>Ga0233424_10002053_pt1 | contig 15376 bp, 13 predicted proteins | sample Watercolumn_Towu_FD_181011 | JGI IMG/M metagenome (GOLD analysis project Ga0233424, IMG submission 181011) | Freshwater microbial communities from Lake Towuti, South Sulawesi, Indonesia - Watercolumn_Towuti2014_125_MG | ecosystem: Environmental > Aquatic > Freshwater > Lake | place: Indonesia...
TCCGCCTGCCCTATCGCAAGGGAGAGAAAGCGTGAGCGAGGCATTGCGCATCTTGATCGTGGACGACGAGGCGCCGGCGCGCGCGCGCCTGAAGGCGCTGCTGGCCGACATCGCCGACGAGGTGCCCAACCGCCTGGCGGGCGAGGCGGCCAACGGCGTCGAGGCGCTGGTGCTGCTGGAGAGCGTGGAGGCCGACGTGGCGCTCGTGGACATCCGCATGCCGCGCATGGACGGCGTCGAGCTGGCGCGCCATCTGCGCGCGCTGGAGAAGGCGCCGGCCGTGGTGTTCACCACCGCCTACGACCAGTATGCCGTGCAGGCCTTCGAGCTGAACGCGGTGGACTACCTGGTCAAGCCGGTGCGCGCGCCGCGCCTGGCCGAGGCCCTGCAGAAGGCGCGCCGCGCCGCGCTGCCGCCGCGCGAGGCGCTGGAGCGGCTGGCGCCCGGCGCGCGCCGCCACCTTTCCGTTTCGGAGCGCGGCCGCATCCTGCTGGTGCCGGTGTCCGACATCCTCTACCTGAAGGCGGAGCTGAAGTACGTCACCGCCCGCACCGCCGCGCGCGAGTTCCTGCTCGACGAGTCGCTCACCCATCTCGAGCAGGAGTTCGTCGCGCGCTTCGTGCGCGTGCACCGCAACTGCCTGGTGGCGCGCGAGGCCATCGCCGGCTTCGAGAAGGGCGCGGCGGAGGACGGCGAGGCGCACTGGCTGGTGCTGCTCGCCGGCCTGCCCGACAAGCTGCCCGTGTCGCGCCGGCAATGGCCGGCGGTGAAGGCCGCCTTCGCCGGCGGCGGGGAGGTCTGATGGCGGCGCTGCTGCAGGGGGCCTGGGGCTTCTTCTGGCGCGAGGAGCTGCCCTACGTGATGGCGGCCGCGCTGGCGCTGGCGGCGCTGCTGTGGCCGCTGCGGCCGGCCGACCGGCGCTCGGTGGGCTACACGCTGGGCTTCTTCGTGCTCTGCCTGGCCGGACAGTTCGGCGCCGGCCTGCTCGCCGCGCGGGGCCTCACCTCGGGCGCGGCGGCGACGCACGAGCTGTTCGTCATCGGCTCGGGCGTGGCGCTGATCCGGCTGGCCGGCCTGCTGGCGTTCCGCCTGCTGCTGCCCGCCGTGCGCCTGTATCCGCCGCGCATCGCCGAGGACATCGTCGTCATCCTGGCCTACGCCGCCTTCGTCCTCGTGCGCATGCGCCTGGCGGGCGTGGACCTCTCCGGCATCGTCGCCACCTCGGCGGTGATCACCGCCGTGCTCGCCTTCTCGATGCAGGACACGCTGGGCAACATCCTCGGCGGCCTGGCGCTGCAGCTCGACAGCTCGGTCGAGCTGGGCGACTGGATCAAGGTGGATGACATCGTCGGCCGGGTGGTGGACATCCGCTGGCGCCATACCGCGCTCGAGACGAAGAACGGCGAAACCGTCGTCCTGCCCAACAGCCTGCTCATGAAGAGCAAGTTCACCGTCATCTGGAGCCCGGAGCAGGCGACGCAGCCGTGGCGGCGCTGGATCTGGTTCAACGTCGATTATGCCGTACCGCCGGCGCGCGTCATCGAGGCCGTCGAGGAGGCGATCTTCAGCGCCGACATCGCCCATGTGGCGCGCACGCCGCCGCCCAACTGCGTGCTGATGGAGTTCGGCCCGAGCTACGGGCGCTATGCCCTGCGCTACTGGCTGACCGACCCGCGCGCGGACGACCCGACCGACTCTGCCGTGCGCGCCCATGTGCTGGCCGCGCTGCAGCGCGCCGGCATCCGCATCGCCGAGCCGGAGTACTCGGTGCACATGATCAAGGAGAACGAGGCGCACCGCGAGGCCGTGCACGAGCGCGAGCTCCGGCGCCGGCTCGGTGCCCTGCGCGGCGTCGAGCTGTTCGCCTCCTTCAGCGAGGCCGAGCTGAAGGCGCTCGCCGAGCGCCTGGTCCATGCGCCCTTCGCGCGCGGCGACGTCATCACGCGGCAGGGCGCGGTGGCGCACTGGCTCTACATCCTGGTGGGCGGCGAAGCCGAGGTCTGGTTCGAGCAGGGCGATGCGCGCCGGCTGCTGACGACGCTGCCGGCGGGCAGCGTCTTCGGCGAAATGGGCATGCTCACCGGCGAGCCGCGTCGCGCCAGCGTGACGGCGAAGAGCGATGTCGACTGCTATCGCCTGGACAAGGCCGGCTTCGAGGACATCCTCCGCTCGCGGCCGGCCATCGCCGAGGAGATGGCGGCGATCCTGGCCACGCGCAACGTGCAGCTGACGAGCGTGCAGGAGGCGCTCGGCGCCGAGGCGCATGCGCACGAGCGCTCGCGCCAGCATGCCAGCATCCTGGGCAAGATGCGCGCCTTCTTCAGGCTGGGATAAAAGTCAGTCGCTGCGGGACGGCGCGCCGAGGCGCGCCAGCCCCTCCTCCACCGCGCGGTTCACGTATTCGGCGTAGAAATCGGCCAGGCGAAAGCCGACGATCGGCTCGGCGAGCTGACGTCCGTCGGGGCCGTAAACGGCCACGGTGGGCGCGAACCGCGCGCCGGCCGCGGCGGCGAAGCGGCGCTGGGTGGTGGCGCGGCCGTCGAAATCGCGCAGCGCGGTGTCGGCATCGAGCGCGACTTCGCGCAGCAGGATGCGCCGGCGCGAGGGGTGCTCCTTCTGCAGGGGCAGGAGGAACTCGGCCTTGACGCGCTCGCACCAGTGGCAGTCGGCCTGGCTGTAGAGGACCAGCATCACCGCCTTGCGCGCGCGCAGCTCGCGTGCGTCTGCGGCGAGGTCGCGCGCCGGCGCGAGCGCGGCGGGCGCCGCCCCGGAGACGGAGGGCAGGCATGCTAGAATCAGCAGCACCCGTCGCAAGCCGCGCAGCATGTCGAGAGTCCCCAAGTGAGTTCAAACCAGCCCGAGCGCATCGTCATCGCCACGCGCGAATCCCGCCTCGCCCTGTGGCAGGCCGAGCACGTGCGCGACCGCCTGCGGGCATTGTACCCGCTCAGCAGCGTCGAGCTGCTCGGCATGACCACGCGCGGCGACCAGATCCTCGACCGGCCGCTGGCCAAGGTCGGCGGCAAGGGCCTCTTCGTCAAGGAACTGGAAACGGCCCTGCTGGATGGACGGGCCGACATCGCGGTTCATTCCATGAAGGACGTGCCGATGACGATGGAGCCCGAATTCGCCCTGGTCGCCATCTCGGCGCGCGAGAACCCGCTCGACGCCTTCGTCTCGAACAAGTACGCCAGCCTGTCGGACATTCCCCCCGGCGGCGTCGTCGGCACGTCCAGCCTGCGCCGCGAGGCGCAGCTGCACGCGCGCTTTCCGTATCTCGCCGTGACCAGCCTGCGCGGCAACCTCGATACGCGCCTGAGGAAGCTCGACGAGGGCCAGTACGACGCCATCATCCTCGCCGCGGCCGGCCTCACCCGGCTCGGCCTCGCCGCGCGCATCCGCGCCGTGCTGCCCTCCGAGCTGTCGCTGCCGGCGGCGGGGCAGGGCGCGCTCGGCATCGAGGCGCTGGCCGGGCGGCCCGAGGTGGCGGCCTGGATGGCGCCGCTCGCCGACGCGGACACCTCGGCCTGCGTGCGCGCCGAGCGCGCCGTCTCGCGCGCGCTGGCGGGCAGCTGCGAGGTGCCGCTCGGCGCCTTCGCGGAAATGGACCAGGGCCGGCTGCGCCTGCGCGGCTTCGTCGCCGCGCCCGACGGCAGCCGCATGGCCAGCGCGGAACTGCGCGGCGACCCCGCCGAGGCCGAGGCGCTCGGCCTGGCGCTGGCCGATGCTTTGCGGGCGCACGGCGCGGAGGAAATCCTGGCCGCCCTGGGCGGATGAGCGGCCCTGTCGGGCCGCTCCAGGGAACGACACCCCCTCCCGTCCTCCCCCGCCAGGCGGGGGAGGCGACTGTTACCCCGCCCATGAGGGCGGGACATTGGAAGCAGGTGACGGTGAGTGAATCGCAAACACTGACAGGAAAGCGGATCGTGGTGACGCGGCCGGCGGAGCAGGCGGAGAGGCTGGCGCGGGAGATCGAGGCGCGCGGCGGCCACGCCGTGCGCTTTCCGGTACTGGCGATATTCGATGCGGACGATCCGCGCCCCCTGCAAGAGGCGGCGGCGCGCATCGATGAATTCGACTGCGCCGTCTTCGTCAGCCCGAATGCGGCGGAGAAGGCGCTGGCGGCCATCACGGCGCATCGCCCGTGGCCCGGACACGTCGCCGCCGCGGCGATGGGCGAGACGAGCGCGCGGACCATTGCCCGCTTCGGCGTGACACGCATCGTCACCCCACAAGGCGGGCGCTTCGACAGCGAAGCGCTGCTGGCGCGGCCGGAATTCGCGACGGGGGCGATGCGCGGCAAGCATGTGGCGATCTTCCGCGGCGACGCCGGCCGCGAGCTGCTAGGCGAGACCCTGGAGGCGCGCGGCGCGCGGGTGGAGCGCATTCCCTGCTACCGGCGCGGCCGGCCGGATCTCGATGCGGGTCCCTTGCGCGAATCCCTCAGGCGGGGGACGATCGACGCAGTGACGGTGACGAGCAGCGAGGGGCTGCGCAACCTGGCGGCCATGGTCGGCGCGGCGGACGAGGCGGCGTTGAAGCGCGTGCCGCTCTTCGTCGCGCATCAGCGCATCGCCGAGGAGGCGCGACGCCTGGGTTTTGCCGAGGCGATCGTCACGGCGCCCGGCGACGCCGGCCTGCTGGCGGGCCTGGAAGCGCATTTCGGCGCGATGGAAACGGATCGATGATGGAAAAGGATGCCTTGACTTCCCCGGACCGGCCGGGCCGCATGCAGAGGATGCTGGCTGTCCTCCGGCAGCCTGCCGTGTGGGTGGCGCTTGTCACCCTGGGACTCCTCGTCTGGCAGTGGGTCGATGCACGCGCGCGCATGGCCGAGCTGCAGCAGGAAGTGGCCCGCCGTCTGGCCGGCGGCGACGCGGCGGCGGCCGAGGCGCGCGCCCTGGCGAAGCAGAACCAGGAGGCGCTGGCGGCGTTGCAGGCGAAGGCCGGCGCACTCGAGGCCAGGCTGGCCGAGTCGCAGAGCCAGCAGGCGGCGCTCGACGCCATGGTGCAGGAGCTCACGCGCAACCGCGACGAGCGGCTGCTGGCGGAGATCGAGCAGGGGCTGACGACCGCTGCGCAGCAGCTGCAGCTGGCGGGCAATGTCGAGGCGGCGCTGATCGCCTTGCAGGGCGCCGAGGCGCGACTGGCGGCGAGCGGCCGTGCCCAGTTCCTGCCCCTGCGCAAGGTCATCGCACGCGACATCGACCGCCTCAAGGCGCTGCCGCTGTCGGACGTGTCCGGCATCGCGCTGCGCATCGAAAGCGTGGTGGGCGCCGTCGATGCGCTGCCGCTGGCCTTCGAGGCGAAGCCGCGCATCGAGCCGGCAAAAGGAACGTTCACCCCCGGGACGTTCAGTCCCCCGGCCGTGCCCGGCTACTGGGAGAAGCTGCTGGGCGAGCTGTGGGCTGAACTGAAGAGCCTGATCCGCATCGAGCGGCTGGACCGTCCTGATCCCGCGCTGCTGTCGCCCACGCATGCCTTCTTTCTGCGCGAGAACCTCAAGCTGCGCCTGGTGAATGCGCGCCTGGCGCTGCTGCAGCGCGACGGCAAGACCTTCAAACAGGATGTCCGCCAGGCGCAGGCCTGGATCGAGCGGTATTTCGACCCGCACGCCAGGCCGGTGCAGGAGGCGCAGGCGACGCTCAGGCAGCTGGCCGCCGCCGATGTCGGCGCCGCGCTGCCCGATCTGCAGGAAAGCCTGACGACCCTGCGCAACTTCAAGGTCGCTCGAGAAAGGGACACCCCACCCCCCCTCCCCCGCCCCAGGGGCGGGGGTGACGGAGGTTCGGCCGCGCGGGGCGCGGCCTCCGGGGCCCATTGATGCGCGCCCTGCTCTGGCTGCTGGCCCTGTTCGCCCTCGCCGTCGGCGTGTCGCTGGCCTTCGGCTACAACGAGGGCTATGTGCTGCTCGTGCTGCCGCCCTGGCGCATCGAGCTGTCGCTGAATTTCTTCATCGTGCTGGCGGTCGGCGGCTTTCTCCTGCTGCACCTGCTGCTGCGCCTGATCGCGCACACCGTGCGCCTGCCGCAGGCGGTGCGCGCCTTCCGCGAGCGCAAGCGGCGCGAGAAGGCGGCGCGGGCGCTGCGCGTAGCCGTACAGCAACTCTTCGAGGGCCGCTACGGCCATTCCCTGAAGAACGCGGCCATTTCGCATGCCGCGGGCGAGGCGCCGGCGCTCTCCGCCCTGGTGGCGGCGCGGGCCGCGCATTTCCTGCGCGATGCGCGGCGCGAGGAGGAATGGCTCGGGCGCGCCGCCGAGAATGACGCCGGGGCCCACGCCGCGCGCCTGATGACCGAAGCCGAGCTCTACGTCGACGCGCGCCGTTTCGACGAGGCGCTGACGGCATTGAATGCCCTGCAGGAGGGCGGCGGCCGGCACATCGCCGCATTGCGACTGGCGCTGCGGGTACACCGCGGCCTCGGCCGCTGGGACGACGTGCTGAGGGTGGCGCGCCAGCTCGAGAAGCACCGCGCCCTGACGCACGATGCCGCGGCGCCGCTCAAGCAGCGCGCGCATCGGGAAAACCTGCGCGGACGGGAAGGCGATGCGCGCCAGCTGGCGGCCTACTGGCAAGGGGTGCCCGCCGACGAACACGATGCGCGCCTGGCATCCGCCGCGGCGCGCGCCCTGATCGCCGCCGGCGACGGCGCCACGGCGCAGCGCATCATCGAGCAGCAGATCGAGCGTGGCTGGGATGCCGAGCTGGCCGGCCTGTATGCGGACTGCCGCGGCGGCGATACGCTGGGGCGGATTGCCCGCGCCGAGAAGTGGCTGGAGAAACACCCGCAGGAGGCGGGCCTGCTGCGGGCGCTCGGCCGCCTCTGCCGCGAGCAGCAGCTGTGGGGCAAGGCGCAGAGCTATTTCGAGGCCTCGCTGGCCGTGCAGCCGAGCCAGGAGACGCATGTCGAACTCGCCACATTGTTCGCCCAGCTCGGCCGCAACGAGGAATCCAACCAGGCCTACCGCAACGCCGCCGCTCTATGCCGGCAGGGCTAAGCTAGATCCAGTCCCGTGGCCTGAGAAAATCCGTGTAAAGCTTTTCTTCGGCGCTGCCCGCTTCGGGCTTCCAGTCGTAGCGCCACTTCACGACGGGCGGCAGCGACATCAGGATCGACTCGGTACGCCCGCCCGACTGCAGGCCGAACAGCGTGCCGCGGTCCCACACCAGGTTGAACTCGACGTAGCGGCCGCGCCGGTAGGCCTGGAAGTCGCGCTCGCGCTCCGTGTAGGGCAGGGCGCGGCGGCGCTCCGCGATGGGCAGGTAAGCGCCCAGGAAGGCGTCGCCGACCGCCTGCGTGAGACTGAAGCAGCGTTCGAAGCCTCCCTCGTTCAGATCGTCGAAAAAGATGCCGCCGACGCCGCGCGGCTCGTTGCGGTGCTTGAGGAAGAAATACTCGTCGCACCATTGCTTGTAGCGCGGATGGACATCGTTGCCGAAGGGCGCCAGCGCATCGCGGCAGACGCGATGGAAATGGCGCGCGTCCTCCTCGAAGCCGTAATAGGGCGTGAGGTCCATGCCGCCGCCGAACCACCAGATCGGCTCTTCACCCTCCTTGCGCGCGATGAAGCAACGCACGTTCATGTGCGCCGTCGGGCAGTAGGGGTTGCGCGGGTGCAGCACGAGCGAGACGCCCATCGCCTCCCAGGCGCGCCCGGCCAGGGCCGGACGGGCGGCGGTGGCCGAGGGCGGCAGGCGGCTGCCGGTGACATGGGAGAAATTGACGCCGCCGCGCTCGAAGAAGTCGCCCTCTTCGATCAGGCGGGTGAGGCCGCCACCGCCCTCCGGGCGCTGCCAGCTGTCGGTGCGAAAATCCTGGCCGTCGAAGGCGGCCAGTTCGGCGACGATGCGCGCCTGCAGGCCGGTGAAGTAGGCGAGAAGGGCGGCGGTATCCATCGCGGGTGGGGCGCGATGGCCGCCTAGCGCCGTATGGCGCGATGACCGATGTCGCGCCGCATCTGCATGCCGGCGAACTCGATCTGCTCGGCGATCTCGTAGGCGCGCATCTGCGCCGCGCGGACGTTGTCGCCCAGGGCGGTGACGCAGAGCACGCGTCCGCCCGCGGTGACGACGTCCTTGCCGGCGAGCGCGGTGCCGGCGTGGAAGACGTGATAGTCCTCGCCATCGCCACCATGGGGCGGCAGGCCATGGATCGTGTCGCCCTTGCGCGGCGATTCCGGGTAGCCGGCTGCCGCCATGACGACGCCGAGGGCGACACGCCGGTCCCACTCGGCCTCGATGCTCTTCAGCCGGGCGTGCACCGCCGCCTCGACCAGGTCGACCAGGTCGCTTTTCAGGCGCAGCATGATCGGCTGGGTTTCCGGGTCGCCCATGCGGCAGTTGAACTCCAGCGTCTTCACCGTGCCGTCGGGCGCGATCATCAGGCCGGCGTAGAGGAAGCCGGTGTACGGGATGCCGTCCTGCGCCATGCCGTTCAGCGTCGGCATGATGACCTCGCGCATGACGCGGGCGTGCACGGCGGGCGTGACCACCGGGGCCGGCGAGTAGGCGCCCATGCCGCCGGTGTTGGGACCCTCGTCGCCGTCACGCAGCCGCTTGTGGTCCTGGCTGGTGGCGAGCGGCAGGGCGTGCGTGCCGTCGCACATGACGATGAAGCTGGCCTCCTCGCCCTCGAGGAATTCCTCGATCACCACGCGCGCGCCCGCATCGCCCATCCGGTTGTCGGTGAGCATCATGTCGATGGCGGCGTGCGCCTCGGCGGAATCCATGGCGACCACGACGCCCTTGCCGGCGGCGAGCCCGTCGGCCTTGATGACGATGGGCGCGCCATGCGCATCGACGTAGGCGTGGGCCTCCTCGGCGTTGCCGAAGGTGGCGAAGGCGGCGGTGGGGATCCTGTGGCGCTGCATGAAGCGCTTGGCGAAATCCTTGGAGGATTCGAGCTGCGCCGCCTCGCGCGTCGGCCCGAAGATCGGCAGGTTCTTCGCGCGGAAGGCGTTCACCACGCCGGCGGCGAGCGGCGCCTCGGGGCCGACCACGGTGAGGAAGACCTGTTCCTTCTCGGCGAAGGCGACCAGTTCGTCGACGGCCGTGATGGGCACGTTCTCCAGCCCGTTCTCGCGCGCCGTGCCGGCGTTGCCGGGGGCGACGAAGATTTTCTGGATGCGCGGCGACTTGGCCAGCCGCCAGGCCAGCGCATGCTCGCGGCCGCCGGAACCGATGACAAGCAGTTTCATGGCTCAGTGGCGGAAGTGGCGGTAGCCGGTGAACACCATGGCGACGTTCTGCTCGTCCGCCGCGGCGATCACTTCCGCATCGCGCACCGAGCCGCCCGGCTGGATCACCGCCGTGGCGCCGGCGCGGGCCAATACGTCGAGGCCGTCGCGGAAGGGAAAGAAGGCGTCCGAGGCGACCACCGAGCCGGCCACGGTGAGACCGTTGTTCTCGGCCTTGATGGCGGCGATGCGGGCGGAGTCGACGCGGCTCATCTGGCCGGCGCCGACGCCCATGGTCATGCCGTCCTTGCAGTAGACGATGGCGTTCGACTTGACGTACTTGGCGACGCGCCAGGCGAAGAGGAGGTCGGTCATCTCCTGCGCCGTGGGCGCGCGCCTGGTCACGACCTTGATGTCGGTCTCGGTGATGCGCGCCATGTCGGCCGTCTGCACCAGCAGGCCGCCGCCGACGCGCTTGTAGTCGTAGACATTCTCGGCACGCCCGAGGGGAACGACCATGACGCGGAGGTTTTGTTTGGCGGCGAAGACGGCGCGTGCATCGGCGATGATCTCGGGGGCAATGATCACCTCGGCGAACTGGCCGGAGACGGCTTCTGCGGTCGCCTTGTCGATGGCGCAGTTGAAGGCGATGATGCCGCCGAAGGCCGAGGTCGGGTCGGTCTTGAAGGCCTTCTGGTAGGCCGCCAGCGCGGTCGGTGCGATGGCGACGCCGCAGGGGTTGGCGTGCTTGACGATGACGCAGGCCACAATGGCGTTATTGCCGTCGAAGGCCTTGACGCATTCCCAGGCCGCATCGGCGTCGGCGATGTTGTTGTAGGAGAGCTCCTTGCCCTGCAGCTGTTCGTAATTGGCGATGCTGCCCGGCACCGCCACAGGCTCGCGGTAGAACGCCGCCTGCTGGTGCGGGTTCTCGCCGTAGCGCATGGTGTCGACCTTGTCGAAGGCAAGTTGCAGGCGCTCCGGGAAAGCCGTCGGCTTGTTGTCGGCGTCGAGGCTGGTCAGCCAGTTGGCGATCGCCGCGTCGTAGCGCGCCGTGTGGGTGAACGCCTTCCTGGCCAGGTCGAAGCGCGTCTTGTAGGAAAGCGCGCCGCCGTTGGCCTTGATCTCCTCGATCACCGGCGCGTAGTCCTCGGGGTCGGTGACGATGCCGACGCCACCCGCCGCGCTGCCGTGGTTCTTGGCCGCCGCGCGCACCATGGTCGGGCCGCCGATGTCGATGTTCTCGATGGCGTCCTCCAGCGTGCAGTCCTTCTTCGCCACCGTCTGCGCGAAGGGGTAGAGGTTCACCACCACGAGGTCGATCGGGGGGATGTCGTGCTTCTGCATGGTGGCCGCGTGCTCGGCGTTGCCGCGGATGCCGAGGATGCCGCCGTGCACCTTCGGGTGCAGGGTCTTGACGCGGCCGTCGAGCATTTCCGGGAAGCCGGTGTAGTCGGAGACCTCCGTGACGGGCACGCCGGCCTCGCGCAGCATTTTCGCGCTGCCGCCGGTGGAGAGGATCTTGATGCCGAGGTCGGTGAGGGCGCGCGCGAAGTCGACGACGCCGCGCTTGTCGGAGACGCTGATGAGGGCTTGGGTGATTTTCATGATGACTGCCAGTTGAATAAAGGCGGAGCGACCCGCGGGCCGTCTGCCGGGCCAGGGTAATGACTACAAGAGCTTGTGTTCGACGAGCTTGCGCCGCAAGGTGTTGCGATTGATGCCGAGCATGTCGGCGGCCACCGTCTGGTTGCCGTCAGCCTCGCGCATCACCACTTCCAGCATCGGCCGTTCGATGTTGCGCAGGACCATGTCGTAAATGGCGCAGGGCTTCTCGCCGTCGAGATCCTTGAAGTAGCGATCGAGCGAGCGCCGGACGCACTCGGCGATTTCGCTGCGGCTGGGGGCGCCGGCGCGGCTCATGCTGCGAGCTCCTCGAAGTAGTAGAGACGGTCGTTTTGTGCGGCGAGTCCGAGGAAGAATTCCTCGACTGCGGCAAGCTGGCTGTCGATCGTCGGCAACTGGTTCATGGCGTGGCGGAACTGGGCCGAGCCGGCCAGTCCCTTGGTGTACCAGGAGATGTGCTTGCGCGCGACGCGCACGCCAGTCTCGGCACCATAGAAGTCGTAGAGATCGGCGAGGTGGCCGCGCAGCACCCGGTGGATCTCGTCGACCCTCGGCGCCGGCAGCCTCTCGCCGGTGGCCAGGAAGTGCTCGATCTCGCGGAAGATCCACGGCCGGCCCTGGGCGGCACGGCCGATCATGAGGGCATCGGCGCCGGTGGCGTCGAGCACCCGCTTCGCCTTCTCAGGGGAATCGATGTCGCCGTTGGCGACGATGGGGATATTCGCCTCGGCCTTCACCGCGGCGATGGTCTCGTACTCCGCGTCGCCGGTATAGCCGCAGGCGCGGGTGCGGCCGTGGATGGCCAGCGCGCGGATGCCGGCGTTCTCGGCAATCTTCAGGATCGACAGCGCGTTCTTGTGCGACTTGTCCCAGCCGGTGCGGATTTTCAGGGTGACGGGAACGTCGATGGCCTGCACCACGGCGTCTAGAATGCGGCCGACGAGCGGCTCGTTCTGCAGCAGGGCGGAGCCGGCCATGACGTTGCAGACCTTCTTCGCCGGGCAGCCCATGTTGATGTCGATGATCTGCGCGCCGCGGTCGACGTTGTAGCGCGCCGCCTGAGCCATCATGGCCGGGTCGGCGCCAGCGATCTGCACCGAGACCGGTTGCACCTCGCCCTCGTGGTTGGCGCGACGCTGCGTCTTGGCGCTGCCGTAGAGGAGCGAATTGGAAGTGACCATTTCCGACACGGCAAGGCCGGCGCCCATCTGCTTGCACAGCTGGCGGAAGGGACGGTCGGTGACTCCGGCCATGGGCGCGACGAACAGATTGTTGCGTAGCGTGTAGCCGGCGAATTGCATCGGGCGCTCTGCGTTCGGGGGTCTTGGGGAAGGCGCGAATTGTAACCCAATTCGTACTGCGCCGGCATCAACCGTAGTGAAGCCGGAGCGGAAGAATTTTATTGCAGGTCCTACCAGCCGCGGGCGCCGAAGATCATGCGCCGCGCAAGAAAGCGTCGCGCGACGGGCAGGAGATCGAGGGCCAGCAACCCCGCGCCGCGCGCATGCGCGGACAGGCTGTCGTCCAGACCGAACAGCCGCACCAGGCTGTCGGTGAAGCCGATGGTGCCTTGCCGGTCCGGTTGTCGCGCCGCGGCATGTCGCGCGAGCAATGCGGCATTGCCGCAATCGGACGGAGCCTCCTGCAGCAATCGCGCAAGCTGTATCACGTCGCGCAGGGCGAGGTTGAAGCCCTGCCCGGCGACGGGATGCAGCGTTTGCGCGGCATTGCCCAGCCAGACGGCACGCGCGGCGACCGGCGTCCTGCGGTAGCGCAGGACGAGGGGAAATGAGGAACGTTCGCCCGTGCCGGTGAATTCGAAGCGGCCGGAGAAGATGTCGTGCAGGCGCGACAGGAATGTCCGATCGTCCAGCGAGAGCAGCGACGCCGCCTCGCTCTCCGGCACCGTCCACACCAGGGCATGACGGTCGGCCAGCGGCAGGAGGGCAACAGGACCCGAGGCGGTGAAGCGCTCATAGGCGGTTCCGTTCGGCGGCTCGTGCGTCCGCACGGCGGCGACGATCGCCTGCTGGCCATAGTCGCGTTCGACGACATCCTGCGCGGCGCCGATTGCGCCCTCCGCCCAGGCGATCAATTGCGTGGCGATGGTTTCCTCACCCCGAGGTGCCCTGCAGCTCAGGATCGCCTGCCCCGCCTGGGCGTCGCTGCCTGTCACGCTTGTCTCGTGCCGGATGGCCACGCCGGTATCGGCGCAAGACCGCGCCAGCGCGGCGGCAACCCGACCGGCCTCGGCGACATAGCCTAGCGCCGGCACGCCGGCCTCGGCAGCCCGGATCAGGGTGCGGCCGAGACGGCCCTGCTGCGAGACATGGATGGTGGTGATGGGCGTGGCGCCTATTGCCTGCCAGGCATTGAGGCGTTCGAGAATCTGTCGCGTGCCGTGCGAGAGGGCGAGCATGCGGCGGTCGGCGTTGCCGGTGCCGGCGGCGCGCGCGTCGATCACTTCGCAGGCAAGGCCGGCGCGCTGCAGCAGCAGCGCCAGCGCCAGGCCCACGGGCCCTCCTCCTACGATGGCGACGGGCAGCATCAGCCTCGCGCCATGAGCGCTTCGATGTCGGCGACGGTCTTCGGCGCGGCGTCGGTGAGAATCTCGCAGCCGCTGGCGGTGATGAGCGCGTTGTCCTCGATGCGGATGCCGATGTTCCACAGCGCCGGCGGCACGTCGTCGGCGGCGCGGATATAGCAGCCCGGCTCGACGGTGAGGGTCATGCCCGCTTGCAGGGGACGCCAGACGCCGTCGACCTTGTACTCGCCCGCATCGTGTACGTCCATGCCGAGCCAGTGGCCGGTGCGGTGCATGTAGAAGCGGCGGTAGGCGCCGGACTCGAGGACGCCGTCGAGACTGCCGGAGAGGAGCTTGAGATCGAGCATGCCTTGCGCCAACACGCGCACGGCCGCCTCGTGCGGCGCATCCCAGGGCCTGCCCGGCGCGATCTCGGCGATTGCCGCGCGCTGGGCGGCAAGCACCAGTGCGTAGACGTCGCGCTGCGCGGGAGAGAAGCGTCCATTCACGGGGAAGGTGCGCGTGATGTCCGCCGCGTAGGAGTCCACTTCGCAGCCGGCGTCGATGAGCAGCAGGTCGCCGTCCCGCAGGGACTGACTATTGTCGACGTAGTGCAGGATGCAGGCGTTGGCGCCGCCTGCGACGATGGGCGAGTAGGCCGGCGCCTGCGCGCCGCTGCGGCGGAATTCGTGCATCAGCTCCGCTTCGATCTCGTACTCGAAGTGGCTGGACGTCGTGGCGCGCATGGCGCGGCGGTGGGCGGCGGCGGAAATGTCGGCGGCGCGGCGCATGTCGGCGATCTCGTGCGCGTCCTTGATCAGGCGCATTTCGTCGAGCTCGACGCGTACGTCGCGGATCTCGCCCGGCGCCTGGGCGCCGCTGCGCACGTTGGCGCGCACGCGGTTGAGCGCGGCGACGATGCGGTCGTCCCAGCCGGCGTCGTGGCCCATTGAGTAGTGCAGCGCGGGCTGCCCGGCGAGCAGCTCGGCGAGCTTTTCGTCGAGGCTGGCGATCGGGAAGGTCTCGTCGAAGCGGAAGGCCTCGCGCGCCGCCTCCGGGCCGTGGCGGAAGCCGTCCCAGACCTCCTTCTCGGGATCCTTCTCGCGGCAGAAGAGCAGGGCGCGCGGCGCGTCGCCGGCGACCAGCACGACGCAGGCTTCCGGCTCCGCAAAGCCGGAGAGATAGTAGAAGTAGCTGTCGTGACGGTAGGGGTAGTGCGAGTCGCGGTTGCGCACGCGCTCGGGCGCGGTGGGAATCACGGCGATGCCGCGGCCCATCGTCCTGAGCAGACGTGCGCGGCGGTCGACGAAGGCTTGGATGTCCACGGATGAAAGCGGTCGTTGAGGTTGAAACGATTATAGCGCCGAGAGGAGGCGGTCGAGTTCGGCCAGGCGCGCGGGCGTGCCGACGTCCATCCAGCGGCCCGTGTGCAGCTCGCCGCTGACAGCGCCTTCGTTCATTGCCGTACGCAGCAGCGGCGCGAGTGGCGCCTTGGCGCCGCGGGCGATGCCGGCGAAGAGCGCCGGGTCGTAGAGGCCGATGCCGGAGAAGGTGAGCATCGGCTCTCCTTCGGTGCTTGCCTTGCCGTCGCGCAGGGCGAAGTCGCCCTGCGGGTGATGCGGCGGGTTGGCCACCAGCACCAGGTGGGCGCGCAGGCCGCTTGAGCGCAACGCGGCCGCCAGGGGCGGCAGACGTGCGAAATCGTAATCGCAGGCAATGTCGCCATTGACCACGAGGAAGGGCTCGCCGCCGAGCAGCGGCAGGGCGTTGGCGATGCCGCCGGCGGTCTCCAGCGCCTCGCCTTCCGGCGACCAGGCGATGCGCGCGCCGAAGCGGCTGCCGTCGCCCAGCACATCCTCGAGCCGCTGGCCGAGATGGGCGTGATTGATGACGAGCTCGCGGATGCCGGAACCCACCAGCGCCTCGATGTGCCAGACGATGAGCGGTTTGCCGCCCGCAATCAGCAGCGGCTTCGGCGTTTCGTCGGTGAGCGGCCGCATGCGTTCGCCGCGGCCGGCGGCGAGGATCATCGCCTTCATCAGAAAGTGT
>Ga0233424_10002054_pt1 | contig 15356 bp, 8 predicted proteins | sample Watercolumn_Towu_FD_181011 | JGI IMG/M metagenome (GOLD analysis project Ga0233424, IMG submission 181011) | Freshwater microbial communities from Lake Towuti, South Sulawesi, Indonesia - Watercolumn_Towuti2014_125_MG | ecosystem: Environmental > Aquatic > Freshwater > Lake | place: Indonesia...
ACTTCGCCATCGAAGTAGATATGGCGTTCCTCCGCGGCGCGTTCGAACGCGAGGTATTCATCTTCGGTCAGGATGGTTTTCGGTAGGCCCATGCGTCATTCTTATTCGCCAGTTTTTCGGTCCCACCTTCTCGCAGGTTGCCATGGCAGGCCCAGCCGAAGTCAGTTCCCCGGTTAATTCTATCACGCCACGCAGGAATGGTTTGCCAAGATGATTGGCGAGATACGAGAATGACACTTCCGAACGCCGCACCTTGACCGCGTCTTTCTCCTGCAACCTGCGAGGAATGCCAAGCCCGACCTCCACAGCAGGTCCACATCGCTCACGCGTGCCGACTCGGATCGACCTTTGAGTTCGAGAAGGTTCCAGCGACTCAGATGACTCCACAGCTTCCGAAACGGCGGCGGTTTCGACGACGCACGCCTCAGGACAAGAATATTCGCTTCGCGCGGCAAGTCGCCGACGGGAACGATTGTTTCGACGTCATAGTAGTCCTTCAGGATGGGCCGCAGCAGGTGGCCGAAAATGGGATGCCATTGGGTCATCGTCGCCACTTTACACAGGCCTGAGCCGCCTTATTTGTTCGTCCGCCCCCGGCAAACCGCAATACCGAACTCGCAACCCCCTGAACGGCAATCATAGGTGTTAACAATGAACTTGTCGCACGTCAGCTTTTGGTCAACAATGGAAGGACCAATTCGTGCGGGGAGTTCATCATGGCAAGAATTCGCGCGTCGTCCGTCGTCCTGTTGCTCCTTGTTGCGCCCGTATTGCGAGCAGACGATTGGCCGGTGGCGCGCGGGACCTCGCACGAACCGCTCCCCTTCCGCTACGACGCCGCGATCGTCAAATCGATTCCGAAAGCACACCTCGACGACGCCAGCGCGTGCATTCTCTACGCCGCGACAACCAATCTCCTCGAAGCCGATGGCACGGTGGAAACGATCTCCCATGAAATCACCCGCCTCAATAGCCGCAAGGGCATCGAGAGGCTCGGCGAATATCGCTCGATCGTCTTCGATCCCACGTATGAGAAAGTGACGCTGAACGAAGCGCACATCCTCAAACCCGACGGCACGAGCGTCGCGATCGAGGCGAAGCACGTCCAGCTCCGCGACGTCGCCACCGACTTTCAAATTTACGACACCAGCAAGCAGGTCGTCATCTCCTTTCCCAACCTCGAAGTCGGCGATGTCTACGAAGTCAAATGGACGATCCGCGGCAAGAATCGCGAGTTTGACGGCCATTTCTTCTCGCGCTACACCTTCGGCGACGATCAGCTTCCCGTGCTGCGCGACGAATTCCGGGTCCGCGTGCCGCGCGGCAAGACGCTCAAGCATGCATCCGTCAACGGCAAGATCGACCTGGTCGTTACCGACGCCGATGGCGAGAAGCTTTATCACTGGACCGTGACCAACCGGGTCGGCCTACCCAAGGATGAGGATCGCCCGTCGCGCGAAGAGCTGCGCTTGCAAGTGATGGTATCGACGTTTCCATCCTGGGAAGCCGTTGGCGAATGGAAGCAAAAGCTTCGCAAGGACTGCTGGACCTGCACGCCGGAAGTACGCAAGATCGTGGACGAGGTGACGCGCGGCAAGGAGGCGCAGATCGACAAGGCCAAGGCGCTGACCTACTGGGTGCGGCGGCACATCCGCTACCTGTCGCGCGGGCCGGCCGGCCTGGGCTACACGCCGCACAAGCCGCATCAGGTGCTCGATCATCTTTACGGCGACTGCAAGGACCAGGCTCAGCTTCTCGCCGTCATGCTGCGCGAAATCGGGCTGCCGGTCTGGCTGGTTACGTTGGGCACTCTCGACGACGGTCAGATTCTGCCCGCCGTGCCGTCGCCGTGGGGCTCGCACGCCATCTTGCTCACACAGATTGACGGCAAGGACTACTGGATCGACACGACGGTTTCGATCGCCGCGTGGGATTTTCTGCCGCGCGCCGATCGCAATCGACAGGTCTACGCGACGAAGGATGGCGAGATCAAGTTGATGCGCACGCCGAAGTTCACGCTGGACGATTACCGCATCGAGCAGACGACGTATGTGACGATCCAGCCCGACGGTACGTCGCTGTGCAAGCGTGAATCGACGTACCATCATTCGAGCGCCTGGTCCCGACGCGATCGGCTGCTGGAAGTCCCTCCCGGCGAGCGACGCCGATCCATCACCGCGGAACTGCAGGATGCCCACACGCGCGCCAAGCTCCTATCGCTCAAGGTCGATGAACAGGCGTTGCTCGACTTCGACCGTCCCGTCCGCACCGAGGTCGAATTCGAAATCCCCAAGCACTTCACTGGCGAAGGCGCGACGCGCGAGGCGAGCTTCACCGACAGCCCCGTCTGGACCTGGTTTGTCGGCTACAACTTCGACCCCGAGCGCAAGCTGCCGATCGTGCTGCCGACGCCGTTCGAGTCGATTCATCGCTACGTGATCCAGGTTCCGCCCGCGTACCGGCTCGACAGCGTGCCGGAAGGGCGCGAGATCAAAAGCCCCTGGGGGACGTTCGTCCTGAAGGTGACGCAAGACAAGGCCGACCCGCGCCGCCTGGAGTTGCACATGCACATGCGGTTCGTCAAGGAGCGCGTCGAGACGAGCGAGCTGACGGCATACGGGCAATTCCAGGACGACGTCAATCGCGCCTACCGCGTCTGGCTGTCGCTGCGTCCCACCATCAACATCGCCGATGCGCCGGCGCTCGAGAAATACCTCGAAGGGCGTCCGAAGGGGGACGCGCCCACGTCGAAGATTCTTGCCAAACTCTATCTCGACCACGACAAAGGCCCCGATGCGCAGCGGGTGCTCGAAGCAGCGCTCAAGCACGCGCCCGACGATCGCGATATCTGGGAGATGCGCGTGACCGCCGCCACGAGCGCGCCCGAGGAAGAGCGCCTCTATCGCGCCATGGTGAAGCGATTTCCATCCGAGGCGCGCTATGCGGTCGCACTGGGGGCTGTGTGTATTCGGCGCGAGGAGCATGCGGAGGCGGAGAAGATCCTCGCGCCGTTGACGGAGCACAAGCTGAATCCCATTCGCGGCGCCGCTCATTATCAGCTCGCCCGCAATGCGTTTCGGCAGAAAGACGCGGCCAAAGCCCTCAAGCACTTGCAGTCCGCTCTGTTCATCGATTCCGCGACGCTGGCCAGCATGGATGCGCTGCATTTCAAGGCGCGCGTCCACGAGACGCTCGGCCAACACAAGGACGCGGTAAACTGCATGCTGGCGGCGCTTGAAGCCGAGCCGAATTCCCGCGACACCCTGGAATTCATCGTGCGCCTCGAACTGAAAGCGGACATGAAGGAAGCGGCGCTCGATCACCTGCGCCGCCTCTCCGTTGCCGCGGACAAAGATGGCGCCACGCTCGCGATCGCCGCGCAGATGCATCTCGAGCTGGGCCGGCTGGAGGACGCATTCGAGCTTGCCGAGCGAGCCCGCGCCCACGGCGCGCCGGGCAAGGCGCATCGCGTCCTCGGCCTGATTCATCTGAAGAAGGCCGAGCTTCCGCAAGCGGTTTTCCATCTCGAAAAGGCCGACCTCGACGACGCGACCTTAAGCGGGCTGGCTCACGCGTATCTACGCCTGGGCGATCTCGATTCGGCTGCGCGAAGGATACCGAAAAAAGACGACGGCGACAAGGAGCTGCGCATGCTGGCGGCGGAGGTGGCCAAGCTCGTGGCACGGCGCGACAAGCTGGTGGCGGACTGGAATCCGCCCAAGGAAAAGCAAGCGGCAGCGACGCGCGTGGTCAATCGCTTCCTCTGTGCCGAGCGCGGCATGGAGGAGCGCTGGCCGCGCGAGCAGTTCGAGCGCCTGGCCCAGGAAGCATGCAGCGAGGAAGGCTTGACATTTGCACCGGCGCTGGCGCTCCGCGCGGCGTTACTACTGGAGCGCGGGCATTTGCGCAGAGCATTCGCCGACGCCGACGCCGCCGCCAAGTTGCACCCGACTGAGGCGCGGGCGCTGCTCGTGCGCGGCCGGGTCAGGTTGGAGCAGGGCAACGTGACCGCGGCACTGACCGACCTTCGCCGCGCGACGGAGGCCAGCCAGCGCCGGGACGCGATCGTGCTGCACTGGTTCGCCGCCGCCTTGCTGGAGTCCGGCCGGGCCAAGGAAGCCATCGCCACGCAGCGCCTTGCCCTCCTTCTCCTTCCCGATGATGCCGAGCTGCAGGCGCAACTGCGGCACATGGAGATGCTGCAAGCGAAGGAAGGCGAATCGCGGTGAGGCACTTGAGATCGCTTCATACTTTGATAAGCTGCACCGCATGTTCACGGGCCTGGTTGAAGCAATGGGCACGGTGCAAAAAGTGTCTCCCGAAGGCGCCGGCGTGCGCCTGGACATCGCGGAAGCGGCGATCGCGAAGGATGCTCCGCTCGGCGCGTCCATCGCGATCAATGGCGCGTGCTTGACGGTGATCGCGAATGACGGCCAGGCTATGGCGTTCCAGGCCGGGCCCGAGACGCTCGCGCTGACCAACCTCGGCGAGTTGCGGCCCGGCATGAAGGTCAATCTCGAACGCTCCTTGCGGGTCGGCGATCGTCTCGGCGGACACATCGTGCAGGGACACGTGGACGGCGTCGGCAAGGTGGCGCGGCGCGAACGACAGGGGGAATGGGAATACGTCTGGTTCACTTGCGAGCCGGCGCTCTCAACGCAGATGATTCGCAATGGCTCCATCACCGTCGATGGAGTCAGTCTCACGCTCGTGGACGTCGAGGCCGGCCGATTCAGCGTCGCACTCATTCCGCACACGATGCTCGTTACGACGCTCGGCCACAAGCAGCCTGGCGACAGCGTCAATCTCGAGACCGACATGTTCGCGAAATACATCGGCAAATACATCGCGCAGATCAAGGCCGATATAATCAAGGCATGAGCCAGCCGCCAATCAGCAATCCTTCCCCGCGTCAGACGATGTCCTACCTGCGCACGCTCATGGCCGGGCATCGGCTTCATCCCAAGAACAAGCTCGGCCAGAATTTCCTCATCGACCTCAATCTGGTCGATTTCATCGTGCGCTCAGCCGACCTGACGCGCGGAGACCTCGTGCTCGAGATCGGCACCGGCACCGGCAGCCTGACCGCCAAGCTGGCCGAGCACGCACGGGCGGTGGTGACCATCGAAGTCGATCCGGCCTTCCACGCGCTGGCCCATGACATGGTTCATGGGCATGTCAACATCCACATGGTGCTGGCCGACGCGCTCAAGAGCAAAAACGCCATGAACCCGGAAGTGCTCGCCAAGCTCGAGGAGATTCGCACGCTTGTGCAGCCGGAACGCATGAAGCTGGTCGCGAATTTGCCCTACGCGGTCGCCACGCCGGTGATCTCGAACCTGCTGATTGCGGGCATCGGCTTCGAGCGGATGGTCGTGACGGTGCAGTGGGAGATTGCCGAGAAGATGATCGCCCAGCCGAGCTCGAAAGAATATGGCGCCCTGGCGGTGCTGGTGCAGAGTCTGGCCGACACGGAAGTGCTGCGCAAGCTCGCGCCGACTGTGTTCTGGCCCAAGCCCAAAGTCGAATCGGGAATCGTCTGCATCAAGCCGAATGCCCAGAAGCGGGCGCGCATTCCCGACGTGCAACGATTCCGCAATTTCCTTCGCGACCTCTATGCTCACCGCCGCAAGAACCTGCGCGGAGCGCTCATCGCGTTCACCGGCAATCAGCATTCGAAGACCAAGGTCGATACGAAGCTCGCGGAACTGGGCTACACCGGCACGGAGCGCGCCGAGACGCTTTCGATCGACCAGCATTTGCAGTTGTGCGAGGCATTTCAGCCGGCCGGCGCGTGACGGTTACCAGTCTTCATCGTCGCCGCCGTCGTCGCCCAGGAACTCGTCTTCCAGTTGGCCCATGATGTCCAGGAAGCGCGGACGCATGGCATTGAATTCGTTGATCAACTTGTCCTGGGCCTGCATGCGTTCGAGCAACTCGAGTTGCTGTTCGCCGCGGGGCATGGCATTCACCAGCGTGCGTGCCTGCTCCAGGTGCTCGCGTGCAAGATGGGTCTTCGGCCCGCTCGGATCTTGCAAGTAATACTCGACGAATACCAGGCGGAAGTACGGATTCTTCAGGTGCCGGGAGCGAGCGAAGTTCAGGCAGCGCAGAAGAGGCTTGCGCGCTTGCATGATCTGAAGCCCCGTGGCAAGGCGTTCCATCTGCTTTTCGTCGAACGCGGCGAGGTCGATTCCATCGAGGAACTTCAAAATGGTTTTTTCCTGGGTCTTCTGGCCATGGAAAGCGTCCTCGAAGATGATGCGCTGGTGGGCGGCTGTAGCCAGCAGTTCGAGAATCTCCGCCGGCGTCGGCGACTGTTGGAAGGCTGACTTCAATTCGTCGGCGAAGCGTTTCTTTTCCTTGGTCGGCAACTTGACGCGTACGCTGGCGCTCACCAGTGCATAGCGAACGGCAAGGCGCGTGTCGGCGTCCTTGCCTGCCTCGGTTATCAGTTCGTCGGCGCGCGCCGTGTTCTTCGCCCGCATCTCGGCGGCAGCCCACATACAGCGTATGCAAAGGTGGCCCCGTTCGACGAGCGAGAGTGATTTTTCGAATTGCGGCCGTGCCTTGTCGGGCTTGCCGTCAATGGTGTACTTTTGGCCCAACTCGAATGACGTCTGGGCAAGACGGAGCCGCAAGTTCTCGTCGAGCGGGTTGGCGTGAATGGCCTTTTCGAAGAATTCCTGCGCCTTGGCGAAGGCCTTGGTGAGCATGTGCAAGTCGCCCAGCCCCGTGAGCGTGTCGGCGTGATCGGGAAAGCGGCTGAGCAACTCGGCGCCGACCTTCTTGGCCTTCGCCCAGTTGCTTTCGGCGCGGTAATGATCGAACAGGGCTGTGTAGGCCTCGATGCGGTCCGGCGCCAGCGCGATGGCCTTTTCGTAGCAGGCTGCTGCGTCCGGCTTCAGAGGCGGCCCACCCCGCGCGAACATGTCGAAGAACGGATTTTCCGACGGGTGGTGTTTGCCGCCCGAGTCGGCGTTTTCGGCCATGCGCGACCAGACGAGGGCCTGCACGCGCTTTCCCGTCTCGCCCGGCCAGGTCTCCGGCGACTTGGCGACGTGCGCGATGAATTGCTGCCAGAGTTGGTGCGATTCAGGCCACATGCCATGCGCTTCGAGCGCGAGAGCTTCGAGGCGATACATGTGAGGATCGTCTGCGGGAATGCCGAAGACGCGCTGGTAGCGCGGGATATCCTCGGGCTGTCCGTGATTGACGATGGCCCAAAAGTAGCAGGATGCCAGGCGCCGAATCATGTCGGGCCATGCCGCCTTCAACGTGGGCAGGATGCCTTCGATCTTGCGAAACGCCGGCGCGAGGTTCTCATTGCTCAGGAGCGGCTGTAATTCGCGCAAGACGGCGGTGACATCCCCGGCTTGATGTTTTGCCAGCGATGTCCGCAGCATCAGTTGAGTTGGGCCCGGTTGCGCCTGCATGAAGGCCGGATCGATGCTTGCCCGATGTGCCACGCACAGAATGAACGGCCTACGGTGCGAATCGAGACGAGTCCAATTCTCCAGAGCGCGGGCGTCATCGCCGGCCTGGTACGCCATCAGTCCGCGCAATAGCACCTTCCATTCCAGGAATGGCGACTGCAATCCGATCGCTTGCATGGCGTTGCGTGCCTCGTCATCGCGGCCCGCCTCGTAGTGAGAGAACGCCTGCAGCACCGCATCGAAACCGGCATGCAAGTCCGATGGCAGGTCCGACTTTCCCGCCGGGCCTTTGCAGATGGCGGCGTCAGCCACGTTTTGCACGATGTGCTGCCGAACTTGCGGATCGGACATGGTCGCCGCGGCCTGCAAGGCGCGTGCAGCGGCGCCGCAGGCCGCCAGTCGCGTCGCCGCCTCGGCCAGAAGCTCCGGCGCCCCGCCGAGGTCGAGCAAGTTGCTGAACACGGCGGCAGCATCCCGCGTCGCGCCCTGGAGCTGGAGTTGGCGGCCGCGCTCGAGCGTCACCTGCTGGAGCAGCACGAGATTTTGCGGCGTATGACTCTGCTTGTAGAGCTGGTGGGCGAATTCGAGGGCCTGCTGGGATTTGCCCGCGGCGCGTGCCTGGGCAAGGCGATCCGCAAGCGGCCTTTCCATGGCAACGGGTTTCTTACCCATGTCGGCATCCTCAAGATATCCTCGCGAAGAAAGTGCGTTGGAATTGTAGCGGCACGTTTGCCAGTTCCCAGCGTCATTTCTTGCTTTTGCCCCGGCTGGCTGATACATCCACTGGATGAGCATGCATGAGCTGGTCCTGCTGAGTCCGTACAAATTTCCTGCCCAGTATGCGATGACCCTCTCCGATGAGGACATGGCTGCCTGGCTCAACGGCTTTACTGCGCTGTGGCACCCGGCGCTGCTCTGGCAGACGAAAAGCCTGCCGCGCTGCGAGGCGACGTATGACCACGAGACGCCCAAGGCGGGCTACGTCTACGCGCTCCCCGAATGCCCGCCGGCCTACTTGCCCGATGATTGGGAAGCGCGCGTCAAGCAAGCCGGCGCCATCGTTTTCAAATCGACGCCCGATCGCGCCGCGACACTGGCAAACCTCAAGGCGGCCTTGAGCGCCGAAGGCGCACCGGAAATCGGCTGGAAAGCGGGACTCGACCGGACAGCCGAGGAACTGGGGCCATTCTTCGGGCTCGGCTGGGGCCATCAAATGCTCGCATCGCTCTGTGAAGCGATGGAGCACGAGAACCTGCTCGACCAGGCCGGCTTCAATGACGACATTCAGCAAGCGATCGCGCAGCTCGGCGATTTGAAGTTGCCGCCCAAAGCAACGGGCGAGACCAGCGAAAAGGCTGATCCGCCATCGCAGGACGCGCCGCCCCCGCCCGCGACCGACTGGCGAACGCATCTGGCGAACGCCGCCGCGAAAATCTTGTCGGCGCGCGAAGTGCTTTACCCGGTTACGATCCATCTGCTCGACGTGTCGTTCCTGGATGACGCGACGCTCGCCCACGGTTGGCCGGCTGGAATCGAGCTGGGCAACCCGATGAGCTTTGTCGCCGACGCTGCGACGCTCGAAAAACTTCAATCAAGCGCGCCGGAGCGGTTCGCGAAGCTTCAGGAAGCGGCCAAGAACGAGCTGGCCGAAATCTGCGGCGGCAGCTACCTCGAGCGCGAAGAGTCGATTCTGCCGCTCGATTCGCAGCTCTGGAACCTGCGCCAGGGGCTCAATCGCGCCAAGGCACTCGGTTTCGACATCCGCATCTACGCCCGCCGCCGTTTCGGCTACCACCCGCAGTTGCCGCTCTTGCTGACGACCAACGGCCTGACGAAGTCGCTGTTCCTGACCTTCGACGAGAACGCCGGGCTGCCGCATTACTCCAATGTCGTCGTGAGCTGGCCTTCGCCGGACGGCAAGCAGGTCGATGCCTTCGCGCGTCAGCCGCGCTTTGCCGACAGCGTCGAGACCTTCTTCAACCTCGGCCATTACTGGTTCAAGACGACGCGCGAGGATCATTCGGCCACGCTCTTCCTCATGCATCGCGACAAGCCGACGGCCGTCTGGTATCGCGACATCATCGAGCTCGCGCGCCTGGCGCCGATCCTCGGCAAGTGGACGACCTTCTCGCGCTATCTCGGCGAAGTGATGCCTGGCGAGTATCCCTCGACGATGACGGCCGACGATTTTCACTTCGACTATCTGAGCGAACGCATCACCGCCCAGAGCACCGAGCCGGTCGGGGCCCTCGCGCGTCATCATCGCACGCGGCGGCGCATCGACGCGTGCTGGACGTACGCTGCCCTGCACCGCTCCCTCAGCGGCATCGGCGACAAGCTCGACATTGCCGACGCATTGACTGCCGTCGAGAAGGAAGCAGAGACGACGCTCGGCGTGCCGGCCGCGCTCGATGACCTGGAGAAGCGCATCGCGGGGGCGCTGGCGGAGCGTCTGCAGTCGCGGGCGGAGGCGAACAAGCCTGGCTACATGATCCTCAATCCTTGCGCCTTCGCGCGTCGTGCCGCGCTCGAGCTGGAGGCAGGCGCCCATCCGCTGCCCACGGGCGGGGTCGTCAAGGCGTGCCAGCTCGAAGGCGGCAAAATGCGTGCGGTCATCGAGATCCCCGCGCTCGGCTTCGCGTGGCTGCCGCGCGAAGGCCCGCCGGGAACGCCGCCGATGACGCTCAAACTGCGCGTTGCCGATCCGCAAGCGATGACCATCCGCAACGACGTCGTCGAAGTCGAAGTTGATCCCGTCAGCGGCGGCCTCAAAGTCCTGCGCGACTATAAGTCCAAGATAAATCGCCTCGGCCAAATGCTCGTCTTCAATCCCGGCAGCAAGATGCTCGCCAAGGAAATCAAGGTGACGTCGAGTGGACCGACGCTGGCCGAGATCGTCTCGGAAGGCTTCCTCGTCGGCGAGAAGGACCAGGTGCTCGCGAGCTTTCGCCAACGATTCCGCCTGTGGATGGGGCGTCCGCTGCTAGAGATGCGCGTCGAGATCACGCCGCAACAGCCTCCCGCGGGGTACGGCTGGCACGCCTACTTCGGCGCGCGCTTCGCCTGGCGCGACGAACGCGCCACCCTCGTCCGCGGCTTCAACGGCATGGGCTACATCACCCAGCATCCGCGCCCGCAATCGCCCGACTACCTCGACATCCGCACGCCGCCGGAGAACACGACAATCTTCACGGCCGGGTTGCCGTTCCACCAGAAGCAGGGCGGCCGCATGGTGGACGTGATCCTGATTCCCGAAGGCGAGAAGACGACAACGTTCGACTTCGGCATAGCCGTGGACCGCGAGGTGCCTGCCCAGACCGCGTGGGGCTACGCGTCGCCGCTCGCCATCGTGCCGACGACGAAAGGCCCGCCGCACATCGGCGCGTCCGGCTGGCTGTTCCACGTCGATGCGTCGAACCTGCTCATGACGCGCATGATGCCGGGCAAGATGGAGGGTCGAGGGACGAGGGACGAGGGGGCAACCGATCTTCCCCCCTCTCCCCACCGGGAAAGAGGGGCCGGGGGTGAGGGGGCAACCGATCTTCCTCCCTCTCCCCACCGGGGGAGAGGGGCTGGGGGTGAGGGGGCAGTCCCCGTCGAAGACGCGATCACCGCCCGCTTCGTCGAATGCGCTAACTACAGCGGTCTGGCCGAATTCCGCTGCGTGCGCGACCCGGTCCGCGCCACGATCTTGGACGCGCGCGGCCAATTCGTCCTCGACGCCAACCGCTCCGGCGACACCGTGCACCTGGAAGTCACGCCGAACGACCTGGTGCACTTGCAGGTGGAGTTTAGTGTCCCGGTCCAGCCACAGACGGAATCGCAAGGCGAACCAGCATCGTGAGGTGTTTCATGCAGCGCTGGCTTCTCATTGTCGTGATCGCCGCCGCGCCGATTCTCCTCTTTGCCGCCACAGCCGGCGATGACGCGCCGCGCAGGCTGCTCATCGCCTTTTCCTCGTATCGCGATCGGCCCAAGCATGCGCAGGTCTACTTCTACGAGCACGACGGCGTTTCGCAGGGGAAGATCGTCGGCAACATTCCCACCGTGACCAATCGCCAGGACTACCACGCCGTGCTGACGAAGAACGCCAAGCTGTGCGTGTTCGCGTCGGAGCTGGAGAATGAAGCGAGCAAGATTTTCGTTTTCGACATGGCAGAGAAGAAACTGGTGACGCCGAAGATCAATGTGTCGCCGAATGCCCAGCTGCACCCGACGGTGACGTCCGACGGCAGCGTGATAGCGTATGCGTCGTGGGACAAGCCCGGCGCGAGTCAGCGCTGGGACATCATGCTTTTCGACCTGCCCGGGCAGAAATACCTCGAGGCCGCCAATCTCAACACGCCGAAATTCGATGAGCGCATGCCGGCCTTGAGCGGCGATGGGCGCGGGCTGGCGTTCGTGTCGAACCACAAGGACGGCGTCGGCGGGGCGGACATCTGGCTGTACGACCGCAAGGAAGCCAAGACGATCGCGATTCCTGAAATCAACTCGCCGTTCGCGGACCTGACGCCGAGCCTGAGCCACGACGGCAACCTGATCGCCTTCGCGTCGGATCGGCCGAGCGGGAAGGGGGGTCGCGATATTTACCTGTACGATCGGGCCAAGAAAAGCTTCCTGCCGTTGCCTGACGTGAACTCGATCGCCAACGAGCAGACGCCGAGCCTGAGCGCGGACGGGCGCTATCTGGTTTTCGTGTCCGAGCGGCTGAAGGGCGAGGGGGAGCGCGACATCTTTCTCTTCGATTGCAAGACGCAAAAGCTGCTGCCCACGCCTGGCCTCAATTCCAAGCGCGATGACATCGATCCGTTTGTGGTGGTGCTGGAGCAGCAGCCGTGACGACACGCCGAATTCTGGTCACCGGCGCGACCGGCAAGGTCGGCGCGCATTTCATCCGCCGCTGCCTCGCGGAACCGCGCCTTGGCGACATCGTCGTGCGAGCGCTGTGCCACAATCGCACGATGACGCCGCAACCTCGCGTCGAGGTCGTGCGCGGCAGCATCGCCGATCGCGCCGCCGTTCGCGCGGCCCTCGACGGCGTCACGCACGTGCTGCACCTGGCGACCTGCAAGGAAACGCCCGAAGACATCATGGACGTGGCCGTCAAGGGCCTCTTCTGGCTGCTGGATGAGTGCCGTGCGAGCCAATCTTTCCAGCAATTCATCCTGATCGGCGGCGACGCCGGGATGGGGCATTTCTTCTATCCACATCCGATCCCGGTCGCCGAGACGCAGCGCCACTCCGCCTATCCGGGGTGCTACGCGCTGTCGAAGGTGCTCGAAGAAGTGATGATGGAGCAGTTCGCGATTCAGTACGGCCTCAATGTCTGTTGCCTGCGCGCGCCGTGGATCATGGAGAAGGACGATTTCAAGTATCAGCTCTCGTTCGGCGACGACGTGTTCGGCGGCCCGCGCTGGCGCGACCTCGTCGGCGCCGCGAAAGCCGACGATTACGTCAAGACGCAGGCGATTCCGGTGATGCTCGATCCCGGCGGCCAGCCGGTGCTGCGCAACTTCGTCCACGTCGATGACCTCGCCGACGCCATCCTCGCCGCCATCGATCATCCGAAGGCCCGACAGCAAACATTCAACATTTGCATGGACGAACCGGTCAACTACCGAACGCTGGCCGAGCACCTGCATGCGACCCGCGGGCTTCCGAGCGTCGAGATCAAGACCCCGTTCCACTCGACGTGGCTCGACAACGCCAAGGCCAGGTTCCTCCTCGGCTGGCGACCCAAGTACGATCTCAAACGCATGGCCGACGAGGCGTTCGGATACTTGCGCGGAGCGGACGATCCGCGCAAGGTCTGGTACCCCGGATAGGTCGATGGGGCACGCCAAAATGGCGTCGGTTACGCGTCGGCGTCCGCCGGGCGAACTGGCTGCGCACCTGCGGGCGCTGGCCCGATCCGCGCCGCGTATGTGATCGGCATTCAAAATCTTTGACGCGCTGCCATGTGCATTTTTGGTCGCGCTGTGCCAAGAACGCACAGGGGGACGTCCATTTCCTTGGTGTAATCGGCTTCAAACGATAAATACAACATCTCGACGCGCAGGTATGAATTTTGCTCGCCAGAAATCGAGCCCGCTTTTCAAAGTAATCTTTCCCCGTCGGACAGATGTTGAACCATGATCAGTCGATATCGAATTTGCTGCTTCCTGATAGCTATCGCAACGGCCTTCACGGGGTCTGCCGGAGCCGACGACGATTTCGAGCGTCCGCCGATCAACTACAGCAAGGCAAAGCCGAATACCGCGGTCGAGCGCCTCCAGGAAAAAATCGATGCGGGGAAACTCCAGCTAAGCTTCCACGAGGAACGGGGATACCTCTCTTCGCTCTTGAACGCCCTTCAGGTGCCGGAGTCTTCGCAGGTCCTGGTCTTCTCCAAGACGAGCTTGCAGCGGCATCGCATCAGTCCCTGGGCGCCGCGAGCGATTTACTTCAGCGATGATGTGTATGTCGGCTTCTGCCGGGTGGGACAGGTTCTTGAGATCAGTGCCGTCGATCCGCAACTCGGCGGCGTCTTCTACACGCTGGAACAGGAAAAATCGGATCGGCCAAAATTTGTGCGCCAGACCGACGCCTGCATGCTCTGTCATGCGTCGTCGCAGACGCGCGGCGTCCCGGGCCACGTCCTTCGCTCCGTTTTCACCGATAAGACCGGCGATCCGCTTCTGACCATGGGGAGTGTCCGGGTCGACCAGTCGACCGCCATCGATCGCCGGTGGGGCGGTTGGTACGTGACCGGCACGCACGGCAAGCAAACCCATCTGGGTAATCTCTTCGTCAAGAACCGCAGCGATCGGGAGACGGCGATCAAAAATACGGATGGGCAGAATGTCACCGACCTGACGAGGTTCTTCGACACTTCCAAGTATCTGACGCCTGACAGCGACATTGTTGCCCTGTTGGTGCTGGAGCATCAAACGGAGGCTCAAAATCTTCTGGCCCGCGCCGGCATTCAAACCCGACTGGCCTTGCACCAGCGGGCGATTCTCAACAAGGAACTTGGACTGGCGCCGAACGCCTTTTCCGAGACGGCCGCACGCCGGATCCGGAGCGTCGGCGAACCGCTGGTGCGGTATCTGCTTTTCAGCGAGGAAGCCAGGCTAGCGGACAAAGTGGCAGGGACCTCCACGTTTGCGGCCGACTTCGTCAAGAAGGGCCCGCGCGACAAGAAAGGGCGGTCCCTGCGCGATTTCGATTTGGAGCAGCGGCTCTTCCGATATCCTTGCAGCTACCTCATCTATTCCGAGGCGTTTGTGCAACTGCCCGGCGAAATGAAGGAGTTCGTCTATCAGCACCTTTTTGAAGTTCTCACCAACCGCCACAGCGGCGGCGGCTTCGGCCATCTCATCGCCGGCGACCGCCAAGCGATTCTGGAGATCCTTCGCGATACCAAGGACGATCTGCCAGCCTACTGGCGAAATTAGGATGGGGTCGAGCACCGGCGCCTGAAAGCGATAAGCGAAGAGACATCGCTCGCCGGCAGTTTTTTTCATTCCATCGACACGTCATTTTTCGTAAACTCCATTTCCTCATTCAGACATTGCCAAGGAATTTCCCATGGGGCGATTTCCCACCGCTTTACTACTCCTTGCCATCACACCCATCGCTGCGATCGCCCAGTCAAGCGCCCACGATGACGAAGCACGCATCGAATTTTTCGAGCGGAAGATTCGGCCCTTGCTGGTGGATAACTGCTACAACTGCCATTCGGCAACGACGAATTCGCGCGGCGGCCTGCGCGTGGACGATCGCAATGGCTTGACCTTCGGCGGCGGACGCGGGCCGGCGGTGGTGCCGGGGCATCCCGAAAAGAGCTTGCTGATCGAGGCCGTGAAGAAGACGCACCCCGAGGTGAAGATGCCGCCCAAGAAAGAGCTGAGCGCCGAGCAGATCGCCGATTTGACGAAG
>Ga0233424_10002056_pt1 | contig 15352 bp, 17 predicted proteins | sample Watercolumn_Towu_FD_181011 | JGI IMG/M metagenome (GOLD analysis project Ga0233424, IMG submission 181011) | Freshwater microbial communities from Lake Towuti, South Sulawesi, Indonesia - Watercolumn_Towuti2014_125_MG | ecosystem: Environmental > Aquatic > Freshwater > Lake | place: Indonesia...
AACAGGTCGGCAATCTTCAACCCGACCACAGACACGACATCCCTTGTTGAACAACCCGCGTGACAATGCACAAGCAACCGCCCATCGTCGCCGACACCGATGCTCAGGCTGTTGCGTTGGTCGTCGTGGTTCGGGCAGCGGGCCGTCCACCCATCCCCTTGGCTGGTGACGTTTGATAGTCGCTCTAAAATGTGACTCGCTGTTAAATATGGTATCATGGGGCCGTACCTCCATGCTCAGCGGTGTGTGGGAGATGAGTCGTTGACGGCTCGGACGTACTAGGTCCGGACCGTCTCTCTGAGAGGGCGATCCACTGCACGAGCGCGGCGGTCGAGTACCGCACGCTCCGGCCTAACCTGACCACGGGGATCGGGCCGCGCGGGGCGGTCAGGCTCCACAGCGTGCGTTCGCTGGTGGCGAGAGTCTGCGCCGCTTCGCGCGGGGTCAGCAGTAGGGGGGATGTGGTCATCGCGCCACCTCACGGCCACGAGTGACCAGTAGGCGGCGAATGACTCGCCACTGAAAACGAATGGCTCCATCCGGCAGGACGATATGCGGCAGCTTGCCACGGCGGGCCAGCCTCTCCGCACGCCCCAGCGGCCAGCGCAGCCGCTTGTCTACCTCTACTCCCGTCAGCATGATCGCGTACCTCGTTCAGTGAGTTCGTTGCGGGGATGTGTCCCCCATAAACTCATGGAAACTGGGTACTGGGGAGAGAAGTTGGCCGATGTTTCCCGATGTTTCGGGATGTTGGCCGAAGCTATTTTGCGTTTCGACCGCCGGAACGGCGTTTCACGCCCCCCCTGATTTCCGGGACGACGCTTTGGTCATCGCCACCGTAGCCGTGGACATTCTCAATCGTGGCTTTCGCGTCCCGGTGGCGCTCCTCATCGGCTTTCAAGGTGTCGGCCGCGGCCTTCCAGATTTCACGGAGTCCGTTCCACCATGCCACGAGTTCGGATTCGTCCACCTTGGGATGAGCGCCCTGCGTGATGATGATCGGCCCGCCATGCCGTTCGTTGAGCGTTCGCAGGTATTCTTTCTTCTCATCCGCCAACCCCAACTTGTCGAGGATTTCATTCCAACCGATCAGATATCGGTTCGGCTTCTCCGTCCCGTCCGGCTTCGTGGCGGGCGTGTTGTCGCGAGCGTCGCCACCGGCGGTTGCAACCGCCGGGTTGCCGGTGGTGACGGTCACAGCCAGAGCATCGTTGGAATGGTCACTGAATCTCAGAATCCGTCTCCCTGCATTCTCCGCAGCCGTCAATTCCGCCAGCAAACCGCTCGCAGCGGTTTCAACCCGGTCGAGTATCGCCGCGTCGATCGGTGGTGCGGGCCTGCCTCCGCGAAAACAATACGGGCCGCTGATCGTGCTTTCATCCGAGATTCCCTGCCAGCCGTAGTGCTCGACAACTGGTTCGAGGGCGTAGCAAAGTTCCTGCCAATAAGTCGATGCCGCGCGCGACGGAACGACGACAAAGAATCTCCCCCGTGGTCCCGACCACGGAAGTTTGTCCCGGTTCCGAATGCGCTCGAACGTCGTGTAGTCCTCTCCGGCGCGCTCGAGCCAAGCGTCCATGACGTTTGGATGAGATTTCGATCCGGCGTCACCGTGAATGGGAAGATATTGCCGAACCGTTTTCGTCATCGACAGCACGGCTACGGCTGCCGCTTGTAATTGATCGGAACTGGTCGGTTCGCGGTGCATGGCCACTACCTTTCTCAGAACATCGGGCCGATCCGGGCGGGGCGAACGAAAGGTAGAAGTTCACACACGCACCCGGACCACTTCGGGCAGGTCCGCTTGCAAGTCGTACCTGCCAGCCCGATGACGTAGTATTGGCGCGTCGCCAAACTTTTCACAGACGAGAATCGCGCGATGCGGAACCTGCGCGCCCCCTCTCCCCCTTGGGAGAACCTATGCCCCGCCCGTCAACGCGGCGAAGTCCCGTCGCCAGCCGTCCGCCACGTCGCCCGGCGTCACCAATTCCAGCGGCTTGCCGTCGGTCGGCGGAAAATGCTTCGGGTAGCGGGCCAGTAGTTCTCCAGCCGTCGGCGCAATCATCGGCACGTTCGACAACGCCATATCGAACAGCCACTCGGGCGCGGTGAGCGCGTCCGGGTCGATCCGCAGTGCGTCAACAAACATGCTCCACGCCGTCTCGTTCACCGCGAACCGATACGCGGACGTGTCGCGCACGAATTCCCACAACTCCAGGTCGTCCCCTTCGTCAGCCGTCAAATGACACTCCGAGAACAACAAATAGGCCAACAACTCCCACTGCCGCTGACGATACTCGCCAGCAAGCAGCGACACGGCGAACGTCCACCCCGTCAAATCCGGCACGTTGCGGGATCGTTTCGGTGACGCTGCGAACAACCGGCGTTGTTCGACATCATCCCCGCGAGCCACAGCCGCAAGAAACGCCGGGCCACTCTCGGCAGTGGTCAGTCGGCCGTACAGTTTGCTCAGTGTGCTGGTCGTCATCGGTTCGCCTCTCGTTGCTTCAATGTCAGTTCCAACGCTTCCAACCTTGCGGCCAAGTCCCCGGCTTCAATCGCGCGGAGCGTGATGGCAGCTAAGTAGCCAACAGTCCGCGCCTTTTCGAGTGTGCCCGCTTCGGCATCGTTTCGCACCGCGTCAACCTGTTGCTCCAACAGGTCCAACACGTCGCGGGCCGTTCGCAATCGGAATTCCGACGGCAGCCGGGTTGTACACACGGTTCGACAATCCCCCGCGCGGATCAACCGCTTGTGCTCCCGCTGGTACTCGCGGTTCACATCAGGATCGGCGTAGGGCATGATGTCCACTCCGTTGAGTCAGCGGTTGCGATGACGCTCCACGATCGTCTCGGTAGTGTTTGTGACTTTCGAGACGTGTTCCGGGTCATCCGTCCGCTTGACTCGTTTGCGGGCCAGTCGGCGAACCGCCCGCAGTACGGCCCGTTGCTGCCGCTCGGTGAGTTGCCGGAACAGGTCCAGCAGTTCGACCGTCCAAGGTTCAACACCGGCTCCCGAAATCGCGCGGAGTGGTGTCGTTTTTGGTGCCAACCGGCTTGATACCCTCGGTTTTCCCGAAGGATTTCGACCCTGTTCGCCCCCTTGTGGGGCAGTGGAACAAGAGTTTGCCGAGCGGTGAGATACGGCTACCTGTGAATGGCAAGCGAGTGGGAAAAAGTCGGTCACTACCACTTTTGCTACCACATTTCGCAACCGCAGCGCGGCGTGAAACCCTGAAACGATTTCGTTTCCGAAGGGGGAACGCTGCGATGCCGAAGTCGAAGCCTTCATATCAACATCACAATGGTTCGGGACAAGCCAAGGTCCGCATTGACAACAAGGATATTTACCTCGGACCGTTCGGCTCACCGGAGTCCCGCGAGTGCTTCGACGAGCGTGGAACCGAGCAGCTGAGTCGGGGTGGTGACACGCACGAATGCAGACTCACCTTCGATGAGTTGTGTATGCTGTCCCTCGACCATCGTCGGCAGCACTACCGCGAGGCTGGCGAAGTCACCAGCGAGTCCGGCGCGGTCACGAGTGGACGACGCGAGCAGTTGTCGCACTCGGTCTCGACGACCTGACGGGGTGTGCGTCGTGTCGGCTTCGAATTGGAAAGGGCCAACCCCAAGAATGTCTCGAGGAGAATATCGATGAGAACATGTCGACGAGTTTGGACACTGGTTAGTGCGTGGTCGCTGTTCGCAGCGATGTCTGTTGTCGCGGCCGAGCCATTGCAGGTCGGGTTGGCTGAGGTGGATATCACGCCGCCAATCGGGTTCCCGATGGCGGGGTATTATCACGAGCGGCTGGCGGATGGCACGATTGACCCCCTCAAGGCGAAGGCGATCGTGTTTCGCGACGACAACGCGGCCGCGGCGCTGGTGGTGTGTGATCTGATCGGCATCGCAACGGATCTATCGCGAGAGGTGCGCCAACGAGCGTCGCAGGCGACCGGCATTCGTGCTTCGCACATCGTGATCGCGGCCACGCACTCACATACGGCTCCCGATTACATGAAAGAGCTGTGGCTGCGGCTTGGTCGCGAACAACAGGATCCGTTGCGGGCCGCTTACATCGACAGACTCCTCAGCGGCGTGACCGAATCCGTTATCCGGGCCAACGCCACCGCAAGGCCGGCGAGGCTGGCCAGCGGGTCGGCGACGCAGGAAACGCCAGTCTCGTTCAATCGCCGCTTCGTCATGCGCGACGGCAGTGTCAAAACGTGGCAAAGCTTCGCGAACACCGACGTCGTCCGGTCTGCGGGGCCTGTTGATCCGGAGATTGGCCTCGTGATGATCCGCGGCGAGGCTGGACAGCCGCTCGGCGTCCTTAGCAACTTCGCGCTGCACCTCGATACGGTGGGCGGGCTGAAGTGGAGCGCTGACTATCCGCACTTCATCGAACAGTCGCTTCGGACGTCGATCGGCCGCGACGTGATGTCGATCTTCGGCACCGGATGCTGCGGCGACATCAATCACGCGAACCCGCGTGCCAAGGAACGGAACAAAGCCGATTTCATCGGCGGCTCGATTGGCGAGTCCATCGTGAAGCAGGTCCGCGGTCTGACTCCGCTGGAGCGAACGAACCTTGTCGTGAAGTCGCGAGTCGTGAACCTTCCGTTGCTGGATGCGACCCACGACGAGGTCTTGCGTTCAATTCAAATCCTCGACACCGCCAATCGCAAAGAAAAGGTGGACTTCTTCGATCACGTCACCGCGTACAAGAAGCTGCTGCTCGACCAACTGCGGCACCGCGAACCACATGCGAACACGGCGAAGCATATCACTTGGGGCCTCAGCCGATCGCTGGCCGGTATCGGCGAGACGCTCCCTGTGGACGTCACCGTGATGACGTTGGGCGGCGATGTCGCCATCGTGTGCCTGCCCGGCGAGGTGTTTGTCGAACTCGGACTCGCAATCAAACAAGGCTCGCCGTTCCGCACCACGTTGGTCATCGAACTTGCGAACCACGTCGAGACGATTTACATCCCGAACCGCGGGGCCTACGCCGGAGGGAGTTACGAGGTGACGAACTCGGCGGTTCAACCGGGCGCGGGCGAGATGCTTGTCGAAACGGCACTCGCGTTGTTGCGCGAAGCGGCCACTGAGCAGCAATCTCGCTGACAGGATCGCGTGATCGTCGCCTCTGTTGCCGCCCTGTCGCGTCGTTGGTGTGGCTGGCTGCCGAAAGGGAACTTAGGCGGCGATGACGGTCAAAACGCCGACGCGTTGCCGTGGCTCCGGACCAATGCTCATAGAAAGAGTCCAGGCCGAGTACCGGGTCGCCGGGTCATTGCTCAGATTGTCGCACGGTAGGCCCGCCGCAGGAGAACTGCGGACGATGCCTCAGCCGCTCACGGTTCTCGGACCGGACGGAGTCAGTTGCCCGACTTGCCGCGCGGGCCTCGCGATGGAAGAGAGTTTGCTGGTTTGTTAGCGTGACACCGATTTCATTTTCCCACCCTCGAAAGGAACTCACATGCGTTGCTCGCTACGTTCCCGTCGTTCAGTCGGTTCACATGCTCCACATTGGTGAGACGAGCTTGCGGAAACGATTCACGAACATCAGATGTCGAGGCGAACGTTCCTAGGCAAAGCAGCGACGGCGATCGGAGCCGGTGGCATCGCGGGCGGGCTGGCGAGCATCGATGCATTCGCCGATCAGGTCGCGTCCGACAAAAAAAGCAAAGCCGTGATCGGGCCTCGCGAGGCGCTCAAGATCACGAAGCTGGAGACGTTCATCCATCGCAACAGTTGGGTCTTCGTCAAGATTACGACCGACGCGGGCATTGTTGGTTGGGGCGAGATGCTCAAGGACAAGAGCAAGGCGTGCGCGGCGGAAGCTCAGGAGATGGCGTCGTATCTCGTGGGCAAAGACCCGCGGCCGATCACTCAGCACTGGCAGGCGATTTATCGGCATGGGTTCTATCGCGGCGGGCCGATTCTCACTGCGGTCCTCAGCGGCATCGACATGGCACTGTGGGACATCAAAGGGAAAGCCCTCGGTCTGCCGGTGCATGAGCTGTTGGGCGGACCAACGCGGCAAAAGATTCGCGTGTATGGCACGCGCCAGGATGTGGTCGAGGGTCGTTACTCGGCGATGAAAACGCAGCTCATCGCCGACGGCCGCGCGCCGTACAAGTACGTCGAAGGAGCCGGCTATGTGCAGCGCGTGACGAAATTCTTCGCCGAGCTTCGCGAATCGCTCGGCCACGACGTCGATATCGGCGTCGAATTCCACGGCGCGTCGCAGCCCAGCACCTCGCTGCTGATCATGAAAGCTCTCGAACCATATCAGCCGTTCTTTTACGAAGAGCCTGTCCAATGCCAGAACGTGGACGCGATGGCCGAACTCGCCGCGAAGACGCACATCCCCGTGGCGACCGGCGAGCGGATTTTCACGAAATGGGGCTTCCGCGAAATCCTTGAAAAGAAAGCCGCCAAGATTCTGCAACCGGACGTGTGCTATGCCGGCGGCATCACCGAACTGCGACTCATCGCTGGCATGGCCGAGTCGTACTACGTGCCGCTGGCCCCACACAACCCGCAAGGCCCCTGTTCGCTGGCCGCAAGCTGCCAGATCGCCGCCGCAATTCCCAACTTCCTCATTCAAGAACAAGGCACGCGCTCGCACGACAACATGCTGAAGACTCCCTTCAAAGTCGACAACGGTTTCCTGCCCGTCCCGACCGCGCCCGGCCTGGGCATCGAATTCGACGAAGCCAAGTTCATGTCCCTCGTCGGCGAACCAGCGCCCTACAAACGCACCTACGACCTCGACGACGGTTCGGTAGTCGATTGGTGAGCGACCGGTTTCGCGGTGCTTCGTGATGCGAACTGGCCGAGACGATTCGAACCGTTTGAAAGTGAATCGCGACCTCAAAGCTAGGGCAGTTCGGGGCGTTCGCTATTCGAATCCGACCGCTACGACGATTTGCACGCGTCCTGTGTGGCGGATGAGACATTGCCGGGGGAGCAGCTCGATCAAATGAAACCCCGGACCGCCAGTGTCGACTGCAAGGATTGGCGGCAGGTCACGGATTTCCTCGCTGACCCACTTGCCGGCGCCGGCTGCCGCGAATTGAGCTTCGCATTTCATTCAGATTGCGAGGTTCTCACGGGATTGCGTCGGTGATTCGGTCCCGTGTGGAACAGCAAAACCCCAGCACCCGATCGGCTCCCGCAGAATCATGCAATCGAGAGAATCCCGATGCGTTGATGTTCCCGATTATTCGGGTGCTGATTCGGCCACGAAGAGTTGCGTGAAGTCGTCGCTACTGACGTTGAAGTAGACGCGATGGCCGTCCGAGCTGAACGCCGGGTGCGGATGGGATTTCCTCCAAGAGTTTGCGCCGCGTGAATTGTCGAAGCGATGCAAAAACGCGTGCCGACCGTGACGGATGTCGCCGACCATCACACCCCATTCTCGAACCGGCCCGCCAAGCGAATCCGCCAAACCGTCGGTCACCAGCAGTCGTCCATCCGGGCTGATGGACGGATGGGAGCCGCGAAGTTGCGGAAGCTGTGGTATTCGCGTGGCAGAACCGTCGACTGCGTCGAGGAACAGGTTGCCCATCTCGATGATCCGCGACGAATCGGGATGCCACGCCGGATGGCCCCACGTTTCGCGCAGGAAAAGAAACTTCTTCCGCTCCAGGTCGAAGCAAATCAATCCCTGCCGGTGGCTCGCGTCCTTTGACATGAAGTCGCGGCCTCCGCTGCCGGCCGCAATCTTGAAGAACACGCGACTTCGATCGGGACTCAGCACGGGAAAGAAAATTGAAATCTCCGGGTTGCCAAATTCCTTCATCAGCCAGTTTCCAAATCCTTGTCGGACGGCGTCGGCCGTGACCACGGTAACAATGTCGCCTGTCTGGGCGTCGAGCATTACCAAATCGCGATGCGGACCGGGATTTCAATGGCAACCGTAGATCGGCAGCATGTCGCCGTCCGGCTGTCCGAAGCCGAGTTGGCGGTCGTCGATGGTCACGAGTGGTTTTCCCGTTTCCGCGTCCGCCACAACGACTCGCCACCGATTGCTTCGCACCTCGTGATACGCAACCCGACGACCTCCGGAAACCCACTGCTGGCAGGCCGCTCGATGCGCGTCTTCAACATGCACGTTGCGAGCGAGAACAGTTTCACGACCCGTCTCGCGATCGAGCACGCAGATTTCACCGATGTGACCGTTGGCTTGCATCGACGCATAGTACAGCACCCGCCGCCCGTCCGGGCTTTCTGGATTGCAGACGTAGTAGCTGTGGATCGTGTGCCGGCCTGGGGTGGTTGAAACCCGTTGCACCCGAACGCCGGCACTCCAACACCGAAGCGAATCGTCGGCAGCCGTTTTCGAGGCTGCGGGCGCAGAGGTCACGGAATCGTGTCTAGCAAGCCGTTGGTTCAGGAACTGGCCGCGGTTGGTGGTGATTCCATCGACGCCCATGTCGGCAAACCGCCTGGCAATTTCGAGATCGTCGATGGTCCACACGAAGAGCTTGAGCCCTGCGGAGTGGATTCGCCGCACGGATTCGCGATCGAGCGGGCCTTGATGCAACAGGTTGAGTCCGTCGGCGTTGATGGACTTGGCCTGAGCGATGAGTTCTTCCACTGTCGGCGACCACGCTCCCGTGGCCTTGTCCTGTTTGAATTTCGAGAGCCCAAAGGCATCGATCTCGGGCAGCCGGCGTTTGGCTTCGGCGATCGTCTTCGCATTGAACGCGATCACCGCCAGTTGTTCTGGCCGCTTGCCCGAATCGCGGACGCACTTGACGAGAGCGGGCACGGCTTCGGGGCCGACTTTCAATTCGATGAAGCAGCGGCCGCGATCGGGAATCGTCGCCAATGCCTCTTCGAGCGTGGGCAGTTTCTCACCAGCCCAGCATTCGTCTTTCCAGCGGCCGGCGTCGAGCTTTCGCAACTCCGCGAGCGTGCTGTCCTTGATTGTCAGCGATTCGCCCGTCGTTCGCTTCGTGTCGGCGTCGTGAATCACGATCAGCCGGTCGTCCCTGGTCAAGTGCACATCGAGTTCGATCGCAGGCACCTTGCGCTCCCACGCCAGGCGAAATGCGGCCAGCGTGTTTTCCGGCGCATCCGCCGATTCGCCTCGGTGCGCGATGGTTTCCGTCGCGCGAGCCGTTACACAGGCCGATCCGATGCCGATCATCATCAGCAAGCTGCGTGCACGGCACAGCCACTGCTGTTCGCTGGTCGACGGACAGTTGGGCACGATGTTTACTCCCACTCGATTGTGCTGGGAGGCTTGCTGCTGATGTCGTAGACGACCCGATTCACGCCGCGGACGGTGTTGGTGATGCGTGTGGACATTCGGCCGAGGACTTCGTGCGGGATGGGATACCAGTCGGCGGTCATGAAGTCTTCCGTCTGAACCGCGCGGATGGCCACGACATCGTCATACGTGCGAAAGTCGCCCATCACGCCGACTGATTGCACGGGCAGCAGCACGGCGAACGCCTGCTGAATCTTGCGGTACAGGCCCGCCGCCCGCAGTTCCTCGATCACAATCGTGTCGACGAGGCGCAGCTTGTCGAGCCGATCCTTGCGGATTTCGCCGAGGCATCGCACAGCGAGGCCGGGGCCGGGGAACGGATGACGCCAGATCATTTCCTCGGGCAAACCTAGTTCGACGCCCATCGCCCGCACTTCGTCTTTGAACAGGTCGCGGAGCGGTTCGATGAGTTTGAAGCCGAGTTCTTCGGGCAGGCCGCCGACGTTGTGATGAGCCTTGATCGTGGCCGCGGGGCCATCGGCCGCCGCGCCGCTCTCGATGACGTCGGGGTAAAGCGTTCCCTGAGCGAGGAAGTGCGCGTTCGGAATTGACTCGGCTTCGTTGCGGAAGACTTCGATGAACACGCGGCCGATGATCTTCCGTTTCTGCTGCGGTTCGGTGACGCCGGCGAGTTCGCTCAAAAATCGATCCTCGGCATCGACGACGTGCAGGTCCGTCTTGAAGTGATTGCCGAAATTCTCCCGCACCGAAATCACTTCGCCAGCGCGGAGCAAGCCGTTGTTGACGAAGATGCACGAAAGCTGCGGACCGATCGCTCGGGACAGCAAAGCTGCGACAACGGACGAATCGACGCCGCCGGAGAGGCCGCAGATCACGCGGCTGTTTCCCACCCGATTGCGCAGTTCGACGGTTTGTCGTTCGATGAACGAACTCATACGCCACGATCCGCGGCAACCGCAGATGTTCTGCACGAAGCTTTTGAGTACCGTCCCGCCGTGCTGCGTGTGTGTGACCTCCGGATGAAACTGCAAACCGAACAACGGCCGGGTCCGATGCTTTACGGCAGCGTTGGGGCAATCGTCCGTGAAGGCGATCGGCACGAAGTGCTCGCTTAGGTTTTGCACCTGATCGCCGTGGCTCATCCAAACGATGATCTCCGACGGCACGCCGCGAAACAGATCATTGTCGGAGAGCACATGGCACGGCGTGCGTCCGAACTCGCGAGATTTGCCCGGCAAGACGTCGGAGCCTTGAGACCGGCACACCAAGTTCATTCCATAGCAGATGCCCAGGATCGGAATGCCAAGTTCGAATATCGCCGGGTCGGGTTGCGGGGCCCCGTCTTCGTAGACGCTGGCCGGACCGCCCGACAGGATCAGACCGCGTGGTTTCAACTCGCGAATGCGGTCGGCGGTCAAGTCGTGGCGCACGAGCTGGCAGAACACGTTTTGTTCGCGAACCCGCCGCGCGATGAGTTGCGCCGTCTGGCCGCCAAAGTCGAGCACGAGCACCGATTCGTGCTCGGCGTTGGAGACGGAACCGAACGCCGTCGAATCGGTGGTACGCGAAGAATTCGTCATCGAGAGGTCAAGCCGAAGGTCACTGGGTTGGAACGTCGGCGATTCTAGTTCTGCGAACGACAATTGCAATTGTAGCCTTCACACGTCGAAACTCATTCTCTACCATCCGCCGCGTAGCCGACAAACAAAACTCTCAGGAGCATCGAACGAGCAATGACTGAGCAGAAGGCAACCAACATCACGTGGCATGATCATGCGGTTTCCAAGGCGGAGCGACAGAAGCAGTCGGGACACAAGGGAGCCGTGCTGTGGTTCACCGGTCTGAGCGCCAGCGGCAAGAGCACCGTGGCCAACACCGTGGATCACAAGCTGTTCACGATGGGCAAGCGGACGTTTGTGCTCGACGGCGACAACATCCGTCACGGGCTGAACAAGAACCTCGGGTTTTCCGCCGAGGACCGTGCCGAGAACATCCGCCGGATTGGCGAAGTCGGCAGGTTGTTCGCCAACGCCGGAATCATCGCGATCACCGCGTTCATTTCGCCGTACCGACGAGACCGCGACGCCGTGCGCGCATTGCTCGAACCGGGCGAGTTCATCGAAATCTTCATGAACACCTCGATCGAAGTCTGCGAGCAGCGCGACCCGAAAGGGTTGTACAAGAAGGCCCGCGCCGGGCAGCTCAAAGGTTTCACCGGGATCGACGATCCGTACGAAGCTCCCGAGAAACCCGAGCTTGTACTCGACGGCAACACGAAGAGCATTGACGAACTGGCGGACGAAGTGATCGCATTCCTCCAAAAAAAGGGCTTGCTCAGCCAGTAGTCCGACCGAGTCGCAACCAAAGTAGCAGGCACACTCCGGGTGCCGTCGACAGGGTCACGGCACACTGAGTGTGCCTACTACATTCCTACCATGCACGACCGATCCGACTCTGAAACGAAGTCGGCCAGAATTCCGACGCGGCCGGAACGGTTTGTCCCGGTGATCTCGCTTCAGGGCGGAGTCGGTTCAGGCAAAAGCCAGATTTCGCGTGTGCTCGCCGAATCGTTCCGGACGGCGAACCCGGGCCGAGAAATCGTCGTGGTTGACGCCGATGCTGTCGGCCATCAGGTCCTGCGCGAAGAGCCAGTCAAGCGGGCGATTCGTTCGCGATTTGGCGACAGTGTGTTCACTCCCGGCGGCGAAGTGGATCGGCCGCGGCTCGGGAAGCTGGTTTTTGGACGCAACGATTCGTCGAAACGGGCGCGTCGCGATCTGGAGGTGATCGTGCATCCTCTGATCCGCGCCGAAGTATCAGCGCAAATCTCTCGGACTAGGAGCCGGCCCGAAGTCGCCGCTGTCATTCTGGATGCAGCCATCCTGATCGAAGCCGGATGGAACGATCTCTGTGATGTACTCATCTTTGTCGACACTCCGTTTGAACAACGGTTGCGACAGGTGGTTGCCAGCCGCGGATGGACCGAGTCACAGTTAAAATCTCGCGAGGAGAGTCAGCTTGGACTGGAAATCAAGCGCGCGGCTTGTCATTATGTAACCAACAACTCCGGCCCTGTCACAACCACAGCGGCTGAGTTGCACCGCCTCCTGCAGCAAATCTTGCAGAGCCACCTTCCCTAGCGTTCACTTTCGGTTCCCGTGGTTTGTGATTTGGGTCACCGGATGGCCCGTGAGTATTCCCGCCTGTTGATCGTTTCCGATCGTTGTTGTCCCGCTCCGCCGGGCCGCTGACAAGTCTCGTCTTCGCCATCCGGCTGAGCCAACTTGAGTTCGTTGCACTTTAGAATCTCCCTCCCCCCGCGTCACACATCCTGCTTTGATTCAGGAAAGACGAGCCATGAGTAAGACCACCAAGCCCCGCGGCAACAAGACCGACGTTGCTCCCGACAGCGACGACCTGAACGGCAATCTGCGCGATGTCGCCGCCGCCGATACCGAGTTCGGCGATGGACTCGACGTTGAAACCGGCCTGACGACGGACAATGTATCGCAGCAGCGGAAGGAATCCGCGTTCGGCACCGGCAAAAGGTTTTTGCTCTTCGAACCCGACGAGCGCTATGAGGAGATCAAGAAGGGCGAAATTCACATCGCGGAGTTGCAGCGCATGACCATGCAGCAACTCCTCGAACAGGCCAAACGCGAGGGGTTGACCGAATACACCGGCATCAAAAAGCAGGACCTCATCTTCCGGATCCTCAAGGAACGGACGAAGATGAATGGCCTGATGTTTGGCGAAGGGACGCTGGAGATTCTCCCAGACGGGTTCGGCTTCCTGCGCAGCCCGGACTACCACTACCTGCCGTGCCCGGATGACATCTACGTGTCGCCAAGCCAGGTTCGCCGGTTTGGGCTGCGGACGGGAGCCACCGTGGCAGGACAAATTCGCCCGCCGAAGGAGAACGAACGCTACTTCGCGCTGCTCCGCGTCGAAGCGATCAACGGGCAGGACCCGAACATCCTCACGGAGAAGGTCTTTTTCGACGACCTCACTCCACTGCATCCGACCAAGCGGCTGAAACTCGATGCCGGGCCAGAAATGCTCAGCACGCGCGTCGTGGACCTCGTCGCTCCGATCGGCATGGGGCAACGCGGGTTGATCGTGTCGCCGCCACGAGCCGGAAAAACGATCCTCCTGCAACAACTCGCCAAGGCCACGCTCAAGAATCACCCGGATGCCTACGTCATCATACTGCTGATCGACGAGCGACCGGAAGAAGTCACCGAGATGGAACGCCAGGTGAAAGGCCCCAACTGCGAAGTCATCTCCAGCACGTTCGACGAAACGTCGAACCGGCACGTGCAGGTGTCCGAGATGGTCATCGAAAAGGCCAAGCGCATGGTGGAGTATGGCCATGACGTCGTGATCTTCCTCGATTCGATCACGCGGCTCGCGCGGGCTTGGAATTCGGAGGCCCCCAGCTCGGGCAAGCTGTTGTCCGGCGGTATGGATGCAACCGCGCTGCAGCATCCCAAGCGGTTTTTCGGAGCGGCCCGCAACGTCGAGGAGGGGGGATCGCTCACGATCATCGCGACGGCCCTCGTGGACACCGGCAGCCGGATGGACGAAGTGATCTTCGAGGAGTTCAAAGGCACCGGCAACACGGAACTGGTGCTGGACCGCCGCATGGTCGAAAAGCGAGTCTGGCCGGCAATTGATGTCAACCGGTCCGGCACCCGTCGCGAAGAACTCTTGATCCCCGAGGAGGAACTTCGCCGCGTCTGGATCCTCCGCCGAGTGTTGAACGACATGAACCCCGTCGAAGCGATGGAACTCCTCGCCAATCGCATGCGTCGCACCAAGAGCAACGCCGAGTTCTTGATGACGATGAACCTGAGCTGATGTCAGTGCGTCAGAACGACAGTGGTCAGCAGTCAGCAGCAGTTTCCAGCGCGGTCACTCCCTCGCACTTTCCTTCCCTCAGACCCTCCCGCCAACAGGTTCGACACTCGATTCGCATCCTTGATCCGCACCCGCCATGCCTCGTCACGTTGAAGGTCAAATTGCCGGAAGCAGCGACAAGTTTGCGGTCGTGGTCTCGCGATTCAACGACACGGTGACGCGGCGGTTGCTCAGCGGTGCGCTCGAGACATTTCGCGGCCACGGCGTGGCGGACGAACAGGTGACGGTGTACTGGGTTCCCGGCTCATTCGAAATCCCGCTCGTGGCCGAACGACTGGCGTTCAGCGGACAGGTCGCCGCCGTGTGCTGCCTCGGAGCCGTGATCCGCGGCGAGACCAATCATCACGAATACATCAACCAGCAGGTGGCGGCGGGGCTGATGCGAACGAGTCAGGCGAGCGGCGTGCCCGTGCTGTTCGGCGTGCTGACATGCGACACGCTGGAACAGGCTCTCGATCGCGCCGGCGGCAAGGCCGGAAACAAAGGGAGCGAAGCGGCGCTGGCGGCCCTCGAAATGGCCAGCCTGTTGCGCCAGCTTCCTGAAGAGGAGGCCTGACCGATGTCACGGACTCGACGCAGCCGCGCCCGCGAAACGGCGCTGCAGATGCTTTACCAACTCGACCTCAACCCCGACGTCCCCCGCGACGCCGTGCTGGAAATGGTTCAGGGCCGGCTCGAAGACGAGGACCTTTCGCGTTTCTGCTGGAGTCTGTTTTCCGGCGTGATGGAATTCCGCGGCGAACTCGACTCGAAAATCGAAGCCGTGGCCGCCAACTGGTCGCTCAAACGCATGGCCCCGACCGACCGAAACGTGCTCCGCCTCGGAGCCTTCGAGCTCCTGCACACCGATACGCCGCCGAAAGTGGTCCTCGACGAAGCCCTCGAGCTGGCGAAAAGCTACGGGTCCGCCCAGTCGTCCCAATTCGTGAACGGCATCCTCGACCGATTGATTCCAGGTCGTGGAGAGCCGTCACCGGAGACGTCGGTTCCGTAGCCGCGGTTCCCGATTTCTGTAGCCCAGGCCCTTGTGGCCTGGATTATGCCCGTCTTGTGTCTTGCTCCCCGTGTGCAAACGTCTCGCTTGTGATGCGGCACACGCCGTGTTTCAATACCAGCAAGCGCGACACTTGTTCTACGGATTGCGTTCATATTGGGGGTTGCCATGCGAACAAATCGTTCATTG
>Ga0233424_10002058_pt1 | contig 15349 bp, 13 predicted proteins | sample Watercolumn_Towu_FD_181011 | JGI IMG/M metagenome (GOLD analysis project Ga0233424, IMG submission 181011) | Freshwater microbial communities from Lake Towuti, South Sulawesi, Indonesia - Watercolumn_Towuti2014_125_MG | ecosystem: Environmental > Aquatic > Freshwater > Lake | place: Indonesia...
CGATCGGAAGGGTCAGTTCGCGGGCCATCCCGATCTGCTCGCGGAAGCGATCCCGCTGCAGCTTGGGCGGGGAATAGTTGTAGTGATAGTCCAGCCCGATCTCGCCGTAGGCGACCACCTTGGGATGTCTCGCCAGCCGCCGCAGCTCGTCGTACCAGTCGTCGCCGATGTGTTTGACTTCGTGGGGGTGGACCCCGATCGTGGCATAGACGAACGGATACCGGCTCGCCAGATCGATGGCGGCCTTGCTGGTGGCAAGGTCGCAGCCGATCGTGACAAAGGTCTCCACCCCGGCCTGCTGCGCTCGCGCGATGACCGCCTCCCGGTCGTTGTCGTACCGGGCATCATCCAAATGGGTGTGGCTGTCGATCAACATGCACGATCTCTCAATACGTTCGTCCGGTCGGGACAGACTCCCGAACGGTCGTCATCCTAGCATAGCGGCGTTCGGCCTGAGAAGAACGCTCGCGGGCTTGCTCCGTCGTTGAAAGTTGACGCTTCGACGGCGGCCATGCCCTGCTCAGCGTCAATCCTGAGCAAACCACGCTCGTTCGACCCCGAGGTTCTCGACCCCTCGATCTCACTCGGGGTCGAGCCTGAACGGGGTCGAAGGCTCGACGGGCCGGAAAGGCGGGGTGGTCGAAGGATTGACATGGCTTGGAAGATTCTGGTACAATCCAGCCGCAATGACCCGCTTGCCATTACGTATCTCCACTCCACGGGCGGCCGGTGCTGCGGTTTCCATCGCCGTGGTCATGGTCCTCCTGGCGCTGGCGCCCTTCGCTGCCGTGCTGGAAGTTCATCACCAACTGGCGGCGGCGGACCAGGACGGCCATCAGCACTCCGACACCGACCTCTGCCAGTGGGTCCAGCACCACGCCGGCCAGTCGCTGGACATCGCGGTGCCGGCAGTCGAGCGGTTTCTTGACGCCGGATTGCACCAGTTCCCGCCTCCGGCCGTACTGTTGTCAGTCAGTCTGATTGCCAGCACCCCTTCCCGCGCTCCTCCGTTCTCCTAATCACCACATCAGTCGTGCGCTGACAGGCGACGAGCCGATGGGACTGCTCCCGTCACGGCTGGGCGCCTCTCGGTCTTTCCAGTATTTCGGTGATGAGGAGGATGAGATGCGATCCTATGTTATCCGTTTCCTTCTGCTTGTATGGGGGCCGGTGGTAGGGGTGGCGCTGGTGTGTGCACAAGGGTTCTCGGAGGCAGGTGCCCAGGAGGGGAAATCTTCCGAAACCCTGCGTACCGTCACCGGATTCGTTCAGAACCAGGACCTGCGGCGGGTGCCGCAGGCCATCGTGTACCTCAAGGATCAGGAAGGCAAAGTCGTCACCGATGTCGTGACAAACGACGCGGGAGAATTCACCGTGACCGCGCCGGCTGCGGGGACTTATTCGGTCAGCGCCGTGCAGGAGACCTATCGCAGCGAATACCTCGTGCTGAGGATCGGGGCCGAGAAACTCGAGCCGATCAAGCTGACCCTCGCGCTGACCCAGGAGATCGCGCTGGACATCGTCTCGCCGCTCCCCCCCATTCAGTACAAGGCCTCCAGCGAGACCTACTCCCTCAGCCGAAGGGAGATCGAGCAGTTGCCCCGGGGCAACAACAACGACATCGACCAGGTCCTGGCCACGATTCCGGGAGCGGCCGTGAGCGCCCTGAAGCAGGTTCACATCCGCCAGGACCATTCCAATCTCCAGTTCCGCATCGACGGCGTGCCGATTCCCGATACCGTTTCGACGACCTTCGCCGACGTGATTACCCCACGGGCGTGGGAGCGGGCCGACATCATCCTCGGAGGCATGGAGGCCCAGTACGGAAACCGTACCGCCGCCCTGATCGACATCACCAGCAAGAGCGGAACGAAACCGGGATTCGGCTCGGCGCAGATGTTCGGCGGGTCCAACCAGACCGTGAACCCTTCCTTTGAATATGGCGGGACGATCGGTGCGAAGTTCCGCTATTACGTGCTGAACAGCTTCACTTCGACGAACCGAGGCATCGAGCCGCCCACGCTCGGCCATTCCATCTTCCACGGGCAGAGCGAGCGCAACCAGACCTATCTCCGCGGCGACTACCAGCACGACAACCGCAATAACTTCACATGGCTGTTCCTGAACGCCGTCGCCAAGTACCAGGTGCCCACGACACCAGGGCAGACGGTGAACGCGACGACGCTCGGATTGATCCAGGCCCAGACCCCGGCCTTCAACCCCGTCTCGTCGCAGTTCATCGACCAGAACCAGTACGAGAACAACCAGTACGGACACATGGTCTGGCGGCACGACGTGAACGCCAGCCAGTTCTTCAGCCTGGCCGGGTACTTCCGTCAGACACGGGCCACGTTCATCACGGACCCGCTCAACGTGCTGAGTTATGTCAGAGATGAGGCGGAGCCCTTTTCGGCCGGCAGCCAGGACCGGAATGCCTATTCGCTCGGCGTGCGGCTGGACTATACCAACAAGCTCAACGAGCAACACCTGTTAAAGTACGGCTTCCAGATTGACCGCACGCAGGCAGTCAACAAAACCCGCCTCTTTGCCTTCGCGCGGGATGGGGGAGGCAACCCAACTGGGCCGGTCATCGGGATCGACGGGGACCGGCGGCTGATCGGATGGCGCGAGGAACTCTGGGTTCAGGACCAGTACACACCCAACGACAAGTTGACCTTCAACATCGGGCTACGGTATGACTACATCCAGGCGCTGACCGATTCCTGGCAGATCAGCCCCAGGATCGGCGTGACCTACAAAGCGAACCAGTCCAACGTGTTCCATGCCTACTACGGCCGGCTGTTCACCCCTCCGAACCTGGAGTCCGTGGCGTTTTTAGTTCCGCAGACGGCCGGCACCACGGCGGCGCCGGAGAACGCGACCAACAACGCGCCGAAACCGGAGCGGGCGCATTATTTCGAGGTCGGGTGGTACCATGCGTTCGGCCATCTGGCCACCTTGCAGGTCGTCGGGTACTACAAGCTCAACGAGAACATGAGCGACGCCGGCCAGTTCGGCTCCACCCCGCTGCTGAATTACTTCGCGTTCAACCATGGGTGGCAACGGGGCATCGACACGATCCTGAAGGTCAACTTTACCGAGAACCTGACAGGCCGGGCCAACGTGGCGTGGGGACAGTCGAAGGGATACGGGTTGCAGTCGGGGCAATTTCTCCTGGAGCAACGTGAAATCGACGACATCAACAGACCGGGCGGGGTCTTCACCGACCACATGCAGTTGATGACGAGCTCGGCGGTTCTGACCTATCGATTCCTGGAGCGCAACACGCTTTCCGGACAGATGCTCTACGGGTCGGGGTTGCGCGCGGCTGTGCCGGGAGGCCAGACCAACTCGACGAACATGTCGTCCTACACGACATACAACGCGTCGTTCACACACGAGATCCGGCTCGCCAAAACGCAGAAGTTTCTGCTGGGCTTCGACATCGTCAACCTGTTCGACCAGGGGTATTTCTACAATTTCGGCGAGGGGAATATCGGGCTGGGAGTTGCCCACGCCGGGATGCCCCGGTCTTTCTTTTTCCGTGGGCAGTGGTTCTTCTAGCCACCGTGAGGCGTGACCCTTCGAGAGCCTCAGGGTCATGGTGAGCAGGGTCGAACCATGAAGCGTGAGGTGTCGAAAACGCGATCTGAGGGAGCCGTGCGTTGCCCCGTTTTCGCTGGGTCTTTTGCAGCGGTGTCAGGGCTTGCCATTCTGATCGCTCTTCTCACGGGACATACAATGGCGGCGGAAGGGGATCGGGCCACGCACCAGTCCGATCACGCTCTTGATGCTCCCGATGTCGTCCTCCCGGACATCCATGTCCACGGGCTGCCGCTGAACAAGGATCAGCAACTGGGGCCGGTGCCGACCTATACCCCCTGGCCGGCGATCCCCTCTGCGCTGGATGGGAAGGAACTGGACGATTGGATGAAAGCGCGAATGCTGGTTTCAAAAGAAGCGAGAGTCACGGTCGTGGTCTTGGAGCCGGCAAAGCATCGGGAGTTGACGATCGCGGGCCTGACGGCCCTGAACAGATGGAAATTCGATCCCCAGTTGCGGGGGGATGAGCCGGTGGACGGAGAACTGACTGTCAGAATCCACTTCCGGACGAAATAACGCCGGACCGTCTGCCATCAGGGAGGACAAGCTGGACCTGTATAGCGCCTGGTTCAATGCGATCAACGGCTTGGCCGGGCAGTCCCCCGCCGTGGACTGGTTCATGCTGATGTTGGCGCGCGCCAGCAGCCTGCTGGTGCCTGGGGTGCTGGTGTTTGGCTATTGGGTCTGGAAGAACCAGCGCGAAGCCCTCATCGGAACCGCGGTCCTGGCCGGGCTGATCGGCTTGGGGGACCTTCTGGGCGCCCAGATCAAACATTGGGTGGGGCGGGTGAGGCCCTGTAATGTGCTGGAGTCGGTCCACCAACTGACCGGCTGCGGCGGCACCTACAGTTTCCCTTCCAACCATGCGCTCAACACGGCCACGGCGGCGGCTTTCGCGCAGGTACTCTGTCCCTCGACCGGCTGGGTGACCTGGCCGCTCGTGGTTTTGGTGGGCTTCTCACGGGTCTACGTGGGCGCCCATTTCGTGACGGATGTGCTGGGCGGGTGGGTCATCGGGGGACTGATCGGGGCCGGAGCCGCCTACCTGCTGATCCGGTGGCCGGTCTTCAGGCCGAAGCCTACAAAGATTGATAAGGAGTCATGTTAACAAGTGACCAAGTTGCAAGTGGGAAGGCTCCAGCCTCTCCGCGTCCACTTGAACCTTGCAACTTGCCTGCTTGCCAACTTGCTACTTGTTGCTTGTCAACTGCGCAGCTCCGCATGGCCGGTCAGTTGGTTCAGGTCGCAGTGGACGGTGTCGGGATGGCAACATTGGGTTTCCATTTGGATCGTCAAGTGCTTGATCCCGAACTCGGCCGCGACGCGCGAGCGAATCGTGCGGAGCAACGCGTCGGTGAGTTGCGAGTCGTCCCCATCCACCATCACGTGGCAGCTCAGCATGACGAGCCTGGGTTCCACGGCCCAGATGTGCAGGTCATGCACGTTCTTCACACCGGCAATCCGTTCGATCGCCTCCACCACGTGCGCCGTCTTGATGCCGGGCGGCGTGGATTCCAGCAGCACTTCCAGTGACTCCCTGAAGAGCGGCCAGGCTCCCTTCACGATCACTCCCACGATCACCAGGCTGACGAGCGGGTCCAGGACCGACCAGCCGGTCAGGAGAATGATGGCGCCGCTGGCGGCGACGCCCAGCGACACCCAGGCGTCCGCCAGCATGTGCCAGAACGCGCTGCGGATGTTGAGGTCTTCACGGGCTCCTTGCTGGAGCAGCAAGGCGACCCCGAGGTTGGCCGCAAAGCTGACCAGGGCGATCACGATCACCCAGCCTCCCGCCACGGGCGCCGGCTCGACCAGGCGCTTCACGGCCCAAAAGCCGATGGCCGCGGCGGTGAACAACAAGATCAGGGAACTGACGAAGGCCGAGATGATGCCGGCCCGGTGATAGCCGAAGGTGCGGTCCTGGGTGGCGGGCCTGGCGGCGAGCACGTGGGCATAGAGGGCCAGGAAGAGCGATCCCTGGTCGATCAGGTTGTGGCCCGCGTCCCCCATCAACCCGATGCTGTTGACCAGGAGGGCGCCGATGACTTCGGCCAGGATGATGACGGCGTTGAGGGCCAGCGAGACGTGCAGGCGGCGTCGGAGCTGTTGATAGCTGGGCTGTGAAGTCATTAACTCAGTTTCTCACGGTCTTCATCCGAGAGCAAGGATCAGGGTCCATCGCTAGGGGGTTGCAGGGACGAACTCCAGGAAATATTGCCTGGGCAGGAACATATGTTCGCGGCTCAACTTGTAGCCGGCCTGGGCCATCTCGGAAACAACCGTCTCCCGCGGAATCAAGTGACGTTTCGGAAACCCCACGTTTCCCGACCGTTCGTCGTGATAGAAGTCGATGATCGCGATCATCCCACCGGTCTTCAAGGCTGATCTGATATTGGCAAAATAGGTCGCTCTGTCCTCCAGGTGATGATAGACGTTGCAGAGGAAGATGACATCCACCGAATCCGTCGGCAGCTTGGGATTGTCCGGCAGCGCGAGGATGAACTCGGCCGTGAAGGGGATATACATGTGTTCGACACTCTGCTTGACGTAAGTCAGCATCTCCGGCTCCACGTCCACGGCGTAGACCTTTCCCCCGTCGGTTACCGCTTCCACGAAGCGTCTCGTGAAATAGCCGGAGCCGGAGCCCAAGTCCGCCACAGTCATGCCAGGTTTCAGTCCAAGCGCCTCGACCACGAGCGAGGGTTTCTGGTCCTGATCCCGCTCGGCACTGTCCAGGTGCTCAAGATACTCTTTGATGTCGGTGGGGTTGCGATGAGCGTGCTCATGCTGGGCGAAGACCGCCTGGTCGTAAGAGAGCCATCTGAGCAGACTGAGCAAGCAGACCAGGAGCAGGGCAGAGGATGCCGAAGAGAACCGAGGGCGCGGCTCGGGCCGGGGAGTATGGAGATTCATGAGGCCGCCTCCTGCGCGCCCTTCGGCTTCGCTCCGGCCTGGGCGATGATCGCTTTCAGCTCTTCCCCGGTGATGGTCTCCTTGCCCAGCAGCACCCTGGCCGCCTCGCGCAAGGTGGTCTGCTGGGAGTCCAGGAGGGCTCTGACCCGACTGTGTTGTTCGTCGATAATCCGGCGGACCTCGCAGTCGATCTCGCGGGAGGTGGCCTCGCTGTAGTCGCCGCGTGCCTGCTCCTGGCCGATCGGGAAGAACAGAGGCTGGCGGTCCCGCTCGAAACTCATCTGGCCCAGCTTCTCGCTCATGCCGTAGACCTTGACCATGCTCTTGGCGATGTCGGTGGCTTTCAGAAGGTCATCCTGCGCGCCGGTGGAGACTTCCTTGTAGACGATCTCTTCGGCGACGCGCCCGCCCAACAGCACCGCGACCTTGTTTTCTAGCTCCGACTTGGTCATCAGGAACCGGTCCTCGGTGGGAAGCTGGAGGGTATAGCCGAGCGCGGCGATCCCGCGGGGGATGATCGAAATCTTCTGCACGGTGTCGGCGCCGGGGATCGACAGAGCCACCAGCGCGTGTCCCACCTCATGGTGCGCGACCCGCTCCTTTTCCGCCTGGTTCAGGACCCGGTTCTTTTTCTCCAGGCCGGCGATGACGCGCTCCACTGCCTCCTGCAATTCGGCGGTCCCCACTTGGTCTTTGCCGCGGCGCACTGCCAGCAGCGCCGCTTCGTTGATGAGGGTGGCCAGGTCGGCGCCGACGAAGCCGGCGGTCATAGCGGCAATGACGTCGAGGTCGGTCTCCGATGCCAGCGGCACCCCGCGCGCGTGGACTTTCAAGATGGCCAGCCGCCCAGTCTTGTCCGGCCGGTCCACCAGCACGTGCCGGTCGAAGCGGCCGGCGCGCAGCAGGGCGGGGTCCAGGATCTCGGGCCGGTTCGTCGCGGCCATGAGGATGACGCCGGCCCGGGGATCGAACCCGTCCATCTCGACCAGCAATTGGTTCAGGGTTTGCTCCCGCTCTTCGTGGGCCATCGGGCCCATGCCGCGGGCCTTCCCGAGCGCATCCAGCTCGTCGATGAAGATGATGCAAGGAGCCATGTCCTTGGCTTGGACGAAGAGGTCGCGCACGCGCGCCGCGCCCACCCCCACGAACATCTCGACGAATTCCGACCCGCTGATCGAGAAAAACGGGACGCCCGCCTCGCCGGCCACCGCTTTGGCGAGCAGGGTCTTGCCCGTGCCGGGAGGGCCGACCAAGAGAATGCCCTTAGGGATCTTGCCGCCCAGTCGCGTGAACTTCCCCGGCGTCTTCAGAAACTCGATGACCTCCTGCAGCTCCTGCTTGGCCTCGTCCACCCCCGCCGCATCCGCAAAGCTGACCTTGACTTCCTTCTCCATGTAGATCTTGGCCTTGCTGCGGCCGACCGTCATGAATCCGCCCTGGCCTTGCCCCACGCGGCGGAGGAGGAACAGCCAGAAGCCGGCGAACAGGACGATGGGGACTACCCAGGACAGCAGGTCGCGCAAGAAGGTGCTCTCGATGACGCCGGTCACCTTGACCTGGTGCGCCTCCAGGTCGCGGATCAGATCAGGGTCTTCCACCCGGATGGTGTCGAACGAACGACCCGCTTGAGCCTTCTCAGGTTTCATCCGTCCGTGGATGATCGTGGAGGAGATCGAGACCTCTTCGACCTTGCCCGCCGCTACCGAGGCCTTGAACTCGCTGTAGGGAATTTCGGTGGGGTTGAAGAAGGGCGTGACGAAGACCTGAAACAGCATCAGGGCCCAGATGGCGATGAACACGTACCAGAGCGAGAATTGTTTTTGCTTGGGGTTCATGTTTGTTAGCGAGCTATCAGCCGTCAGCTATCAGTTTTCAGCAAGAGGCTGAAAGCTGAATGCTGAGAACTAAATTGCTTGCCTTCGTGACTCAATTCTTTACGCGCGGTTTCAAGCGCTCCGAAAGGACGGGGTAGCTGGCCTCGCCCATCCCAAAGTTTCCGCCGGCGCCATCCGCCGCCACCACGCGGAGCGTGACGCCGTTGGGCGCCTCGGCCGGGGTCGGCACGAAAAACGGTGCCTCGAAGCTGCTCTTCGTCCCGCTGTAGAACATCTGAATCCGCTCCACGACGCGATCGCCGATCAACACTTGGCCGTAGATGGTGACCTTGCGGGAATCCCAGTCGCCATGAGGCCGGACCAGTGAACCGGACAGGGTTCGGACGGAGGCGGTCAGAGTCACGTCATCCTTCGCAATCAAGGGCTCGCCGGGCGGCGGCTGCTCGATCCGGACGATGAAGCCGTAGAGGTGGAGCACAATCCCATCGTTCGTCAGGTCCTGTCCGGGAACCAGCAGCACCGTCTTGCTGGCCCGTTGCATGGCAGCCGGATACCCCAGCGGGCCCTGGGCGGCGATCTCGACCAGGGTCGGCCGATCCAGGTGCAAGGTCGTTCGGAATGACGCGGAAGGACGGGAGGAGAAACGAGGCTCCTCCATCAGGCGCGGCGTCCGCATGATCTGGTTCTGGTCACCAGCCTCTCCCTGCTGGAGGCCCGAAGCGAGCAGCCGGCCGGTCGCGGCGTCGGTGATGGTGACGCGGGCTCCGCCCACGTCGTCTCCGATCACCATGGCTCCGTGCGCGACCACTCGGACCAGGACCTCGGTCGCAATGGGGATTGGAGGCGGTTCGACGGTTTCAAAGGATGGCTCAGCCGCTTGGGCGATGCTCGTCAAGACAAGGGGAACAACGAACAACCCACTGAGCCGTCTCAACCAGTGCGACACCTTGCGGACCTTCGCTTACTTGACCTTGGTACCCGGATCAATTTCTTCGAGGATCGTCACCAAGCCCCCCACTTCCTTGTCCCCGGCGGCCAGGACCATACCCTGCGACTCGACCCCCATCAGCTTGGCCGGCTTGAGATTGGCGACGATGACGACCCGGCGACCCACCAAGCTCTCCGGCTCGTACTTCTTGCCGATGCCGGCTACAATCTGGCGCTGCTCCCCACCCAGGTCAACCTGCAGCTTGATTAGCTTCTCGGACTTCGGCACCCGCTCGGCGCTCACCACCTTGGCCACTTTGAGCTGGACCTTCTGAAAGTCCTCGATCGTGATCTGTTCGACAGCTGTTGATTGCGCCGGGACTGCTCCAGGAGAAGTTACTGAGGGCTGTGAAGGGGGAGCGGTGTCAGTCACCTTATCGCCTCCTCTAATGGCAGTCACGGTTGCTTTAAGAGTTGCTTCTCCACTCATCTTTGAACTCAGAAGTTTCGGAAACAAAGATTTGCCTTTGGCGATCGCTGTGCCAGGACGTAACCCTCCCCAACGGGAGGTTTGGCGTAGATCCGTTTTGTGAGGATCGAGTGTGAGGCCGAGCTGACGGAGTAAATCTTCCGCCTTCTCAGGCATGAACGGGTACAAATGCAGCCCAAGCACGCGCAGAGTCTCGGCCACCCGGTACAGGGCACGGTTCAGCTCAGGGCGTTTCTCAGGCTTTTTGGCCAGCGCCCACGGCGCGGCACCGTCAATGTATTGGTCCGCGGTCTGGATCACGCTCCAGATGGCTTCCAACGCTCGATTGAACTGCAAGTGAGTCATGCAGTCTTCGACTATTTGACGCATCTCGCCAATCTGGTTTTCAAGGAGGTTCTCGACAGACCCTTCTGGGCTGTCCTCAGGAATTTCCCCCTTGCAGTAGAGCTCGATCATGGTCAAGGTCCGATTTAACAGGTTGCCCAATCCGTCCGCCAGGTCGCTGTTGAAACGGCTGGTCAAGGCTTCTTTGGAGAAGTCCCCATCTTGGCCGAAGGGGACCTCGCGCAGGAGAAAGTATCGGAATGCGTCCACCCCGAATTCATCCACGATCGCGTTGGGGTCCACCACATTGCCGCGGCTCTTGGACATCTTCTCGCCATTCACGGTCCACCAGCCGTGGGCAAAGACCGTCTGAGGCAGTGGGAGTTCGAGGGCCATCAGCATCGTGGACCAGTAGATCGCATGGGTGGTCAGGATGTCCTTCCCGACCAGGTGAAGGTTTGCCGGCCAGTAGCGATCGAAGGCCGGCTTTGCGGGCAGGTACTCAAGGGCGGAGATGTAATTCACCAGAGCGTCAAACCAGACGTAGGTGACGTAGTTGCGGTCGAAGGGCAGTTCGATGCCCCAGGAGAGGCGCGATTTCGGACGAGAAATGGAGAGATCACCCAGGGTTTTAGACCCCAGAAACCCTAAGACCTCATTTCGACGAGACTCTGGAAGAATGAATGATGGGTTGTTCTTCACATACTGGACCAGTCGGTTTTGGTATTGACCCATCCGAAAGAAATAGTTGCTTTCGCTCAGGTGCTCGACCGGCCGCTGGCAGTCAGGGCAGAGCCCGTCAGTCACGTCTTTTTCGGTCCAGAACCGCTCATCAAACGTGCAATACCATCCAGTGTAGTCAGCTTTGTAAATCAACTGCTTGTCGTAGAGCTCCTGAAGTTTCTTCTGAACGATCGCCTTGTGCCGGGCATCGGTGGTCCGAATAAAGGCGTCGTTTGAGATGTTCAGACGCTTCCAGAGGTCTTGAAATTGGGGAGCGAGGCGATCGCAGTAAGCCTGTGGGTCGATGCCGGCCTTGGCTGCCGCCTGCTGGACTTTTTGCCCATGTTCGTCGAGGCCGGTCAGGAAAAAGACATCGTATCCCCGGAGCCGATAGTAGCGAGCCAGCACGTCGGCGGCGATGGTGGTGTAGGCATGGCCGATGTGCGGCACATCGTTGACGTAGTAGATGGGGGTCGTGATGTAGAACGTCGCGGTCATGACCAGAGTATAACCGTTTACGTGTCGGGTTTCGAGCTACGGGTTTTGAAGATTCGAACGCTTCACGCTTCACGCTTCACGAGCAACGAGTCACGCAGGCGCAGCAGAATGTTTTCCAGCGCCATCTGGAGGTTGACGTTCCTTGTCGAGGAGCGCTGAATCGATTCCAATTCCATGAGCAGATCCAGGAGAGGGCCGAGCTGGAGAGCGCCGGCCAGTTCCTGTAATTCCGTCAAGCGCTCCAGGTTCAGCAGGGAGTCTTGGTCTGCGCCCGCGCCGACCAGGATCAGGTCTCGGACCCAACGCTCGATCCATGCCAACGCCTCCGGCGCACGATCCGATTTGTGGAGGGCTTCGGCGGCCGTCAAGATGGTCGTGACGGATCGAAGGGATTGAGACGACATCAGGCGGCAAAATTCGTCCTGCTGAGCGCGGAGCGTAGCCACTTCGGCTTGCAAAGCCTGGCCGATCCGGGCCTCCGTCGCGATGGCCAGGAAGCGGGCATCGGCGGGAGGAAGTTCCCGCTTCGTGATAAGGGCCGCTTCCACCTGCGTGCGCGCCGGCGGGACGAAGCGTATGCTCTGACAGCGGGACCGGACGGTGGCCGGCAAAGCGGCCGGTCGGCTGGTAACCAAGAGAAAGAGGCTATGAGCCGTGGGCTCTTCCAAGGTCTTCAGTAGCGCGTTGGCTGCCCCCTGGGTCAAACGGTCCGCCTCGTCGATCAGGCAAATTTTCCGCCTGCCGATCAAGGGACGGTAGACGATCTGTTCCTCGAGTTCGCGGACCTGTTCGATCTTGATCTGCGGATTAGCCTGTTCCTGATCCGGCTCGATCAGGATGAAGTCCGGATGGGTGCGGCTTTCAATCTGGCGGCAGGACCTACAGGTACCGCAGGCATCCGGGCCGCTCGGCCCGTAGTCTGTGTCGCAGTTGATTGCCTGGGCGAACAACTGTGCGGCCTGTTTCTTGCCGATGCCGTCTTCGCCGTGGAACAAGTAGGCATGGGCCACCCGGTCGTGCAGAATCGAGGCCTTCAGGACGGCCTTGGGTCTCTCATGTCCGATGAGGTCGTTGAACGGCATGGCAAAAGAATGTCGTCAAGTCTGAAAGTTGGAAAGTCGAGGGCGGGAAATGGGAGCGTTCAGACTTTTCGGCTTTACGACTTTATGACTTTTCGACAGGAATTTTTTGGCAATCGCTGCAACCTGAGCCGCGACCGTCGCGGGGTCATGCGTGCCGTCCAGCACCTTGATCCGGCGGGGCGTGCGTCGAGCCAACGTAAGAAAACCTCTCCGGACCCGTTCGTGAAAGCGGTGGGTTTCCCGGTCCAATCGGTTCAGCTCCGTATCCCGCTCTCGCCGCCGTCTTGCCAGTCCTATGCCGACCGGCACGTCGAAGAGCAACGTCAAGTCCGGCATCAGGCCATCGGTCGCGAAGCGGTTCAGGCTGCGCAGGGCCGCCAAGTTTAAAGCGCGGCCATAGCCCTGGTAGGCGAGGGTGGAATCCACAAACCGATCACACAGGACAACCGCGCCTTCCCAAAGCGCGGGCGCGATCACGTGGGCGACATGCTGGCTGCGGCAGGCATACACAAGCAGGGCTTCGCATTCCGGCGTCATCGGCTCGGCGATGTTCGCACCGGTCGTGGAGGCAAGGAAGATATCCCGGATCCGTTCGGCAAGCGGGGTGCCACCCGGCTCTCTGGTCTCCAGCACCCGGTAGCCGGCCTCCCGAAGCAGCTTGGCCAGCCTGGCACATTGTGTCGATTTTCCGCTTCCCTCGACCCCCTCAAAGGTGATCAGGACGCCACGGCGACCCCTCCATTTCCCCACTAACTTCACCCCCCTACTGACCGGTGACCACGAGCAAAACCGGAGGGGCCGATCCTAGTCCAAGTCATTGAAAATAGCAAGAAAAGGCTTGCGGCACCCTCGTAAAGACTGTATGATGAGCCCGCTAGGAGCGTGCCCCGGTGAAAGCATTCAGAGCCTCTCTCAAACGGTACTTCCTGACGGGGTTGCTGGTCATCACCCCCATCTGGGGCACGGTGCTTATTTTAAAGACCCTCTTTGTGACAGTGGATGGGATTTTGGGGGATGTGCTGGCGAAATTTGTCACCCCCAATTACTACGTACCTGGGCTCGGCATCCTGACCTTGATCCTGTTGATTTTTACCACGGGGCTTCTGGCGACCAACTTTATCGGCGGCCGGATCGTCAAGCTGTGGGAGGACTGGCTGCACCGCGTGCCGGTCGTCCGGGGCATCTACGCGACCCTGAAGTCCATGATGGATATTCTCTCGTTCAAGGAGAAGGAAAAGTACAATCGGGTGGTGCTGATTCAGTTTCCCAAGGACGGCCACTATTGCTTTGCCTTCGTGACCGGCGTGACCAAAGGGGAGGTCCAGGAGATCTCCCCTGAACCGCTGGTGAATGTGTACGTGCCGACGTCGCCGAACCCGACGTCCGGGTACTTTTTATTGGTTCCGGAAAAGGAAGTGGTGCCTCTGGAAATCAGCGTGGAAGAGGCGATGAAGCTGATCGTCTCCGGGGGCCTCTATTCGCCGCCGCAGGGAGGTTCTGGCGGCACACCGGCGAACCGTGACCTGCCGCGTCAGCATCTGGAGGTGCCGATCTCGTGAGAATTTTGTGATTTAGCAAAGTACGATTTGTTGAATTGTGAGGGTCAATGCGTCAATCACCAGATCACCAAATCACCAAGTCTCCCGTTCGCGGCCTGGGCGCGATTGTCATGGCGGCGGGGCTGGGCAAGCGGATGAAATCCAAGCTGGCCAAGATCCTGCACCCGGTGGCCGGCCGGCCGATGGTGCTCTATGCCGTCGAGTTGGCCGATCGGCTCGCCGGGGCCGGTGTCGCGGTGGTTGTAGGCTATCAGGGGGCGCAAGTCAAAACGGTCATCGAAAAGCACTGGGCGAGGGCGTCCGGCCTTGGCGGGGTTAGAGGGACGGCGCAGCGTGAGCGGGGCATGACGGCCCACGTTACAAGCCGGGCGCTGCAACCTCCGCCGATTCTCATCGCGGAGCAGAAGGAACAACTGGGAACAGGACATGCGGTCATGCATGCCCGAACCGCTTTTGCCCGTGCGCGCGGCGGCCCCGCCTCGACCTACGTGATTCTAAACGCGGACACGCCGCTGTTGACGGAAGCGACCGTCCGCGATCTCTTGGAACTGCATGAAGCCGAACGGGCTGCCGTGACCCTCTTAACGGCGGTCCTGGATGATCCGAGCGGGTATGGGCGCGTGGTCCGCGACGATGAGCGGCGAGTGCTGCGGATTGTGGAGGATCGGGATGCAACCAGGGCCGAGGCTCGATTGAATGAGATCAATGTCGGCACCTACGTCGTGGACGGCTCGTTTCTGTTCGAAGCCCTGGACAAGCTCGAACCGCGGAACGAGCAAAAGGAATATTACCTTACCGATATCATCGGCCTGGCGGTCGAGCGGGGACTTAAAGTTAGCGCGGTGGTGGCGCGGGACGCCGATGAATGTCTGGGGATCAATACGCGCCGGCAACTGGCGGCGGCTGAAAACGTCGTGCGGCGGCAGCTCTGTAATCGCTGGATGGAGGCGGGGGTGACCCTCCGCGATCCGGCCACGACCTACCTGGATGCGGATGTCGAGATCGGGAGGGACACGGTTCTGTATCCGCACGTGACGCTCGAAGGAAAGACCCGCGTTGGCGAGGATTGCGTGATCCGCTCCCACAGCCGGATTACCGACAGCCTGCTCGGGCACCGGGTGGTGGTGCAGGATTCCTGTGTGATCCGTGAAGCGCGTCTCGATGACGACAGCACGGTCGGGCCCTTCGCCCATCTCCGTCCGGGAACAGTCCTGCGCCGGACCGCCAAGGTCGGCAACTTCGTCGAGATGAAAAAAGCGGAGTTGGGAGAGGGGTCCAAAGCCAACCACCTCAGCTATCTAGGAGACGCCAAGATCGGCCGGGGAGTGAACATCGGGGCCGGGACCATCACCTGCAACTACGACGGGGTGCGCAAGCACGAGACCGTGATCGAGG
>Ga0233424_10002059_pt1 | contig 15348 bp, 11 predicted proteins | sample Watercolumn_Towu_FD_181011 | JGI IMG/M metagenome (GOLD analysis project Ga0233424, IMG submission 181011) | Freshwater microbial communities from Lake Towuti, South Sulawesi, Indonesia - Watercolumn_Towuti2014_125_MG | ecosystem: Environmental > Aquatic > Freshwater > Lake | place: Indonesia...
AGATGATGACGAGAATATGATCGTGGATATCATGAGTGTCCACGGTCATCCCGTCCGTTGCCGGGAGCGAGAAGTGGGGAAGGGGGGAGCCGATCTTGAGCGCGGTGGAGTTCGCATTGATAAGAACCATATATACTTATGTTAGCATGCGTCACTTCACCGCCGCCGCCTTCATCATCGACTCCCACAAACGCACGCTTCTCCTAACTCTTTGGAGAGAACGGGCTTGACGTGCGTGATCGAAGCTCCGCTTCTTTTTCGACAAATTGCAGGAATGTCTCGACGTAGACGGCATGACTCCAGGTAAGAGGGGCAACGGAGAGGTGTCTTCCTGTATAGGGATGCAATTGTTCGGGAAGAATACCGGCAGGAGTTGCTGCTCTCTGGACCCAACGCAGGGCTTCCAATGGCTCTTTAAGCTCGTCGACATTTCGCGCGTTGGCGATTTTCCACTGTGCAAACCAGAGAGTGGTGATGATCCAGGGATTCCCGGGAACCTCTTTCGAAGGCTGCCCATCGAACTGGTAGTGATCATTCGGGTAGCGTGCATAGCCCCCGATAGATGTTTGTACTTTGAGCGCCTGCATGAGCTGCGTCATTGTTGAGACAATGCGCTGATCATTGGGAGGGAGCAGATCGAGGACCCAGAGGAGAGCAAGGGAGGCATCGAGTGTCAGATCTTTCTCGACGAGTTTTCCCTGCTCACGCTTAATTTTCTTCACGAAGCGCTGGTGTTCTTCGTCGAAGAGGTGAAAGAGCACAGCCTGTCGCATCGCGTCTGCTGTCTCCTGATACGTGTGTGAGTGGGTGAGATGTCCGAGCGCCTGGCATATTTTCGCGGCAGCACTTAAGCCCGCGCACGTTGTTGCGGCAGTGTAGGTAAAAATGCCTCGGTGCTCCTCCCATGGATCGTAACTTGCGAGCGGAAGCCCGGTTTCCTTCTCCCTGTACGAGACGAGGAAGCCCGCAGCTTTCTTCACAAACTGCTCATACATTTCCTGTAGCCATTCAAAGTCGTGGAATTGCTCAAAATGGAGCCACATGGCATGGAGGACGAGTGCTGTTTCATCCTCCTGAATAGGGAGCTGCATTTCTCCATCGCGATACCATGGGTGCCAGGAAGATCCGGGTGAAGCATCAGGATTGTATTTGTGGAGGAGATATCCTTCATGGGAAATACATTGGCAGCAGAACCGGAAGAACCGTCGCGTGATTTCGTGATACCCCGCGTGATCCATGGCCATGCAGATGAATGCTCCGTCGCGTGGCCAGACGTAGGTATATGTATCACGATTGAATTGCATGATGTCTGAATCATTGGCGGCGAGAATCCCTCCACGATTATCGGCCTGCGTGCGAATGACGAGGAGACTGCGCTTGTAGAGTTGAATGAGAGGATCGTCGAGCGATCCAAATGTCCGGTGTTGCTTATGCACCCAGCTTTTCCAGAAATTCCGCGTGCTTCGCTCCATGCGTTCTGGGGTTTCCTCGTGAATATAATCGGAGAGTTCCAGCACTTCACTCAATCTCTTCCCCGCACAGAACCAGAGGTAGAGGTGCTCCTCACCTCCTGTCGGAATGGTGTATGTGAGTTCAACAGTCGAATCAACGGATCCTTGTTCGATGGGATTTCTCGTGAGATTCCCATCCTCTGCATCTCGCCAGGTTCCTTCTAAGCCCCGGAATTCACTTTTTCCGGTTGTGAAAGACGAAAGCCCCTGGATACCGGCCATACCACCGATCAGGAAGTATCGCTGCTTTCGGAAGTGAATCACGGAATTCGTCCCAGGCTCATAGAACGCTGTATCTTTCTGCTTATCGCCGTAGAGATGGAGATCATGATGGAAGTAGGCTTTCATTTTCTTCTCTTCTCCGTTCAGGGATCGCAGGATGAAATGGCGCATGAGGATATTCCTGACCGGGTGGACATAATCAATGGCCTCGATTTCCAGTCCCAGGTATTCATTTTTGAGTCGTGAGGAACCGACCAGGGTATCTCCCGCATACTGCACATCAACCTTCCATGCGCCGTCTGTGAGCCAGGAAATACCTTTCCCGTCGATGAAGAATCCGACGCGATGTGCGTGCCCGTACGTTGTGTGATCTTCATCGCCAACGTATGGGTAATAGAGATCCCGAAGGAGCAGACGATCATCGAATGTTGCGAGGAGATTGCCGTTACCGAGAACAAGGGCACGTGGCATATATGTGAGTGTTGAGGAAATTTTCAATTTACAATGTACAATTTTCAGTGAGGGTAGAAATACTATGTACCGAAGCTGTTTTTTGGGATTTGGTCATTGGAATTTGAAAATTGATTGAAAATTGAGAATTGAAAATTGGAAATTATCTGCGACATTTCTCAAGTCTTGCTCTTAGATCGCACAACGCATGACTATATCTCCGATACGCTTCATACGGCGATTCATAGGGACTAAAGTACTTATGCACATCGCCGTCATTCCAGTACTTCGTGCACATGTAATAGAAGTGATCGGAGGTTTGTAATCGGCGCCAGATATCGAGGAGACGTGAGTCATTTGTCTCCTTCACCGCATTTTCCAGTGCATAGATGCCTTGGAATGCCGCCTCCTGAATGCGATTTCCTCTCCATGCAGAGAGATCGCGTTCGATGTCTGCCCATGAGACGAATGTGTGTGCATCGAATACTCCTGTTTCTTTCTCTCCCCCCGCACCAGTACCTTCGGTACGATGCGGGGCAAGCCACGCATCGATGACCTCGGAGGGCGTTGCAGTTTTTATCCCCCAATCGTGCCAGAGACGCGGGAGTGTCTTTAAGAACTCAAAAATTCCGGTGTCCTCCCACTGGTGCTCGCCGAAGGTTTCAAAGTCCATGTAGAGATTCACGCAGTGTCCGCCCGAAGCCGTTGCCCACGCGGTAAAGGTCTCGGCATTCAGTGGGAATCCCACCCAGGATTTATCCGAGAAGCGGAAGGCGACATCATCCGCGAGCCGGTAGTTCTTCAAGAGGACGTGTATAGGACCGTTTTGCGTTTTTCCCGTCCGACCGCGTCCGGGCGGGCGTTTTTCGTTCGCGTTCGTACGGTGCTTGCGAATGATGGCTTGCATGTCTTTGGGAAGCTCGAATGAAGGGGGGCGGTAGGGGTAGTTTGGACTGCGTCCTGCGAGGATGTGATCGGCACCTTCTGCGAGAATTCCTTTGAATCCTAACCCGCGCGCAACGTGTGCGAGCTCGTTACTGTAGACAAGCTCGGTATTGCGGAAAATCTGCGGGCTTTTCCCGAAGAGCATCTTGATTTTCGCTGCGTGCTTCCTCACCTGCTCACAGAATTCGGGAAGCGATTGCAGATATGAGAGCGAGTGGTAATACGTCTCTGCGAGAAATTCGACTCTTCCAGTCTCTGCAAGAGCCTGGAAGGATTTGAGCACATCTTCGCCATACTCTTCACACTGATCGAGGAACACTCCGGAGAGCGAGAAGCTGATGCGGAAGTCCGGATATGTTTGCAGGAGTGAGAGGAGAAGGCGGTTTGCAGGCAGGTAGCACTTCTCCGCGACTTTCCGGAAGACTGCCCTGTTCTTCTCATGATCAAAATAGTCGATGTCTTCTCTCCCAATGTCGGTGACCCGCAGGTCTCGGAGACGGTAGGGTTGGTGGACTTGAAAGTAAAAACTAATAAGTGGTGCCATGGGAAGGTGGGGAAAGTGTTGGAGGTGTAGAAGGTGTGAAGGTCAAAAACGGGTACGGACTTTGTCGTAGACAGAGAGCACCCGTGCTGCTTGGTTTTCCCAGGTGAGACGATGCAGCGTATGCACGGCTTCTGAGCGAAGCTGGAGCGCGAGTGGCTCTTCCCGAAGCACGGTGATGATGCAATCTGCGAGTTTCTCGATATCCCAGAAATCAATGTGGAACGCATGGGAGACAACTTCACTTACGCCGGACTGCTTCGAGAGAATGACCGGTGCCCCGTGTGCGATTGCTTCCAATGCAACCAGTCCAAAGGGTTCAGATGTCGAAGGCATGACGAAGCATCGCGCGCGTGCGTAGAGCGACTTTGCTTCGTTCTGTGTCACGCGTCCGGCGAAAATCACATCTTCGGAAAGACCTAAGCTACATGATCGCTCAATGAGTTCGGGGAGGAGATATCCTTCCCCTGCAAGCACAAAGCGTGCATTGGGGAGGTGTGCATGAACAATGCGTGCTGCCTCCAGGAAGTGGAATGGCCCTTTCTGGACTGTGAGTCTTCCGATGAAGAGGATGAGTGGATGTGTTTCCTGAAGCGTTGTGATTGGAGCAATTTGGGGTGCATCGGTCGTTCCGTTATGCACAACGTCGATTTTGTCTCCGGAGATTCCATACTCACGGATGAGAATATTTTTCGTAAACTGACTCACCGTGATGATGTGATCGGCTTTCATGAAGCCTTCACGCTCACGAGCGAAAATCCATTCATTTGGATGGAAGTGCGTGCGATCGAGTTCCGTTGCATGCACATGGGCGACGAACGGAACGTGGTGATAGTGTGCAGCTTTTGCCCCTGCACCAAAGGTCATCCAGTCGTGACTGTGGACGACGTCCGGTGAAACGTCTTTTGTCATTTCGACGCTCAATTCCGTAAATTCATGGACAGCAGCGCCGAGGTCCCCTGCGTAGAGCGGGCCTGCCCCCCCTTTCGGGATAGAGGAGAGAGACACGCGCTTGGAGAAGCTCTCCGGAGAGTCGTACGGTTGCAACATACTTTTGACTCTCACCGTGTGTCGCTGGGTTTCTGTCGGGGAGAGGAGATTGAGTCCCTCATCTCCCTCTCCTTCGCCATGCGGAAGGACCAATGTCACTTTTGCACCATGTTTGAGAAGTCCACGCACGAGTCCCTGGCAGGCCACTCCAAGTCCTCCGAGATGTTTCGGAGGATATTCCCAGCCAAACATGAGGGTGTGAACGGACATTTTTTTGTATGAAGTGTTTGTGATGATTTTTACGGCACAACAATCTCAGGATTATAGCATTTCTAAGACAAAAAAACAATGTTTCTCTGGTGTTTACGCTGTGTCTTCCGACTGCTCTTCGGGACCACCCTGTTGCATGGCTTCCTGACGCGCTTCTTCACGCTTCCTTTCCCGCTCTGCAAATTCTTTTGTGGACCCAGCCTGCTCCTGACTCTCCATTTTTCCTTGGGATTCCTCCTTCGCGGGACCTGTTTTTTTGTCCCGAGCTTCTCTCTGCTGCTTCTCCACCTGTACCTGCAGTTTCAGTCTCGCGAGTTTTTCGTCTTTCGTTGCCTCCTTTGCTCTGCGCTCTCGCTCCGCTTTTTTATCCTGGCGAAAGTAGTCCGGAGAGGAGGAGCTCACCTGGTCTTTCCCGAAGCGTTTCGTGTCGTCGGAGGGCATGGTAGGCATGGTACCATGTTCTGGCGTACGCCCTCGTAGCTTAAGCTGCGAATAGAGCGCCTGGCTTCCCGCCTTCGCCCCTTTACCTCACTGCCCGCGTAGCTCAATTGGATAGAGCATCAGTCTTCGGAACTGAGGGTTGCAGGTTCGAGTCCTGCCGCGGGCACCAGTTTTCTACTCGAGAAACGTGAGCGCGTACATGAGGAGAATTCCTCCTACCATACAGAGAAGCTGCAAAAAGGCATGCGGGAGGCGGGTTTCTTTGTGGAGTTCAGGAATGAGGTCCGCTCCCGCGATGTAGAGAAAGTTTCCTGCTGCAAATGGCAGTGCGTATGTTCCAATCATCGGGAGAGACGTGCTGAAGATCAGGATGACCATTGCACCAATGATTGCGGTGCATGCGGAGAGAAAATTGAAGAAGAGGACTTTTCTCTTCTCATAGCCGCTATAGAGGAGAATCGCGCAGTCACCGATCTCCTGGGGAATTTCGTGGAGTGCGACGGCAACAGTGGTTGCGATCCCTACCGGAATACTCACGAGGAAGCTTCCTGCAATGAGCGCGCCATCGACGAAGTTGTGAATGCCGTCTCCGATGAGATTGAGGATGCCCATTGGGTGATAGTGCTGCTCGGAAGGGAGAACGTGACAGTGGCGCCAGTGCACGGTTTTTTCGATCATGAAGGAGACAATAATCCCCACGAGAATGATGAGGAGCGTCGAGGAGAAGATCTCCGCCTCCTCGGCCATTTCCGGGATGATGTGGATGAAGACGTCTCCCAGGAGCGCTCCGGTTGAAATGCTGATGAGGGGGATGAGGAAGCGCTCGAGTGTGTTTCCCTTGAGCAGGAAAAGGCTGATTCCTACGAGAGAAACTGCGCTCACCACAATAACACTGACGAGAGTGGGGAAGACGATGGTACTCATGTCTTCTTGGCCAAAAATTCCTTCCCATGCCCGATGTCCAGATTGATCGGCACGCCTTTTTTGCAGAGTGGACAGTCCGCTTCGTCGAAGGCTTCCGCTTCAATGATCCCGAGTGCATCAAGCGGTGCACCCATCGTTTCGGTTGTCACTTCCCTGGGATTGCGATTAATCATGACACAGAGTGCAACGACGTTGCCTCCAACACTTTTCACAGCCTCGACAACCTTTTTCGCCGAGCCACCGGTATTCGTCACATCTTCGACAATCAGTGTTTTCTTTCCCGTCACATGACGATCGTAGCGTCTGCGGGAGAAGATCTGATTCTTCTGCTCATCTTTCTCTGTGTAGACCGAGAGCACTTCCCTCCCTGTGAGCTTGGAGAGATGATAGGCAGTCCACTGGGAGAGGATGATGCCACCGAGCATCGGGCCAACCACCACTTCCACTCCGGCATCTTTGTATTTCTCAGCAAAGAGTTTTCCCACAGCGGATGTCATCTCTGTGTGAGGGTAGAGCGCGTCTTTATTCACGTAGATACTGCCGTGCTTTCCGGACGTATAGACGATGTGATCGTCTGTGATGACAGCCTTCACCTTCTTTAGGATATCGAGAATCTCTGGCATGCTGGAGTCGAGTGTATGTCACTTTCAGCCGAACAGGAAGCAAGGCTACGAGAACTTCTGCATGTCTTCCTGGAAGAGAACAAGCAACTCAATTTATCAGCGTATAGGACAGAGGCAACATGCTGGACAGGGAATATCCTCGATTCTCTGCCCGTTCTTCCACTTCTTTCTGGGGTAAAGACAGTCCTTGATTTGGGCACAGGAGGTGGGTTTCCTCTTCTTCCTCTCGCACTCCTTCTTCCTGAGGTGAAGTTCACGGGTCTTGATTCCGTGAAGAAGAAAATCGATGCTGTGCAACGCATCGTGAATACCCTTGGTCTTCCGAATGTGCAACTCCTCGTCGGTCGTGCGGAGGAATTGGGCCACGATGAGACGCATCGGGAACGCTACGACATGGCCTTAAGCCGTGCGGTTGCCGATCTTTCCACTCTCCTCGAATTCTGCAGTCCTTTTGTGCGCGTTGGGGGGAAAATCATCTGCTGGAAATCTCTTTCCATTGAAGAGGAGCTCAAAAGTTCTGTGAATGCGAGGATGCAGCTGCAGTGCAGATTGATCGATCATCTCGAATATGATCTTCCGGGAGACTGGGGCAAAAGACAACTCCTTATTTTCGAGAAAACGAAGACGCTGCCGAGAGAGTTTCCGAGGAAGGTGGGGGAGCCGAAGAAGGAACCATTATAGGTATTAGGTTTTAGGTTCTAGGTGTAAGAACTGCTTGCTATCACTTAACACCTAACACCCATCACCTAACACCTGTGTCTGAAATCTCCGTCTTCTCCCATCGTCACCAATAAGAACAAAAGAATAACGCCCGAGTTTTTCGAAGGAAATTTCTAGTGTTTCACCGCGCGCAGTCCACGTTTCTGAGCGCACGGGCTTCATTCCCGGCGCGCGCATCTGGAGGAGACGAAAGCCTGCATCTGCTGAAAGCGTGATTGTGGCCCCACGCTCAATACTGCGTGGAATACCGGGAGAGAGAAGCACCTGCCCAAGGCGACGTTGGTATGTTGGTGCAGGACACTTCTCGACAAGACTCACGCTCCCCAAGCGCTCAAAGGTGACATCACGAAGAACACCGGAGCTTCGTGTCGTGAGCATTTCAAAAGCTGCAAGACTTAAATCCATATCGCGTCCATCGACATACGGTCCCCGATCATTGATGCGCACCGTGACTTCTTTTCCGGATGCCGGATGTCGCACCTTTACGAGAGTGTTATAGGGGAGTGTCCTATGTGCAGCCGTCAAGTCACGGGGATTAAATTTTTCTCCGAAGGCCGTGCCGTCTCCCTCGAATTCTTCTGCATAGAAACTGACTTCGTGAAATTCATTTTTCAGCGCAGTATCGAGAGTGGTGATGAGAGAAAGAAGAACGTCCTGGGTCATCATAGGATTCTCCTCATAGGACGATCCGGGATCAGGAAGAAGAGCATATCGGCTCACAAATGCGCCTAGCGTTTCGTAGGAAATATCTGTGGGAGGAGCGACGTTTCTCGAGCGCAGAAGCCACAGAAGTGCATCATTCATGCGAAGTGGTTCTTCGGGATAAAACGTCGCATCATCGCTCAGAATGCCTCGCCCTTTTGCGAAGGTGAGGAGGGGAAAGGAAGGATGATCTCTTGGAATATCGCTGAAAGGTTTTTCATTGGTTTCTTCCATCGCTCTCTTCAGAGGTGTCCAGAGGAGAATGAAACCGTCATGACGCGATATTGTGCCCCCCGCCGCCTGAAGAGGGTGGGGGAGAAGAATGCCGAGAAGACCGACGATGAGGATGCTCCGGATGGTTTTGTTCATCGAAAGGGAGAAGGTAGGGATGATCGGTACATTGCAACTCTCCTTGAGGAGTTTCGAGTGTTGCTCTTGTGCGTTGCAACAGGTAGGAGACAATCCGGGAAATCGCCGCACGAACTCCCTCCGCTCTGTTCTCTCTGTTCCTGTTCATGTTGTCCCTGGCATCGAGGATGTCTTCGATTCGCTCCTTCATTCCCCAGCGGCAAGCAATTTCGACAAGAGTGCCAGCCTCGAGGCCAAGCATTGATATCAATTCCCTCTGATCAGCCTCCCGCACTGAGCCCATAGGGGCCATCATCCCCCCGTATTTTTCCGTGTCAACCTTTCTTGCTTTTTGCCAATTTCCCTCAAAGAGAAGCCACAATCTCGCTTCCTCCGCGCCCCGCAATCCGATGGTCCCGCCATGCGGTGAGGAGGGCTCTGCGCGTCTGTGGACCCACCATTCCTGCCCCCGTGTCACTGATCGAAGAGACGATGCCGTGTGCAACCTGGAATTGGTACACGGCGCTCAAGATTTCCTGCGTGTACTCACCATCGATCTCTCCGTGATAGTTCCCAAGAAGACTGAAGATCCGCTGGAGAATGCGTACGGATTTCCCCGATGTTCCATGGAAGAGAATGTCGTCTTCGGGGAGCGGAGAAGAAAGTTCTGCTGCAATGATGCTGTGTGCGACGAGCATATTGCGCGTTTGCGTATCTGCGACTTCTCCCGTTCCTGCAATGCCCAGATCTCTTGCGAAAAGCTTGAGCGCGTCACGGGTGACGTCGCCAAAGAAACTGGTGATTTCATGATCGAAGTAGCCAAGCTTCTTCAGGGAGTACTGAATGGCGGCAATGGACGCACTCGTCTCGCCATACTTGGGGTCCTCGATATTGAGGAGAGCAATAGGGTTACTCGGAATATGCGCCAGGGCACTTTTTGGAGCCGGGAATTTTTCGAGCGCGAAGGATTCTGCGGGTGGCCCCTCATGATCCGGTCCGAAGACGTTTCCTTTCACTTTCCTTGCCCCCCATTCCAGCGCTCTGGCCAATCCTTCTTCGCCGCGTCCCATCCAAACGTCAATCCGATGCACGCCGTCTTCCTGCGTCACGATCCTTCCTCCCCTGTCATGCACAGTGCCGGTCGCGCCAATGTCCGGCAGTGCGATGCGCGTTCCAAAGGGATATTCGGGCGGTGCGGCGATCATTCCCGGATAGACAGGCGTGCCATCCTTTCCCTCGATGCCACGACCATTGAACGCGATATCCGCTTCGTAACTTCCCAGATAGTAATGCGTCTGGTCAGGAAGAGGGGAATAGTACGCCGTCACCAGAAATTCCTGTTCGCGACTACAGGCATCATGAGCGCTCGCTCTCACTGGGGAGGCGATGCTTAAGAGTAATGATGTGACCAGAATGGTTGTGGGATAAATTTTTATTTTTTTTGTCATCTCACCATTATACCACCCAACGCACCAGGGCGCTACAGTTATAGGGCCCCGGAACAGGTCAGCTTCTTTCTTTCAGGGGGTGATATGCGCCCGGTGCGGGGTTCTGCTCTTTCTCGTGGAGGACAGTGCTGTTCTCAAAGAATGATAGTGGAAGATTCCACATTTTTCATTCTCGAGAGAGCGGTGAGGAAGAGGAAAAGTGGCAAGGCGATGACGACAAGGAGAGATAGACGTGGGCGGGTAGGGGCACCTGTGACTGTGAGGAGAGGAGGCATGTCTGTCCTCTCTATCTGTGGAAGAAGGGCCTCAAGGAGAGGGGGGAGGGATTGAGGTTCATCACTTTTTGTCTTTTCTGAAAAGACAGGGCGGTATGTCACATCGAGGAAAGAAAGAGCGGAGGGCAGGGGTTTGGGCGAGGGCGAGGGCGAGGATGCCCTTTTCGATGAAGGTCTTGGTGTCATCGGAATCTCTCGGCAGATATTTTCTGCTCCGGGAGTCGGAAGGGATGTGAGGCATTCTTCTCCCGGTCCAAACACATAGGCTTCTCCGCGTTCCATCTTTGGATACACGACCTTCGTTGACACTTTTCCGTCGGGGGAAGTGAGTGACAGCTCTTCTCCTTCATTATTCAGCGTGATGCGTGTTGCGGAACTTGGGAGGAGGAGGTACTCATGCGGAGGGACGATCGTCCCGGGTCCAAGCGTGCGTGGCGCACTGCTCCCATCGGGTGTGTCATCCAGTATCCATCCTTCGAGGGAAGCAGGGACATCGGTTGGATTAAAAAGCTCAATGTACTCTCCGATGTCCCGCAAGGGTCCTTCGAGCGGAGGATTACTCATGACCTCGCTGAAGACCGCTTGCAGAACGTACTCTTTCCCGATCAGGATTTCGCTTCCCGTGGCCAGGATGATTTCTCCGGAAGCCGCATTTTCCCAGGAGAGCGTTGAGACAAGTGTTCCCGCGCCATCGAAAAGCTCAATCGTATCTTTGGCATTTGTGAGTGGGATCTTTGTCTCGGAAGACAGGAAGCGATGGGTTTCTTTCGGTGCAAGGATCAGTCCTTCGATGTGGTAGGCGCTGCTTCCTCCCTCTCCGTCATCAATAGTCCATCCCGTGAGATCAATCATTGCCTCTCCGGTATTCGTAATTTCCACCCACTCGTTCCCCGTATCGGGTCCGTCGGGATTCGGGAGCGCTGCGGAGAGAATCACCTGCGGATGAGCCAGAGATCCCCCTTTGGGAAAGCGGTTCCTCTCCCCTGGGGTTGGGATCGATGTCCAGGCGAAGACACCGTCTTCATCACGTCGTGCAAAACTTTCTCCCTCACGATCTTCAGTAAAGATGATGTCCTGAAAGAGAATGCGACCGGGGCCATACAGGCGCACGTGATCACCATCATTATTGAGTGCGATATGAGTCTTCGTTGCCGGGAGAACCAGATATCCCTCCGGCGGAATGGTGTAGGAATCGAGAGGATGGGGAGAACTCCCTCCCTCCATGTCATCGAGTGTCCATCCGCAGAGAGACACAGTCGTCGGGATCGTATTTTCGAGTTCGATCCACTCATTCTCCGTATCGCTTCCTACGGGATTAGGGAGAAATTCATTAATGCGTACACCAACAGTTGTAGAAGGAACGCAGGACGTGCGTCCTCCTCCACTCTGTCCTCCTGTTCCCCGTGTTCCTCCGCCTCCAGTACTACTTGTTGGAGCCGGAGAATTCCCTGAGGGTTTTTCCGTGATGGTGACGGTGAGGAAGCGCTCTGCCGTATCTCCGCAGAAGTCGGTGTATGTGAGATGAATGCCATAGCTTCCGGGACCATGAATTGTGTGCGATGGGGGATTGCAACTGCTCGACAGAAATCCATCGCCATAGTCCCAGCTGCACACCGCATGCACGGTTGATCCTGTCATCACTTCTGCGATGAGATTGAGGGTGACGCTCTCTTCTCCAACTGTTTCTCCGCTCTGAATGGTGATCACGGGATCTGAAGGGATATCTTCATTCGGTTTCCCTTCGCTCGGCACACAAAATGCTTGAAACGTTCTCCCCACTTCGCTCGATCCGGTCGAGCTTCGCGGGGCAAGCCCAAAACTCACTTCTTCCGCGGTTTCCGGGTACGTCCAACTATCCATGAGCGTTCCTCCGCGTCGGAGTGATAGCGTTTCACCTTGATTATCGAGAGGAAGACCCGTTTGAGATTTGCGGAAGGAAACATGAGCGTCTTGTTCCAGGAGGAAGGGAGAGGGGATCGTATACGCATCGGGAGAATTTCCCTCATCGAGAATCCATCCTCCAATATCCGTACTTTCCGGTCCGAAATTCCCAAGCTCAATCCATTCTTCCGTGTCTGCTCCCGCGGGGTTTGCAAGGACTTCGGTGATTCGGACATCAGGAAAAAGTCGAGAGATCGTCGTAACCCCACTCGATGTATTTCCTAAGAGATCCGTCGATCGGAGGGTGAAGAGAAAACCTGTGCCTCCTCCGATTCCGTCGAAAAATGTGATACCAGTTGCGGATGCAGAGAGAAGCATTCCTGTTCCTCCATTCATCGCTGGGAAAATCGAGAGTTTTTGAGAAGAAAGGTCGAGAGAAATGCTTGGGATCCAGGTCACATCGAGCACGTCTCCTTGCGGGCGCACTTCTGCACTGAAGAGTGTTGCTTCTTTCGGAGGAAATGTATCCACCGAAGGCCCCGTTCCATTTGGGGCCCTGGGCGTTCCAAAGATCGCGGCTCCATCATCGAAGTTCAGGAATGTCGTTGCTGTACGCCAATTCGTCTTCTCTGTCCCGGGACCCCGGAGATCAATGCGCTCCATGGAAGCCTTGGGGGTAGTATTGGAGCCTGCGAAGGGCGCACCGATCCCATCATCCACGGTGTCTATGAGTGTTCTCCCCGTTCCTCCGTCTGGGGCATAGAGCCGAATGAGGAGCTGTGTATTTGCAAGGCTCACTGCTGTATCGACGAGATCGGGTTCTATTCCAAGACGCGAGTGTTCCTCATCGTAATTCCCAATCAGAAATGTTGCGCCGGGTTCGACGATGCTTCCAGCAGGAAGAGTGAGCATGTCTTCTTCGATGCCGCCTGTAAGCTCTGTGAGAACCCATCCGCTCAAAGACATTGCTCCTGTATCGGTGTTTGTGAGTTCAATCCATTCATCGGCTGTCGAAAGGTCCGTCCCACTCCAGAGCAGTTCGGAGATGACGATCCCGGAAGGGATCTCTTGTGCATGACCACCGGCGAAAAACATGGAGAGAATTGCGAGGCCGATGCATACCCCTCGCATCCGCATAAAGGGATCGATTGTAATATGCTTAATACCTAATACATAATACTTACTACTTTTCGCAACTATTCTTTTCCTCAAGAACAAGCGAAGAAGGCTTATGAAAGCCAAAAAAGCACCATCGCTTTTTCACCATGTCCCCCGTTATACTGCAAGTACTCTGACTTTCCTTCTGACCCCATGAATCTATGGAATACACCATTGCTCTTGTTACTCTCCTCCTTGGCGGGGGGGTTGGTTTCTTTGTGGCGCGCTCGCGTAGTCAAGGCGCCAATATCAGTGAAAAGCTTCGTGCGAAGATAGCGGAGGAAGAACGCAAGCTCCAGACGTTGCAGTCTCAAACTGCGACTGCGAAGGGCGAGCTCAAATCAGCCGAAGCGGAGGCAAAAGCGAAGGCCCGCGAGATCATTGCGGAGGCGAAATTGGAAGTCCAAAAGGAGCGCTTGGAACTGGAGAAAGATGAAGCGCGTTTGGAAGAGAAAGAGAAGGGAGTTGAACAAAAAGGAAAGGAGGTACACGAGCAGAAGGAGATGCTTGAAAAGAAACTGACAGAGGCAAGCAGTCTTCGCGAGGAACTTTCCAAAGCGGCAGAACAGCACAGGACTGCTTTAGAAAAAGTGGCGAAACTCTCCGAAGCCGAAGCGAAGAAAGCTCTCGAAGAAGAGCTCAAACACGAATTTAGCGCGTACTATGCGTCGAAGCTTGATCTCCTCAAGCAGGAGGCTGAGCGGGATATCGATGAACGTGCGAAGAATCTCCTGTCGGAAGCCATGCAGCGGTATGCCTCGGAGGTTGCATCGGAATCAACCATCACGGTTGTCCAACTTCCGAGTGATGATCTTAAAGGACGTATCATCGGAAAGGAGGGGAGGAATATCACGGCATTCGAGCGCGCGACCGGGGTGGATGTCATCATTGACGACACCCCGGGTGCGATCGTGATCTCCGGATTCGATCTTGTGCGCCGCTATGTTGCAAAACGCGCGATGGAAAAACTTCTGGAAGATGGACGTGTGCAACCTGCGCGCATTGAAGAAGTTGTGGAATCGATGAAGAAGGAAGTCGGGAAGATGATGGTGCAGTTTGGGCAGCGTGCCCTCGATGAGCTTGGCATTACGGGCTATCACTCTGATCTCATCAAAGTCATTGGGAGGCTCCGCTTCCGCACGAGTTATGGGCAGAACGTCCTCAAGCATTCCGTCGAAATGGCGCATCTTGCCCGTATGCTTGCCGAGGAAGTCGGTGCCGATCCGCAGATCGTCGTCGAAGGGGCGCTCCTCCATGATGTAGGGAAGGCACTTGATCACGAGGTCGCGGGCACGCACGTGCAAATCGGCGTCGAGCTCTGTAAGCGCTACAAGATTCGCCCCGAAGTCATTCACTGTGTTGAAGCGCATCACGAAGATGTCCCCATGCAGTCTGCCGAAGCATTCGTTGTTGCGGCGGCTGATGCGGTGAGCGGAGCGCGGCCGGGTGCCAGGCGCGAATCACTCGAAGCCTACATCAAGCGGCTCACGGAACTCGAGAACGTCGCGCGATCTTTCGAAGGAGTGCAGAAAGCCTACGCGATCTCGGCCGGTCGGGAAGTGCGTGTCTTCGTCGATACGGATACCGTTGACGATTTGAAGCAGCACACTCTTGCCAAAGATATTGCGCAGAAGATCGAGAAGGAGCTCACGTATCCGGGGGTCATTAAGGTCAATGTGATACGGGAGAAGAGGGTTCTGGAGACGGCGAAGTAAAAACCATCCACGGAAACACCACGACTGCCCTCCAAATTCTCCGAAACCTCCTCGGCTCGAGCAGCAGTCTCCACAACCACTCCAAACCCATCTTCCTCAAAAATGCTGGTGCGCGTTTCTTCTTCCCTGCAATGAAGTCGAAAGCTCCGCCAACACCCATCGCTACTTTTACAGTGCGAAGCTT
>Ga0233424_10002061_pt1 | contig 15330 bp, 24 predicted proteins | sample Watercolumn_Towu_FD_181011 | JGI IMG/M metagenome (GOLD analysis project Ga0233424, IMG submission 181011) | Freshwater microbial communities from Lake Towuti, South Sulawesi, Indonesia - Watercolumn_Towuti2014_125_MG | ecosystem: Environmental > Aquatic > Freshwater > Lake | place: Indonesia...
TCCCGGAAAGTTTGCTTCTAGTTTAGGATTTATTCAACTAGATACGGCAAAGAATTATGTGAGAAATCAAGACATCCACCACGCGTCATATGGAAGCCTCGCCCTTTAGGGCGGGGAGGATGTCACCAATTGAATATTACCCTATAAAAAACTTGGTGTCAAATTTTTATCTAATGAAGTAGTAAATATTTCAAACTTTATCAAATTAGAAAAGCCTAGATAAATCTAATAGGCTAGCATTCAAATTCAGACTCATAATAGAGTTTAACCGAATAAAGATGCTAAGCCTGCTGCAGATTCAACTGGCTTCTCTTCTTCTTTCTTTTCTTCCTTCTTTGCTTCTGTATGCCCTGCATGAGCTGAAACAGCAACAGCAGTACTTGCATTCTCAAGTTCCTTAGAGATGTCAACACCATGCAATGATGCAACCAAAGCCTTTATCTTAGATTCATCTGGTTCAACACCAGTAGCCTTGATTACTTTATGCAAATGTTCAGCATCAACTGGTTTACCAAGTTTATGCAAAAGCAAAGCACCGTAAATGTACTCCATTATGCGCCCTCCTTTGTATTTGTTAATTTCATAATAGCTTTTTCTTGCATGGCTGCCTTTCCAATTAAATTAGATATTGTTTCTTTACATACATAAGCCATGTTGATAGCAAATCCTCTTGCTTTTCCTATAGCATATCTCAAATCATTTAATGCACCAGCTTTGTCAATCTTTATTCCAGTATATACTTTATCATCATGAGAATCATAAGCTGCTAAAGGTTCAAATCCAACTTTCATCGGCATTATATTAAGCTTAGCCATTACACTTGAAACATTAGCTTTTATCTCCTCTCCAGCTTTTACAATTGTAGCTTGCTGTTTGATAGCTAGCTTGCCCCCCTCAACAGAAACTTTCAATCCAACGCTTCCTAATTCTGAAATAGCCGGTCCAGGAATCAAATCAGTTGGTCCAGGTTCAACAACTATATCTTCAGGAGCAATATCTCCAGCTTTCGCTTTTGAAGGACTCTGATTATCCATTAATATTCCAGACAATTCAAAAGCATCAACATTAGAAAAAAACAAAGCAACATCTGCTGTAACTAAATTCTTTAAAGATTCAATTCCAGGCTTTCCAACAGCCTCAATAGCTCTTATTACAGAAGATTTTCTTGCAACTTTAATTTCTGCTTTGCTTCTAAGATTCTTTTTAATTTCATGAAATTGTGAGCTAGGTAACTTTCTTGTAGAAGCAATTAGAAATGTCTTGCTTTTCTTTATCTTATCAGCTATTTCCTTAACAAGTTTAAGCTTGTATTCAGGAACTTTCTTTTCTCTCGTTTTTTCTTCACCTTTCATTATTTCATCTCCACGACTATAGGTTTACTCATAGTCAATTTTACCATTACATTTTTGATATTATCTTTCTTTATAGGTAAAGCATTCATTAATCCTTTGTAAATAGCTTCAATATTTTCAATAACTTGCTCTTCTTTCATTTTCTGTTTTCCAACTACGACTTTAACACTAGCTTCTTTAACTTTTATCTTTAAAGATGAATTTATCTTCTCTAAAACTGCTTTAATAGCATTATCATCAGGATTAGGCAATATTCCAAGTTGTGGAGAAGGCATTTTTCCAGTAGGTCCAAGAACTTTACCGAAGTTTGTAGCGACACTCGGCATGAGTTTAGCTTCAGCAATGAAAAAGTCAAAATTCTTAACAAGATTCTTTAATTCTTTCTTATCTTTATACTTCGGGAATTCAATATCTGTAATTGTCTTAACAAGACTTGACTTTTTTGTAAAGAAACCACAAATATTTTTATCTTTAACTTTATGAGGTACATTCACAATAACATTGATATTATCTCTCTTAACATCAATTCCTTTTAGATTTATAATTAAGTCAATACTTTGATCGAAGTTTCTTTTCTCTTCTTTCTTCAATTCATCAAGTGCTTGTTTCAATTCCATGCTAATTATATCTCCTACGTTATGACCTAGCGTATAGAACATAGCGCCACGGTACGTAGTCAACGATACTTCTCCATATTTTATGGCTTTTTAAACCTTTTTGCAAAACAAAAATTATTCAACTTGCACCATAATTACACCCTTATCGTAATTAGCTAATATGGCCTTTCCAGAAATTAAATTTCTTTTCCCTTGTCTAGTAATTCTTAAATATATATCATTAGGTAGACATCTTAAATCAGCTTCGATACCTCTTCTATTTCCACCCAAACGTAAGTAAAATTTTTTTTCAGCAACAAATCTATTTAAACTTTCATCAAATAATCTTCCCTCAAGACAAGAAGACTTACCTATCCTTTCGGCTTCTCCTGGTTTAAGATAAACAAAATAATGCTGATTTCTTACACTAACTCGCATAACGTAAAAGGTTTTAATACTATTTATAAATTTCTATTTTGATTTAAGAAAACAACTTTATCAAATCCGATATTATAAAACCCAAAGCTCCAAGAGCTAATATTCCAAGAGCAGATACCTTAGCAACAGTCAAGAACTCTTCCTTACTAGGTTTTTTAAGAACATGCCAAACTCTCTTAGACTGAAGAATAAATGACTTAATCTTTGAAAAAAAACCTTGATTTTCAACTTGTTCCATATCAATTATGTGTAAAATAGGTTTTTAAATTATTCCAGAAAGTAGTTTATCTAACTTTCTCCAACGAAATTAATTCCAAGTTCATCTTGCAATTCATTCTGCTGTTTCTTTGTCAACTCAAGAGAAGAGCCTAAAATTTGAGAACTCTTCACTCCAGTAACAATTAACAAAACTTTAATAGTTTTATCCAAATCAGGGCTTATCTGAGCTCCAGATATTATTTTAGCTTCAGGAGAAACTTTACTACTTACAACTTCCATGACTTTCTTATATTCATCCAGAGTCATATCAGGTCCTCCAATTATATTAACTAAAGCCCCAGTTGCGTTAGTAATATCTACATCAAGTAGAGGATTATTTATCGCCTTATGCACAGCCTCAATAGCTCTATCTTTTCCATCTGCTTCTCCAATACCAATTAAAGAAACTCCCCCATTAGACATAACTGCTTTTATATCTGCAAAATCTAAATTAACAAGCCCTGCTTTTGTAACAAGTTCAGTAATTCCTTTAACTGAATTTGTAAGTATTTCATCAGCAACTTTGAAAGCAGTATGTATCGGTAATTCAGGAGCAATTTCAAGCAATTTATCATTAGGAATAACAATTAACGTATCACAAATAGAAACCATTCTCTCTAAACCATATTGAGAATTCTCAATTCTTTTCTGTCCTTCAACTGTAAAAGGTAAGGTAACTATACCTATCGTCAAGGCACCCATTCTTTTTGCAATTTCAGCAACAACTGGGGCGCTTCCAGTACCAGTTCCTCCTCCTAAACCACAAGTAATAAACACCAGATCGCTTTCACCAATTTTTTTCTTAATATCTTGCTCTGATTCTTTAGCCGCTTGCTCTCCTATTTTAGGATTGCTTCCCGCTCCAAGTCCATGAGTCAACTCTCTTCCTATCAATATTTTAGAGTCTGAATTACTATAAAGCAAATCCTGTGCATCAGTGTTAACTGTAATTATTTCACAACCTTTTATTCCAGTCTCTTTCATTCTACTTACAGAATTTCCACCTCCACCCCCACATCCAACAACTTTTATTCTTGAACCCTGTCGTTGAAGAAGAGATTCAAGCTCACGGTCCATCTCATCATTCTTACCAGCACTCTTTTCATAAAAAATCTCAGCCATAATTATCCAAAACTTTGTCTATTTATAAGGATTATTGTGGTAAATATAATAAAGTAGACAAGTAATTTACAATAGGATTTTAAAGTAAGAAGTTCTTTTATTAAATATGGGAAATAAAATTCTTTTTAGTAGAAAGTTAACTCCTTTAAATAAAGAAAGAGTAGATTACTTAATAAAAAATATCTCAGAATATAAATATTTGAAAGAGTCAAATATATTAGAAATAGGTATAGGCAATGGTAGATTCGGTTTTCTTCTAAAAGGACAATTCAAACATTACTATGGAATAGATATTGATGAGGAATACTTAAAAATAGCTAAAAAAAGTGTATCTAAAGGTTCAAAAATAACTTATAAATTAGGAAGTGCAGAAAAAATACCTTTCAAAAGGAAGTTTGATATAATATTTTTTGCACATTCTTGGTATCTTATGAAAGATTTTAATAAAGTTATCTCTGAACAGAATAAATTTTTAGAATCTGATGGCCTTTTAGTTATTTTAGAGCCTTCAATAAATGGTAAATGGGCTAACCCCAAGCTAAATAATAGCTCCCCAAACTTTGATCAAGTTTTATTTGAAAGGACAAAAAGAAAATTGAATGAAGCAAGAGAGTTTATTTTGAATCAGAAATACTTCAAAGTTTTAAAACATCCTAAAAATCAAGAAGATAAATTTAGTCTTTATATCTTAAAGAAAGTTATTTAACAGCTTCTTTAACTTCAGCTTTCTTTTCTTCTTTTTTTTCTTCAAATCCAAGTTCTTTTCCTAAAAGTTTCTTGAATTTATCATTGAAAACTTTAGCTATTTGCTCAAATATTTTATGTCCTTTTATAACAATCTTATCTTTTATATCAAATTCCGGAACAAATCTCAAGTTTACTTTAAATAAAGCTTCAGCTTTTTCCCTTTCATCATTAACTCTTCTAGTTATTTTAAATTTATAATCTACATCTTTTCCTGCTAAAGGACTATTAAAATCAGTCATAACTCTTCCTCCTGAAACAGCAACTATTCTAACAATTTGATTATCAAGTGAAAACATCATTCCAGCTTGAGGCATAATATTTTTTTCAGTAAATACTTTAAGAGGAATCGTTCTTATCAATTCTTTATTTCTATCTCCAAAACCCTCTTTACAACTTACCTTAACATGATATTCCTTTCCAATTTCTTTTCCTTCAAGAGCTTTATCAAGACCCTTTACAACCATTCCCTCTCCAACAGCAACTATCGTCTTCTCAGCTTTCGCTTCGGGATTAAGTATTTTCAAGTCTTCTTCAATATTAGAGTCAAATATTTGCCCATTTACATATCCAGTATACTTTATCTCAACAAACTCTTCTTTCTTTACATTTTCCATGAATCTCCTTGGAAAGACCTTTTATAAAAGTTTGTAGATGTAAACTTTTATTTAATTATGCTTAAAATCTTGCTTTGTCAAAAACTTTATAAATCTACTTTTTCCTTAATGATTTATGGTTTTAAAATTAATCAACGCTACTGGGGCAAAACCAGGAACAGTTATAATGGTTGATGGGGATGCATACACTGTAAGATCTAATGATATTTCAAAAACTGGTAAACACGGAGCAAGCAAGTGTAGAATTGAAGCGGTAGGTATATTCGCAGACAAGAAAAAGATAGTTGCAGTGCCTGGAGACACAAGATTTGACGTTCCTTTAATTGAAAAGAAGAAAGCTCAAATAATTTCTGTTTCTGAATCAACAGCTTCTGTAATGGACTTAGAGAATTATGAAACATTTGACATAACTTTCATAGCAGAACTTCAAGGTCAATTAGCAGCCGACCAACAGGTTGAATATTGGGACATTGAAGGTAAGAAATCAATAATGAGGGTTCTATAATGGCGGCAAAAATTCCTATTGCTCAAAAGAGACTATTTGGAAACGTTTTTGTATGCAGAGATTGCAATCACAAAATAAGAACACAAGCAGTTAGAGTCATAGCTAAAAAGGTGAAGTGCATTAAATGTAATAGCAGAACATTTAGGCCTGTCAGGAAGAAATAAAATATGATTAGCTTCATAGCCATAGATATTACTCTTCTAGTCTTATTTACCTTATTCGTCATAATATTTCTTTATACTAGAAAACATAATCTGAAAAGAGAAGGTTTAATGTATCTTTATAGAACGCAATTAGGAGTTAAAGCTATAGAATACACTTCAAAGAAATATTCTCATTTACTCAATAAAATAAAATATCTAGTAATAGCTTCAGGATTCATCTTAATGGCTTCTATAATTTATCTTCTTGGATTTACATTATACATTTATCTTCAACAGGCAAAAGATTCAGCAATAGCAAAGATACCAGCAGTATTCCCACTCATACCTTATTTCCCCCAACTATTTAACTTAGAATCTTTCTTCCCTCCATTTTACTTCACATATTTCATAGTTGCAATTGCAATAATTGCAGTTTCTCATGAATTTGCACATGGAATTTTCGCAAGATTATTCAATGTAAAAATAAAATCAACTGGTTTTGCTTTCTTAGGGCCTTTCCTTGGAGCTTTTGTTGAACAAGATGATAAGCAGATGGTAAAAACAACAAAGATACAACAGATGACTATATTAGCAGCAGGAACCTTTGCGAATGTTCTTATGATGATATTATTTGGAATAATTCTTGTTTTTTTCTTCCATTTATCTTACACACCTTCAGGTTTCATATTCAATTCTTATTCTATCTCTGAGATAAATATCTCAGATATTAATCAAGTAAATAATCTATCTGCAAACAATTTAACATTTATTCCAATATCTGTAAATAATAAGACTTTTTACGCAACTCAAAAATCTCTTTCTTATTCAAAAGATAATAATATAGACACACTTTTAGTTTATGATGACTCTCCAGCTCTCAAAGCTAAATTATCTGGAGCTATAACTAAGTTAGACAATTATAAAGTAATTTCTCAGGCAGACCTTGTTTTTGCTTTATCAAACTATAAACCTGGAGATAAAGTATCAATAAAAACTCTAAACAATTCACAAGAGGTAACTGAATACAATATAACTCTCTCTGAAAAGGACGGAAAAGCTTACTTAGGTATTCTTTCATATCCAACACAAAGAAAAGGTGTTTTTGGTTCTATATACAATATGTTTGGAAAAGTAAAAAGTCCTAATATCTATTATACTCCTAACTTCCAATCAGCAGATTTTATATACGATTTACTATGGTGGATAGTTATTCTTAACATTCTCGTTGCTTTATTCAATATGTATCCGGCAGGAATACTTGATGGTGGAAGATTCCTTATGCTTACAGTCTGGGGCATTTCAGGAAGCAAGAAAGCAGGAGATAAAGCACTTTCAATAATGTCTTACATTCTTCTAGCTCTGGTAGTAGTTATGATGATAAAGTGGATTTCAGTTTTCTTTTAACTCAAATACTGAACTCCATCTTTTGTATAAACAACTAATCTTATTCCAACAGGAACATTAAGAAGAGCAGACAAAAGAGCCATATGCTCTTTTCCAGAACCAGAAGCTAATGACAGGGAAACTTCAAAATCTCCACTAAGCAAGGGCTTTAACTTGCTCTGGATATTTTCTTTCAATTCACTTAAAGTTTTTTTTGAATCTACTTGAATAACTTTACACCTCTCATTAACTGAAAAGTCTTCTCCAGCATTTTTAACAATTATTGCTTTCTCATATTCTAGTCTATTAAGAAGTGCAGTTATCTGTCCCCAGTTTTCTTTATCTTCACCAATAAAAGCTACAAATTCCATAAATAATCCAGAAGCAATCTCTTTATAATGATTATTGTCTAACAATATAAGTTTATAGAATAATTATTCAATCATTCAATATAAGACAATATTAATACCAAATGTTTATATTCTATTTTAATTTATTACATTTATGGTGAAAGAATCACATCTAGGCGAGATAACTCTAAGAAAATATGAAAGACCTTATGATTCTTCAAAGAGAGAGCTTGTAAAGAAAGTTTGTCTTTCTCTCGGCTTTCTTCAACCTGGAGATTCAAGAGATATAATAGTTGATATCATGCTTGTTTTAGAAGAAGCAAGAAAAACAAGAACTTGGCTTTCTTCTTTTCAAATAAGAGATAAAGTTGAAATTTTAAGAAAAGAAAATTCTCTAGAAGTTAAAGGTCTTGCAGAGTCGAACATAAGACGTCAGTTAAAGCGCCTTAGAGACTCAATGATAGTTGACAAGCAGGAAAACCAGTATAGAATGTCTGAGTTTGAGCCATTAAAGCATATATTCGATGAAAAGATAGTCAAGTTCCTTATACCTCAGATAATAGAGAGAGTAAAGGAATATTTGAATAAATTAGATTGATTTATCTCCATTTTTGAATATATAAAATTCCATTTTTATTTCATTATTTTTATCTAATCAAAATCTTTAAAAACCCCAAATACACAAAATACTCATCTACTTCTTAGATATTAGGAGGTAGTGGAACTTACAAAATGATTTTCATCGTTAAGGTCGCAACAAACAAAGAAGACAAAGCAGTTGAGATGATAGCTCAGCGTGCAGAAAAAAAGAATCTTAATGTTAATGCTGTTGTAAGACCTCACGGATTAAGAGGATATATTATTCTAGAAGCTCTAGATAGAGAATCAGCAGAAGAATCAGCTTTTAATTTACCATATGTAAAAGGTATAATTGGAAAGACTATAACTTATGAAGAAATAAAAAAGATGTTAGAACCTAAAGTAGAAGAAATTAATATACAGCTTGGAGATATGGTTGAAATGATAGGACAGACATTCAAAGGAGAAAAAGCTAAGGTAACAAGAATTGACAAAGCTAAAGGAGAAATAGTTGTATCTTTACTTGGAGCATCAGTACCTATCCCAGTTACAGTAAAAATAGATAACGTAAAGGTTATAAGGCGTGAATCTGAATCAAATTCAGATGAAAAAACTGGAGAAGAAGAAATATGAAAGTAAAATTAATAGTTGAAGGCGGAAACATGAAACCAGGACCAGCAGTTTCACAACAGATTGGACCTCTAGGAGTTAATCTTGGTAAAATCATGTCTGACGTAAATTCAGCAACAGCAGGATTCAAGGGAATGAATGTTCCTGTTGAAATTGATGTAGATGGTAAGACAAAATCATTCACAGTTAAAGTTTTCTCACCAGGAGTAGCTGAACTATTAAAGAAAGAATCAGCAGCAGAAAAAGGTTCAGGAACACCTCATAATGTAAAAATTGGAAATCTTGGAATAGAGCAAGTTATTGCGATAGCTAAGATGAAAATGCCTAATCTTTTAGCAAAAGACTTGAAATCTGCCGTACAATTAGTTGTTGGTTCATGTGTTTCTCTTGGTCTTTTAGTAGAAAATAAAGAAGCAAAAGAAGTTGCAAAGGATATAGCTAATGGTGTTTATGAAAAAGAAATAAAGGCAGAAAAATCAACGATATCCGAAGATAAAAAGAAGTCTCTTCTTTCATTCTTCAATGATGTTAAGAACAAGCAGGAAAGAGAAGCAAAGGCTGCAGCAGAAGCAGCAGCCGCAGCAGAAGCCGCAAAGGTAGCAGCTGCAGCAGCAACACCAGCAGCAGGAGCAGCAGCGACACCTGGAGCACCAGCTACAGCAGCAACACCAGCAGCAGGAGCGAAAGCACCAGCCACAACCGCAACAAAGAAGGAAGAAAAACCTGCAGCAAAGAAGAAGTAATTATTATTTTAATTTACAATATTCTTTTAATACTGTCATATACAATAAAATTAATGCAACACTTACTAACTTATTGTGCATTACCTTCTAGATTATATCATTTAACAGAACAAACATATAACTTCGTTTTAGAAAATAAGCATGCACCCCTACATCCTTTCAAAGCTTTTGAACAAGGACAAGCTTTCGGAGATAACGGTATTTTCGGAAGAGAAAGAGTAATTGAATTCGCACTTAGAATGGTAGGTATCTGCGATCAGTTATATCTATTTGGTATCTCTGATGGAACTTTACAAGAGACAAGAAAAGCACTAGATTTAAATATACCAGTTAAATTACATATTGAAAGATTTGACTTAGACTGGAGAAGATACTATCACGAATTAAAACCTAAATATCCTTTCCTAGAGAAATTAATTAAGGACAACAATTTAACTCCCAGAATCAGTAAGTATTAAAAACCATATTCTTTAATCATAAATGTAGGGGATGTGGTGCAACCTGGTTAACATTCAAGGTTTGGGACTTTGCGATCCCGGTTCAAATCCGGGCATCCCCATTTAGATAAAATGAAAATAATAAGAAAATCTTTGATTCTATTTTATGATAAGTCTGGAAATATTTTAATTCAAGATAGGAGGAGCTACAAGCCTGGAAAATCTTTTGGATTATTTGGAGGATCAATAGAAAAAGGAGAAGATCCCGAAGATACTATAATAAGAGAGGTTAAAGAAGAACTCTCAATTAATTTAAAAGATTTTAAATTATTCAAGAAACTAGTTGTATTAAATCAAGAGGAAGATCTAATCTTCTGGATATTTACAGCTAATATGCCAAAAATAGAGGATATAGTATGTAAAGAAGGCAAGCCATACTTAACCGACTACAAATTTGTCTCTTCCATAGATTTATCAGAAAGAGATAAGTCTATAATATCAGAGATAATAAATTCTTGAGATTATTAATGATATGTTAAAGCCTAAATATATAGAAAATGAAAGCGATATAATATTTAGAGAAGCAAACAGAATTGGAATTGGCAACCAAAGATATTTAAGTTTTCGAGTAATTGGAGATACATGAAAATAACTAAAATAGGACATTGCTGTTTGCTTATAGAAGAGAAAGGAGTTAGAATTCTAACTGATCCAGGCACTTACTCAACAGCTCAGAATGAAATAAAAGGCATAGATTTAATTCTTATAACTCACGAACATGCAGATCATTTACATATAGATTCATTAAAGCAAGTTCTAAAAAATAATCCTCAATCCAAGATTATAACAAATAAAGGTGTAGCCGTTTTACTTGATAAAGAAGAGATAAATTATTCTTTAATAGAAGACAATCAAAAGTTGACTTTTAATAATATATTAATAGAAGGATTTGGTAAAAAACACGCAGAGATGTATAAGACAGTTAATCCAGTAGATAACACAGGGTATTTTATTTCTAATAAATTATTCTATCCAGGAGACGCATTTGTAAATCCAAATAAGAAAGTTGAAATTCTTGCTCTTCCCGTAGCTGGACCTTGGATGAAAATTTCAGAAGCTATAGATTATGCACTTGAAATAAATCCAAAATTTTGCTTTCCAGTACACGACGGAATTCTAAAAACACCAGGCATTGTTCATAGATTACCTCCAACAGTTCTATCAGCAAAAGGAATTAATTTCTTAGTAATTGAAGAAGGCAAAGAAAAAGAATTAGATTTCTAACAAACCTAAACATTTATCCAATAATTTCAGAAGGAGTAGTATAACCAAATAAACGATAGTTTTCTCGTAATCGAACAATAAATTGTGTTGATAAGGGGCTATCTTGAGGGCATTCTAGTCTAAAAGAATGAAGTGTTTGTTGATTATGTTCCTTAAAAGAAATTTATCTGCAACTCCTAAGTGCTGATCGGGAACATCTCTGGTAGCTGTTCTCACATATTCTAAGACAATGGCACGTTCATCCATGTGCAAAAAGTAAAAGGCAAGGTTATAAACTTTTTGATATCCACTCTCAAAACGTTTATATATAGATAAGTACTTAAGTACTTATGGGAGAGATGAAAGTTATTATTAGTGAAGATATGGAAAAGCTTTTTAGAAAAATAGCTATGCGTAGATTTGGTTATCAAAAAGGTTCAATAAGTGAAGCCGCAGCAGAAGCATTCAAACAGTGGGCTTCAAGTTATGACGATTCTAATAATGAAGATATCTCTTGGATTTCATTGAAAGGCATATTGAAAAACGTTAAGAAAGATTCTGTTGGTTTACAACATGAGGCATGGAAAAAGATAGGTAAAAAATATGCTAATAGACGCTAATATTTTCTTGGAATTTTTTCTTCAACAGAAAAGAGCAGATGACTCTCTTGCAATTTTAGAAAAGCTTGGAAAAGGTGAAATGAAAGCATATGTATCTCATTTTACGATAGATAGCGTTTTATTGATAATGCATCAGAATAGGTGCTCTCATAAAGAGCTCAATACCTTTCTACAGAATATTATTAATTCCAAAGGAATATCTCTGTATCATGCTAATTTAAATGATAGATTTCTTGCTATTACTTTAATGGAAAAATATAATCTTGATTATGAAGATGCTTTAACGTTAAGATGCGCTCTTTCTGTTGGAAGTAAGGAAATACTTAGTTTTGATAAAGATTTTGATACTATTAATGAAATTAAGAGAATAGAACCCTGATATAGCTTATATGTAGCCAGCAGATATACATCACATGGCACTAAATATTTTAAGATAAAATTAAATATAAAAAATAAGAATTATTTTATTTAAATTTTGTTTTGGATTTTTCTCAGCTTTCATTCTTTCGCTTTAGATTCAGTGTATTCTTTTAGATAATGCTGATAAGGTTCTTCTCCATGTACATCCCATTGTGCAACGAGATAAGGCGTCTTATGGACAAACCCTATAAGCAAAGGGTCTTTGTCAATAATATTTGCTCGAAGATGTAATTCTTCAGATTTAGGAATCCAGAAGAGACCAAGATTGAAGAGATGGGGATTTGTATAGTTCTCCGGTTCGATACATGTCAGATCTCCATCTTCTCTCTTCCATTCTGCCTCAAGTCCAAGCAATCCTTGTCCAAGAATAGGGTGCTCAAGTCCAGAAGCATATATACGAGCACATTCTGCATAAAACTTTCGCGCTTGTTCTTTAGCACTCTTTGATACTGGAGGAATACTAGTTTCTACTTCAAGAGTGTTTTTCTCCCAAGGTCTTTCTGCAGGAGGAGGAAGATTATATTTTTTCTCAAGCACACCAGTTTCTCCCCACCCTGCTGAGCAAAAAAGAGGAATTGAAGCAGTTATAAAATTTCCTCTATTACTATTGACAGGGAATCGTTCGGTTCGTTCTAATTGGAAAAGTTCTGGTGAGAGGACATCCCAATGAAAATTTAGATGAGACTTGAAATACTCTGCAACGATAGCTAATCTTGCTTCATCATATACTTTTTTATCTGACTCGAATGAAGCTGCTATGCTCAAATCAGTATATTGCTTAAGAAGTTTTTCTCTTATCTTCTGAGCATCCTCTTCAAGAACACGAGCTACTTCAGGAATAACGCTTTGCGTATCACTAAACAATCTGCGATGCGTAATGAATTTATCAGTAAGTCGAGCCAAACCTTCAAATTCACCAATTCCGCGCTCTTTTAGACCAATACCTTCTAAATTAACCATTATTTTTCACCCCTTTCAATCTTAAATAGGATAAACTCTCTAACCGTTGTTGGATAACTGTCCAAGGATAGTTGTGCCCATGCAAAAAAAGTAAGTTATCCTGTCGTGTCTGAATAAAGTTGTTCCAATTATCTTTGGCAAAACATGTGAAGTCAGAGAGAGGAGTTTGGCATTTTATGATAGTGTAAATATATAGCATCAATTTATTATAACGTATTTCTAGTGGAATTCCTGCTTCATTAATATAAGAAATAGTTAACGCTTGAGTTTGTTGTGAATGACGAAGAGAAAATTCAACATGTCCAGAAGGGCAATCAACACGCATCCCTCTAGATAAATATAATTTTTTCAAGCTAGTAATATGATTATATCGTAACATCTCTTGTGTCTCTCGAGCGTAAGTTCCAAGCATCTTCTCAGTTATTTCCATTGCGAAGCTCCTTTTCTATAGAACGAACTATTTTTCCTACAACGAGCAAGAGTAGGAAGCATGAAAAATTTCTTTCGCCGTAGCTTCCTACTCTTTTTTTATCCAAGAAAAAGTATTTCTGCTGTTCAATGTATTGCATAATCTATATAAGTGTTGTATTATAGTTCTACTTTACTGACAAATTAATGTCAATAGAGTTGCACAAGACTTATTAACTCTGCGATTCTGCATATACATGCTTACGAAAGAATTCATACGAGAGATACAAAATTTTGTAGCTTCAAAACCTCGCTCAGTTCAAGAGATTGCGCAACACATAAAGAAAAACTGGCGTACAGCAGACAGATACATAGACCAAATTATTGCAGATTATGGTACTCTTGCAACACGGACATTTAGGGAAGGAACGCGAGGAGCTCTGAAAATTGTTTATTGGGCAACACCAGATAAAATGAGTCATAGCGTTTTTCAGGAACAACTTGAAAAAGAAATTCTTAGAGCTCGTTGGAAAGAGGATTTCTCAGCATTTGATATATACCAATATATAGCAAAAGGAAAGAAGAGCTTGAGTATACAGACAGACGCTTCAGAGGAGAGAGTTGCATTTAATCAGATAACAAAATTTTACGAGAAGGCGGAAAAACAGCTACTCATTTTCTCAGGAAATTTGACTTTTTTGAATTTTAGACAAGGTAAAAAAAGTGTATTTGATACTCTTGATGGATTGGTAAAGAAAGGAATAACAATAAAGGTACTTTGTCGTGTTGATTTAAATGGGAAAGAGAATATTGAACGTTTGCTTTCTTTAAACATGAAATATGGTAGAAATGCAGTTGAGGTACGTCATAGATTTCATCCACTTCGAGCAACTATTATAGATAAGCAATGCTTCGATATAAAAGAAATTAAGGAGCCAACAGGTCGTTTACGTGAACTTGATAAACGTCTCTTTATTTTTTACAATATAAGAGAAGGAGAGTGGGTTGAATGGCTGACTAGAATATTCTGGAAGCTCTTTAATGCTTCTATTGATGCTCAGATTCGCCTTGAGCAATTGAATATGATAAGTACTAAATAAAAAAGTATTCTAATAGAATACTTTAAAAACCTCATTTTCAAACATAATAATATGGGAAGCAAAACAAAAAAAGCACAAGCATTCGGAAAGTATGGTGCTGGATATGGAACAAGAGTAAAGAAGACATACAACTTAATAGAATCAAGACAGAGAGCTAAACAAGTTTCTCCTTTTCATCCAAAAGCAAAAGTTAAGAGAATTGCTGCAGGAATCTGGCAGTGTATGAAAACAGGTAAAATATTCGCAGGCCCAGCTTATTCTTTGGAACAGAAAAATTAATTTTTATGTCCATTCATAATAAAAAGCAAAGAAATGTTGAAAATAACTTAATATTAGGTTCTGTTATCTCTGCCTTTGAAGGTAGTAGATATAATGTATTCGAACTAATTCCAAGAAATAAAAACTTAGAGATAGAACCCTCTAATTTACCAAGATCCAAAGACAGGTTTCTACTAAATTTATTAGATAGTTTAGGAATATCTTACACTATTACTTATAGAATGCCTAACTTTGAAGATTGTTTTGTAGAAAGACCAATGAGCGTGTCTAATAATTCCCTGTAAATCTTTATTTCACATCTTATCAATAACTTAATTTGATAACATAATACTCTCGATGCAATGCGTGTTTGCATTGCATATAAGTTGATAGCGGTAAATCTA
>Ga0233424_10002063_pt1 | contig 15327 bp, 13 predicted proteins | sample Watercolumn_Towu_FD_181011 | JGI IMG/M metagenome (GOLD analysis project Ga0233424, IMG submission 181011) | Freshwater microbial communities from Lake Towuti, South Sulawesi, Indonesia - Watercolumn_Towuti2014_125_MG | ecosystem: Environmental > Aquatic > Freshwater > Lake | place: Indonesia...
AGAACGCGTCGCCGCGTGCGCACTGCCGATGACGCTGCCGCGCCCCAGCGCGGTGGGCGAAGTGCTGTGGCAGGAGCGCGGCATGCTGCTGCACGAGCTGGGCATCACGCTGCTGAGTGCCGGCCACGGCCTGCTGCTGGCGCTGGTGCTGGCCTTCGCGGTTGGCGTCGCGGTGCACGCCTGGCCGCGCAGCGAGGCCGCGGTGCTGACGGTGGGCGCGGTGCTGAGCAGCATCCCGATGATCGCACTGGCGCCGATCCTGGGCGTGTGGTTCGGGCTGACGCTGACCACGCGGGTCGGGATCACCTTGTTGATCTGTCTGTTCCCGCTGCTGGTGGCGGTGGTGCAGGGCCTGCGCGAGAGCCGGGCCGGCGAGCAGGAGCTGTTCACCGTGCTCGCGGCCACGCCGTGGCAGCGCTTCCGGCTGCTGGCGCTGCCCAGTGCGGTACCGCTCCTCTTCGTCGGCCTGAAGATCTCCGCGCCGCTGGCGGTGCTGGGGGCGCTGATCGGCGAGTGGAACGGCGCCGAACACGGCCTGGGCGTGGTGATGCTGAACGCGATGTTCGGCCTGCAGGTGCCGCGGCTGTGGGCCACCGTCAGCGTGGCCTGCGCGGTGTCGATGGCGCTGTACGGCTACCTGGTGCTGGTGGAGCACCTGGCCGGCTACCACCGCAGCGCCACGACCCGGGAGGCCGCATGAACAACACCCTCGCCGAGCCGGGCCCCGAGGCCGTGGCGATGCCGCCCGTGGCGACGGGCAGGCCGCGTGGGCGCCTGCCGCTGGCCGGCGCCGCCGCCCTGGTGGTGCGCCGGCTGGCCGGCTATGCCGCGGTGATCGCGCTGGCGGCGCTGCTGTGGCAGGCCGCGGTGTGGGCGTGGCAGATCCCGCCGTACCTGCTGCCCGGCCTGGGCGCGCTGGCCGAGGCCCTCGGCACGCACGGCGGCGAGATCGCGCACGCCACCGGCCTCACGCTGCAGGCCACGCTGGCCGGCATGCTGCTGGCCACGCTGATCGCGGTGGTGCTGGCGCTGGCGTTCATCGCCTCGGCCTGGCTCGACGCGGCGCTGATGCCGCTGGTGATCGTGGTCCGCACCGTGCCGATGATCGCCATCGCCCCGGTGCTGGTGCTGATCTTCGGCCGTGACCGCTGGAACAGCATCGGCATGGTCGCGCTGCTGTCGTTCTTCCAGATCATGCTGGCCGCGCGCCAGGGCTTCGAATCGCCGAGCCGGCACATGCGCGAGCTGTTCCACAGCTGCGGCGCCGGCTTCTGGGCCACGCTGTGGCGGCTGCGCGTGCCCTGCGCGCTGCCGCACCTGTTCACCGGGCTGCGCATCGCCTCGGCCTCGGCGCTGCTGTCGGCGATGTTCGCCGAATGGCTGTCCGGCGCGCCGGGCCTGGGCAGCGCCATCCTCGATGCGCACTCGAAGCAGGACTTCGCGACCATGTGGGTGGCGGTGCTGGCCGGCACCACGGCGTCGTACGCGTTCTTCACCGCGACCCTCGCCCTGGAGCGGGTCGTGCAGGACTGGAGCCGGTGAATGGACCACCCCCTACGCGCTGCGCGCGCCCCCTCAAGGGGGCACCACCGGTGGACCGGCAGAGCCGGATCCACGGTGGTCGCTGGGGAAGGCAAGCATCCCCTCCCTTTTGCTGGATGTTCGACATGACGATGCAAGACGGCCCGCTGGCCGGCCAGGTGGTGTTCGCCACCGGCGCGACGAAGGGCCTGGGCGCCGACGTGGCGCTGGCGCTGGCACGGGCCGGTGCGAAGGTGGCGATCGTCGGCCGCGATGCCGGCGCGGCCGCGCAGGTGGCGGTGTCGATCGTGGCCCAGGGCGGCGCGGCGCTCGGGCTGAGCGCCGACGTCACCGATGCCGAGGCACTGGCCGGTGCCGCCGCACAGGCGGCCGACCACTTCGGCCGCCTCGACCGGCTGCTCTGCTGCGCCGGCGTGGGCAGCCCGCGGCAGCCGGTGTGGGAGAGCCGCGAGGCCGACTACCGCGCCTGCTTCGACATCAACGTGCTCGGCGTGATGCTGGCGATGCGCGCGGTGATGCCGCGGCTGATCGCGCAGCGCGAGGGCCGCGTGGTCGTGATCGGCGGCACCTACGGCCACAAGGGCGTCGCGCAGGCGGGGCTGTACGCGGCGTCGAAATGGGCGGTGCGTGGCCTGGTGAAGTCGGCCGCGCTGGAAGCGGGCCCGCACAACGTCACCGTCAACGTCGTCGCGCCGGGCGGCATCGAGGGGCCGCGCCTGACGCGGCTGTTCCAGGCCTCCGCCGACCGCGAAGGCGTGCCGTTCGACGCCGTGCTGCAGCGTTTCACTGCCCGCTCGGCCCTGGGCCGCCTGGTCACGCCGCAGGACGTGGCGCATGCGGTGATCCACCTCTTCGGCGAGGGCGGCCGCCTCGTCACCGGCCAGGACCTCGTCGTCGATGCCGGCACCCTCGTCTGACGTTTCCATGTCTGCTCACAACACCTTCGCCCCCGACACCCAGCTCGTGCACCTCGGCCGCGACCCGGCCGCGTTCCACGGCGTCGTCAACCCGCCCGTCTACCACGCGTCGACGTTCATCTTTCCGACGCTGGCCGATCTGAAGGACACCCGCGTCGAACGCGCCGGCGGCGCCTTCGAGCGCTTCACCTACGGCCGCGAGGGCACGCCGACCACACGCGCGCTCGAGGATGCGGTGACGCAGCTCGAAGGCGGCCACCGCGCGGTGGTCACCTCGTGCGGGCTGGGCGCGATCTGTGCCTCTTTGACCGCGTTCCTGTCGGCCGGCGACCACCTGCTGATCGTCGACAGCCTGTACGGCCCGGCGCGCCATTTCTGCGACGAGTTCCTGCAGCGCTTCGGCGTCGAGGTCACGTACTTCGACCCGACGATCGGGGCCTCGGTCGAACGGCTGGTGCAGCCGAACACGCGCGTGATCTACCTCGAGTCGCCGTGCTCGCTGACCTTCGAGGTCTGCGATGTGCCGGCGATCACCGCGGTGGCCCGTGCGCGCGGCATCACCACGATCATGGACAACACCTGGGCCTCGCCGCTGTGCTTCCGGCCGTTGCAGCACGGGGTCGACGTGTCGATCCACGCGGCGACGAAGTACATCTCGGGCCACTCCGACCTGATGCTCGGCATCGCGGTGTGCAACGAGGCCGCGTTCGTGCCGGTGAAGAAGACCGCCTCGGCCTCGGGCTACTGCGGCGGCCCCGACGACGTGTACCTCGCGCTGCGCGGCCTGCGCACGCTGGGCGTGCGCATGGCCCGCCACCAGCAGACCGCCACCACGGTGGCGCAGTGGCTGCAGCAGCGCCCCGAGGTGGCGCGCGTGATGTACCCGGCGTTGCCCGACGACCCGTTCCACGCGCTGTGGAAGCGCGACTTCACCGGCGCGAGCGGCCTGTTCGGCGCGGTGCTGCGGCCGTGCAGCGAAGCGCAGCTGGCGGCGTTCCTCGATCACCTGGACCTTTTCCAGATGGGCTACTCGTGGGGCGGCTACGAGAGCCTGGTCGTGCCCACCTGGCCGGCCACGCTGCGCACCGTGCGGCCGTGGCACGACGCCGGGCCGGCGCTGCGGCTGCATGCCGGGCTCGAAGACCCGGACGACCTGATCCGCGACCTGGAACGCGGCTTCGCGCGACTGAAGGCCGCCGCATGACGGCGACGACGATGCTGCACGCGCCCTTCCTCGACCGCCCCGCGCACCGCATGCTGATCGGCGACCAGTCGGTCGCCGCCGCATCGGGCCGCACCTTCGACACCTTCGACCCCGCCAGCGGCCGGCGCCTGGCCTCGGTGCCCGAAGGCGACGCGCAGGACGTCGACCGCGCGGTGGCCGCGGCCCGCGCCGCGTTCGAAGGCCCGTGGGCACGCTTCAAGCCCGACGAGCGCCAGGCCGCGATGCTGCGGCTGGCCGACCTGCTGGAGCGCCACTGGGACGAGCTGGCCGCGCTCGACACGCTGGACATGGGCGCGCCGATCCGCCACACCCGCGCGAGCCGGCGCCACCTGGTGGGCATGGTGCGCTGGTGCGCCGGCCAGGCCACCGCGCTGTACGGCCAGACCGCCACGCCGTCGCTGCAGGACGGTCTGTTCGCCGCGACGCTGCGCGAGCCGGTGGGCGTGGTCGGCGCGATCATCCCGTGGAACGGCCCGCTGTGGGCCACGGTGTTCAAGGCGGCACCGGTGCTGGCCACCGGCTGCACGCTGGTGCTGAAGCCGGCCGAGGACGCGCCGCTGACGCCGCTGCGCTTCGCCGAGCTGGTGCTGGAGGCCGGCATCCCGCCCGGCGTGGTCAACGTCGTCACCGGCTTCGGCCACGGCGCCGGTGCCGCGCTGGCCGCGCACCCGGGCGTCGACAAGGTGTCGTTCACCGGCTCGGTGGGCACGGGGCAGGCCATCGTGCGGGCCTCGGCCGGCAACCTCAAGCGGCTGTCGCTGGAGCTGGGGGGCAAGTCGCCGCACATCCTGTTCGACGACTGCGACGTCGAGCAGGCCGCGCAGGCCGCGGCGATCGGCGTGTTCGCCAACGCCGGGCAGATCTGCAGCGCCGGCACGCGCGTGTTCGTGCACCGGCGCATCCACGACCGGGTGGTCGAGGCGATGGTGCGCGTGGCCGAAGGGCTGCGCGTCGGCCCTGGCCACGACGAGGCCAGCGACATCGGCCCGCTGGTGTCGGCGCGCCAGGCCGAGCGGGTGATGGGCTACGTGGACGGTGCGAGGGCCGAAGGGGCGGTGTGCCGCAGCGGCGGCCACCGGCTCACCGGCCCCGCACACGCGGCCGGCCACTTCGTCGCGCCCACGGTGTTCGCCGGTGTGCAGGACGGCATGACGGTCGCCCGCGAGGAGATCTTCGGCCCGGTGGCCTCGGTGCTGCCGTTCGACGACCTCGACGAGGTGGTGCGGCGTGCCAACGATTCACCGTACGGCCTGGGCGCGGGCGTGTGGACCCGCGATGTCGGCATCGCCCACACGATGGCGCGGCGGCTGCAGGCCGGCTCGGTGTGGGTCAACTGCTACAACGCGATGGACCCGTCGATGCCGTTCGGCGGCGTCAAGCTCAGTGGCTACGGGCGGGAATCCGGGCTGCAGCAGCTCGATGACTACCTCACCGTGAAGGGCGTGTGGATCCGCCACGCTTGAGCATGACTTCTGTAGGAGCGGCTTCAGCCGCGATGGGCTCGTGGTACGGCCCGCATCGCGGCTGAAGCCGCTCCCACAAAAAAACCGAAACCACAGGCCGCACCGGCATCCGGTGCGGCCTTTTGTTTTCACCGCTGTCTGGTGTTGCCGTTTGCGTACGCGTGTCGTCACCGCTTCGACACGACGCCGCAGGCCCTGTGGCGGCCGGCCGGACGTAGCGCTGCACGCAACGAGCAGCGACGAAAAAAGCAATTCTTGCCAGCGGGCCTTCTCGATAAATTGACCTGCATCCCGTGATCAACACGTCCTCGAAAGCCCGCATGAAACCGCACTTCATCGCCACTGTCCTGGCGACGGCCGCCGCCGCCGCGGTGGCCCAGACCGCGACGCCCGCGCCCGATGCCGTCTCGAACGAGAAGACCGACATCGGCCGCGTGAGCGCCTCGGGCGCGTCCAACGCCAATCCGCTGGAGACGCCCTCGGCCACCGGGGTCACCCGCAAGGAGATCGGCGGCGGCCTGATGGTCGACGAGAACGTGCCGAAGGCCAAGAGCTCGGTCACGCGCGACTTCATCCAGAAGAAGCAGCCCTCGGCCGACGTGTTCCAGCTGCTCAAGCTCTCGCCCGGCGCGAACGCGGCCACCAGCGATGCCTGGGGCCTCAGCCCCGGCGTGATGGCCGTGCGCGGCATGGACGGCTCGCAGATGGGCTACAACTTCGAGGGCATGCCGCTGAACGTGGCCTCGAACTGGTCGGTGTTCCCCGGCCAGTACATCGACACCGAGAACACCGACGTCGTGACGCTGAACCAGGGCTCGGCCGACCTCGGCTCGCCCAACGTCACTGCCACCGGCGGCATCGTCGACCTGTACCTGCACACGCCGTCCAAGCACCGTGGCGGCCTGCTGACGATGTCGGTGGGCAGCGACAACGCGCAGCGCTTCTTCGTGCGCGGCGAGACCGGCGAGATCGGCGCCACCGGGCTGCGCATGTTCGCCTCGCTGTCGCAGCTGCAGGCCGACCACTTCCGCGGCGTCGGCAAGGACACCAAGCAGCACTTCGCGCTGGGCGCGGTGCAGGAGTGGGGCGGCGGCAGCCGCACCAAGCTCGCGCTGACGTTCTCGAAGATCATGCGCGACGTCTACAAGAACCCCACGCTGGCGCAGTGGAACAACGGCGGCATGGACGGCGCCGCGTCGAACTACGACGCCACCTACACCGCGGGCAGCCTGAGCTACTACCGCATGCTGCAGAACCCGTGGAAGAACCTGCTGGTCTCGGCGCCCACCGACCTGCGCGTCAACGACAAGCTGACGCTGAACGTCACGCCGTACCTGTTCTACGGCTATGGCGGTTCGGGTTCGGCCGGCACGCTCAACGAGGGTTCGGTGGGCTTCGGCAACACCGTCAACGCGGTGGACCTGAACGGCAACGGCACCACCACCGACACCGGCGTCACCTACTACAACCCGATCATCGAGAAGAACCTGCGCACCGGCATCACGGTGAAGGGCACCTACCAGCTGGCCAACCACACGCTGCTGGCCGGTGTGTGGGCGCAACGTTCGCGCGACGAGCTGTACCGCCCGTACAGCCGCATGAACGCCGACGGCACGCCGGTGGACGTGAACGGCGAGACCGCGCTGATCACCACCGCGAACGGCACGGTGGTGAACGGCTGGAACCAGGACACGCACGACCGCTTCTATTCGGTGTTCGTCGGCGACACCATCAGCCTGCTCGACGACCGCCTGTCGGTGGACGTGGGCGTCAAGCAGATGTGGCTGCAGCGCGAGGGCATCAACCGCGTGCCGAGCACGGTGGCGAGCAACGAGTCGACCGTGAAGCCGCTGCTGCCCACCGCCGCGGTGCGCTACAAGTTCAACGATGCGCACTCGGTGTTCGTCACCGTCGCCAAGGGCGTGCGCATCCTGCCCGCCGGCTCGCTGTACCCGCGCTACAACGCGGCCACCGGCGCGGTCAGCACGCGCGCCAACCCCGACCAGCCGGCCGAGCGCTCCACCTCCATCGAGGCCGGCTACCGCTACCAGGGCCCGCTGGTGAGCCTGTCGACCTCGGTCTACCGCTACCAGTTCAAGAACCGGCAGATCTCGGCGCAGGTGTGCGATCCCGGCTGCGTGACCTCGCCGATCGACGGCGGCCGCCAGAGCGGCTACGGCCTGGACTTCGAGGCCGGCCTGCGGCCGTACAAGAACTTCCGCCCGTACGCGTCGCTCGGCTTCCTGAAGACCCGCATCGACTCCAACATCGCCGTCTCCGGCGACTACCTGCCCACCACCGGCAAGGAGTCGGTGCGTGCACCGCGCTTGCAGGCCGCGCTGGCGCTGGACTACGACAACGGCCAGTTCTTCGGCAACGTCGGCATCAAGCACGTGGGCCAGCAGTACGCCACGTTCATGAACGACCAGGAGATCCCCGCCTACACCGTGGTCGATGCCGGCATCGGCTACCGCTTCATCGCGCCGGCCGGCTCGATGTTCACGAAGCCGGAGATCCGCCTGAACCTGCTGAACATCGGCGACAAGAAATACCTCTCCGGCGTCAACAGCGCGACCACCAACGCGACCGCCACCCGCGGCGTCAACGGCGCCACGATCGCCGCGTCGCAGCCCACCTACCTGGTGGCCAACCCGCTCTCCGCGATGCTGACCTTCGCGGTGGGCTTCTGAGGAACGCAGCATGATCAGCCAGGACTTCCTGCACGCCGTCACCATCGACCTGCTCTATGCCGGCGTGGCCATCCTGACGTTCGTCATCGTCGAGCGGCTGGTGTACTACGTGCACCTGACGCGCCGCCGCGGCGGCATCGCGAAGTCGATCCAGCAGGCGGTGGCGCGCGACGCCGCCAGCCCGCTGCCCGAGCTGCCGCCGGGCAACGACGTGCTGACCCGCTCGATGCAGGAATACGTCGACGTGCAGCGCCAGGGCGCCGTGGCGCGCAGCCGCATCGAGGACCTGTCGGCCGCGCTGTTCCTGCGCGTGGACGGCAGCATCAACCGCGGCCTGTGGATCCTCGACACCATCGTGACGGCGGCGCCGCTGCTGGGCCTGCTGGGCACCATCCTCGGGATCATGGACACGTTCCAGGCGCTGTCGGCCGGCGGCGTGTCCGACCCGTCGGCGGTGAGCCGCGGCATCGGCTCGGCGCTGTTCGCCACCGCCATCGGCATCGGCACCGCGCTGTACGGGCTGCTCGGCCACAACGTGCTGCACCGCCTGGGCGAGTGCATCACCGAGGACTTCAAGAGCTTCCTGCTCGAGACCACCCGTTGAACGACGCGAGGAGCACGCGATGAGGCAGTTCCCCCAACGCAAGCAGCGCCAGGCGCGCATCGAGATCATCCCGATGATCGACGTGATGATGTTCCTGCTGGTCTTCTTCGTGCTGATCAGCACCAACGTGCTGCCGGCGCTGGGCCTGAACGTCGCGCTGCCCGGCTCGGCGCAGCCCGACCCGGTGAAGGACGAGCCGCTGCGCATCACCCTCACCGTCGACCACGGCGGCGCGGTGTACGTCGAGGGCCAGGCCACGCCGATGGACCAGGTGGCGCCGCGGCTGAAGACGCTGGCCGGCACGCGCCAGGCCAAGGTCATCATCGCCGGCGACGGCAGCTCCAACCTGCAGACGCTGGTGGAGGTGCTCGACCAGTTGAAGACGGCCGGCATGCCGGCGGCGTCGATCATCACGAAGCGGCAGTCGTGACCAGCGCATCGATGGCCCATCCCGACGCGGCGCCGGCCGGTGCGTTCGCCGCGCGCGGCGCGGTGACGGCACCGAGCACGCGCGACCCGTTCGAGCGCGTCTCCAGCGGCATCGCGCTGATCGCGACCGCCTTCGCCGCGGTGGCGATCGTGGCCGGTCCGCGCCCGACGATGGCACCGCCCCCGCCGCCGCCGGAGGCGGCACCGGTGGTCACGCTCGAGGCCGTGCCCGAGCCGCCGCCGGAGCTGCCCAAGCCACCGCCCCCACCGCCCCCACCGCCGCTGCCCAAGCCGGTGCCCGCGCCGCCCAAGCCGTTGCCCCCCACCCCGGCGCCGCCGCCGCCCACCCCGTCGCCTGCGCCGGCGCCGGTGCCACCCCCGCCGCCGCCAGCCCCGCAACCACCTGCACCGCCGCCGGCCCCGGTGCCGCCGCCGCCCGCCCCGCCGCCGCCGAACACCGCCTCGGTCGAGGCCGGCTACGTCGGCAAGCTGCGCGGCTACATCCGCAGCATCACCGAGTACCCGACCTCGGGCGATGCGCGCCGGCTGCGTCCCGAAGGGGCGACGGTGGTGCGCTTCACGCTCGGCCGCGACGGCACGCTGCAGGTCGCCGAGGTGGAGAAGGGCTCGGGCTCGCCGATCCTCGACAAGCAGGCGCTGTCCATCGTGCGCGGTGGCCGCTATCCGGCGTTCCCGGCGGAGGCCTGGGGCGAGGCGCGCGAGCACACCTTCACCGTGACGGTGCAGTTCGTCTCGCCATGACCGCCGCTGCCGTTCTCGCCGCCGTCGATGTCGATGCCCGCTCGCCGGCCGCGGTGCGCGCGGCCATCCGCGACGGCCGCTTCCGCGGTTTCACGAACGGGCTGGTGCCCGACCACGTGCAGGCCAACCTGATGATCGTGCCGGCCGCCTGGGCCGACGACTTCGAGGCCTACTGCCACCGCAACCCGCAGGCGCTGCCGCTGCTGGGCCGCGGCACGCCGGGCTCGCCCGCGCTGCCGGCCATCGCCGCCGGGCTGGACCTGCGCACCGACGTCGGCGGCTACACCGTGTTCCGCGACGGCGTCGTCGTCGACACGCCGCGCGACCTGCATGCGCACTGGCGCGACGACCTGGTGCCGTTCGTGCTCGGCTGTTCGTTCTCGTTCGAGCCGCTGCTGCAGCGGGCCGGCGTGCGGCTGCGCCACCTCGACGAAGGCAGCGTCTCGCCGATGTACGTGACGCGCCTGGCCACCGTGCCGGCGGGGCCGTTCGGCGGGCCGCTGGTGGTGTCGATGCGGGCGCTGCGCGCGGCCGACGCGATCCGCGCGATCACGCTGTCGGCCCGGCACCCGCGCTTCCACGGCGCACCGGTGCACCTGGGCGACCCGGCGCTGATCGGCATCGACGACCTGGCCGATGCCTACGGCGGCCACGGCCTCACCACGCTGCAGCCGGACGAGCTGCCGGTGTTCTGGGCCTGCGGCGCCACCGCGCAGCTGGCGGCCCGCCACGCCCGGCTGCCGCTGTGCATCACCCACCACAAGGCCCACATGGTGCTGACCGACCTGCCGGTCGAGCCGCGGGCCGACGACGATTGAGAAAGAAGAAGGACCCTCGATGAACCTGGACACCCTCCACGCGCAGTACCTCGACACGGGCTATGTCCTGCTCCCCGGGGCGCTGCCGCCGGCCGACGTGCAGGCGCTGCGCGACCTCACCGACCGCATCACCGCGCAGGCCCACGGCCTGGTCGAAGAGAACGCGATGTTCGACTTCGAGGCCGGCCACACGCCCGAGGCGCCGCTGGTGCAGCGTATCAAGAAGCCGCACCGCATCGACGCCCATTACTTCGAGCTGGCGCGCCACCCGGCGATCTTCGGCCTGGTGCAGAAGATCTGCGGCGAGCACATGCGGCTGAGCCACAGCAAGATCAACATGAAGGCGGCGGGCGCCGGCTCGCCGCTGGAGTGGCACCAGGACTGGGCCTTCGCGCCGCACAGCAACATGTCCACCGTGGTGGCCTCGGTGATGATCGACGACGTCAGCGCCGACAACGGCCCGATGCAGGTGCTGCCCGGCAGCCACCGCGGTCGCCTCTACGAACACCATGATCCCGAACTCGGCTTCGTCGGCGCGGTCGACCTGCAGGCCGAGGGCGTCGACCTGGCGGGGGCCGTCTCGCTCACCGGCACGGCCGGCACCGTGGCGCTGCACCACCCGATGCTGATGCACGGCTCCAGCGCCAACCACTCGGGCCGCTCGCGGCGCATCCTGTTCCTCGAATACGCGGCGGCCGATGCCTACCCGCTGTTCTACACGGTCGACTGGGACGAGTACAACAGCCGCCTGCTCAACGGCGCGCCGACCAGCCAGGTGCGCACCGAACCCAGCGTGATCAAGCTGCCGTTCCCTTCGCGGGCCGGCAGCTCCATCTACAAGGCGCAGGCGCATGCCCGCGCGCGCCATTTCGGACAGGCGGCATGACGATGATGACGAGTGCTGAACGAGACAGGCCCGCCGCCGCGCGCCGGGTGGCGCTGGTCACCGGCGCCAGTGCCGGCACCGGCCGCGACATCGCGATCGCGCTGGCCGAGGACGGCTGCGATGTCGCGGTGCTGGGCCGCCGCGCCGCCGCGCTGGACGAGACCGCCGCGCGCGTGCGCGCCGCTGGCGGCCGCGCCTGCGTGCTGGTGGCCGACGTGCAGGACGAGGCCGCGGTGCAGGCCGCGCTGGACACGCTGATGGACTGGTCGGGCGGCCGCTGCGACGTGCTGGTCAACGCCGCCGGCATCCCCGGCCCGCTGGGCGACCCGATCGGCCAGCTGCAGCTGGCCGATTTCGAGGCCGTGATGGCCACCAACCTGCGCGGCCCCTTCCTCACCATGTCGCGGCTGCTGCCGGTGATGTGCCGCCAGGGCACCGGCCGGGTCATCAACATCGGCGGCACCCACGGCATGCGCGGGCGCGCCGGGCGGGCCAGCTACGCCTCGTCGAAGTGGGCGTTGCGCGGGCTGACCCGCAGCGCCGCGCTGGAGGTAGGCAAACACGGCGTCACCGCCAACGTGGTCGCGCCCGGCGCGATCGCGGTCGACCGCATGAAGGCCCGCTGGGCCGCCCAGGCGGTGGAGGAGGGCATCAGCGAGGAGGAGGTGGTGTCGCGCTACGTCCACGCGATGGGCATCGCGCTGAACCGGCCCAACGAGACCGGCGACGTGGTGGCCACGGTGCGCTTCCTGGCCGGGGAGGGCGGACGCAACATCACCGGGCAGGAGATCGTCGTCGACGGCGGCGTGATCGTCTGACCGGCGCGCCCGGCCCCGCAAGCCTCCAGAAGCGGATACAGGGCGCACGGATCGGATAGCCGTCGACAGCGCGGCGTTCCATCATGGCTGCATGGAACGCTCTACATGTGACGTCATCGTCGTCGGCAGCGGCATCAACTCGCTGGTGTGCGCCGCGCTGCTGGCCCGCAGCGGTCGACGGGTGCGGGTGCTCGAACGGGCGTCGCGGCTCGGCGGCTGCGTGCGCTCCGACGAGCTGACGCTGCCGGGGTTCGTGCACGACACGTTGTCGACCGCGCACCCGCTGTTCCTGGTCGGGCCGGCCTATGCGGCGCTGGGCCCGCAGCTGCACGCCGCCGGCCTCGAATACTGCAACACCGCGTCGCCCACCGGCGTGCTGCTGCCCGATGGGCGGCACCTGGTGCTGTCCACCGGCCGCGAGCAGAACGTGCGGGCGTTCGATGCGATCACGCCGGGCGACGGTGCGGCCTATGCGGCCGCGCTCGATGCCATGGGCCGGCAGGCGCCGCTGATCTTCAGCCTGCTGGGCAACGAGCTGTGGCGCTTCGGCACCGCGCGCACCCTCGCCAAGGAGGCTTGGAAGCTCGGCGCCCACGGCATGGCCGGCTTCTTCGGCTCGGCGCTGGCGCCGGCGCGGTCGTGGCTCGAGCAGACCTTCGCCTCCGACCTGCCTGGCGCGCTGCTGGCCCCCTGGGTGCTGCACTGCGGCCTCGGGCCGGACGCGCCGCTGTCGGCCTTGATGGCGCAGGTGGTGGCGCTGACGTTCGAGGGCGTCGGCATGCCGATCGTGAAGGGTGGCAACGCCAACACGGTGCAGGCGTTCGAACGCATCATCCGCGAACACGGCGGCACCTTCGAGACCGATGCCGACGTGGTGCGGGTGCTGGTCGAAGGCGGCCGCGCGGTCGGCGTGGCGCTGGCCGACGGCCGCACCTACCGCGCCCCCGAGGTGGTCTGCAACGTGACGCCGACGCAGCTGTACGGCCGCCTGCTGGAGGCCTCGCTGCTGCCGCCGGAGGTGACGCGCCAGGCGCGCGCCTGGCGCTACGGCAAGGGCAACATGCAGATCCACCTGGCGCTCTCCGAAGCACCGCGCTGGCCGGTGGCCGGGTTGTCCGAGGTGGGCTACCTGCACCTGTCGGGCGGGGCCGATGCGGTGTCGCGCGCGGTCAACGAGGCCGAGCGCGGGCTGCTGCCGGCCGAGCCCACCGTGTGCATCGCGCAGCCGACGATGATGGACCCGTCGCGCGCGCCGGCCGGCCGGCACATCCTGTGGATCCAGCTGCCGGAGTGCCCGCGCGACCCGGTGGCCGATGCCGCGGGGCAGCTCGACGGCCTCGTCGGACAGGGCTGGACGACCGCGCTTCGCGAGGCCTATGCCGACCGCGTCATCGACCGCATCGCCCGCCACGTGCCCGGCCTGCGCGAGACCGTGCTGGCGCGCGCCGTGATCTCGCCGAAGGACCTCGGCGAACTGAACATGAACCTGGTCGGCGGCGACCCGTACGGCGGCGACTGCAGCCTCGACCAGTCGTTCCTGTGGCGCCCGCTGCGCGCCACCCGCAACCACGGCACGCCCATCAAGGGCCTGTGGCACATCGGCGCCTCCACGCACCCCGGCCCCGGCCTGGGCGGGGGCTCGGGGTTCCATGTCGCCAAAGCGCTCGGCGCCGCGTGACCGTGCGGCGCCGCTTCCCTGTCCTCACCGATCGACTCCCATGACCTCCTCCCCCCTCTCCAGCTTCGCGCAGGCCGTGGCCGGCGGTGCCGTGCGCATCGTCGACCTGACCCACACGCTGTCGCCGTCGTTCCCGGCGCTGATGCTGCCGCCCGAGTTCGGCCAGGTGAGCGGCTTCAAGGTCGAGCGCATCTCGCACTACGACGAGGCCGGCCCGGCCTGGTACTGGAACAACTTCACTTGCGGCGAACACACCGGCACGCACCTCGATGCACCGGTGCACTGGGTCACGGGCAAGGACCATCCGAACAATGCGGTCGACACCCTCGATGTCTCGCGCTTCATCGGCCCGGCCTGCGTGGTCGACGCCAGCCGCGAGGTGGCCGACAACCCGGACTGGGTGCTGACGGTGCCCTTCCTCGAGCGGTGGGAAGCCGAACACGGCCGCATCCCCGAAGACAGCTGGCTGCTGCTGCGCACCGACTGGAGCCAACGCGCCGACGATGCCGAGGCGTTCCGCAACCTGCGCGACGACGGCGCGCACACGCCGGGCCCCTCGGCCGAGGCGGTGCAGTGGCTGATCAGCGAACGCAACGTGCGCGGCTTCGGCGTCGAGACCATCAACACCGATGCCGGCCAGTCCTACGGCTGGCCGGTGCCGTACCCGTGCCACACGCTGATGCACGGCGCCAACAAGCTCGGCCTGCAATGCCTGACGAACCTCGACCAGCTGCCGGCCACCGGCACGGTGATCGTGTCGGCGCCGTTGAAGATCGAGAACGGTTCGGGCTCGCCGCTGCGGGTGCTGGCGTTGGTTCCGGCCTCAGCGACCCGATGACGGCGGACGGCCTCGACGGTCGGCACGTTCACCTCTCGTGACCCCTGATCCCGGCCTGCGCCGACTGCTGTCCGGAATGTGGGCCGCTCGGGCAGCGGCCTCCGAATGCGGCCTGAGCGTCTGGAGTTCTCCCGCTCTCGACCCGTCACCCCGGCGCAGGCCCACTGCTGTCCGGAAAGTTCGCGGCGTGACAGGCATCGGCCTGCCGGCCGGGTGTGTTCTTGTGGTGTTGCACGACCCCGCCGGGAATTCGCCCCGGCAGGCGACCTACTTCTTTGTTGGTCACAAAGAAGTAGGCAAGAAAGGACTTGAAGAGCGGCCGCGCCGCGCACCGAGCGGTGCGGGTAGGGGTGCGCCCGGTGCTGCTCAGCGATGCGACGGCTCGGTCCCCCCCTGTCACCGCTCCGGGAGACGAACCATACGGGCGGCCCAGAAGGTGGAAAAGGCCGCCATACGGAGCGGCCGTCTGTGAGGGCGACGCCGGTTCACTGCCACGTTGGTTCAAGGGAGCTGACGGTGCCCGAGCCGTTGACTGGTGTTCCTGCGCCACCCTCCTCACCACTCGGTGCGCGGCTGGGCCGCTGTATTCAACACAGCGTTTTCTTTGGTTAATTTCTTTGGCGCGCTGCCAAAGAAAGTGACCCGCCCGCCGGGGCG
>Ga0233424_10002064_pt1 | contig 15310 bp, 11 predicted proteins | sample Watercolumn_Towu_FD_181011 | JGI IMG/M metagenome (GOLD analysis project Ga0233424, IMG submission 181011) | Freshwater microbial communities from Lake Towuti, South Sulawesi, Indonesia - Watercolumn_Towuti2014_125_MG | ecosystem: Environmental > Aquatic > Freshwater > Lake | place: Indonesia...
CAAGCAACTGGTCGAGTTCAAGTCCGGCAAGCGCAAGAACGCCATCATGAGCGGCATGGCCGCGCCGCTGTCTGAAGAAGACATGCGCAACGTCTCTGCCTTCTACGCCTCCAAGACTGCCAAGCCCGGTTTCGCCAAGAGCAAGGACACCGTGCCCCTGGGCGAGAAGATCTGGCGCGGCGGCATCGCCGAGCGCAACGTGCCGGCCTGCGCGGCCTGCCACGGCCCGACCGGCGCCGGCATCCCCTCGCAGTACCCGCGCCTGGGTGGCCAGCACGGCGACTACGTCGAGGCCCAGATGAACGCCTTCCGCAGCGGCGCCCGCGGCAACGCCCCGATGATGACGACCATCGCCGCCAAGATGAACGACAAGGAAATCAAGGCCGTCTCCGACTACGTCGCGGGCCTGCGTTGATCCTGCGCAAGCAGCCTTGTTGAAAGAAGGCCGGTGTCACGCACCGGCCTTTTTTCTTGGGCAACACTCCGAGACCGATGAATTCGCCCGCCGCCCCCCGCCCCTCGATCGCCCGCGACCTGCTGGACCTGCTCGCGTCCATGCGCTTCGCGATCGCGCTGCTCAGCGTGATCTGCATCGCCTCCGTCATCGGCACCGTGCTGCGCCAGAGCGAGCCGATGGGCAACTACATCAACCAGTTCGGGCCGTTCTGGGCGGAGGTCTTCGGGGCGTTCAACCTCTACACCGTCTACAGCGCGCCGTGGTTCCTGGTGATCCTCGCCTTCCTGGTGGTGTCGACCAGCCTGTGCGTGGCCCGCAACACGCCCAAGATCCTGGCGGACCTGAAGAACTACAAGGAAGGCGTGCGTGAGCAGTCGCTCAGCGCCCACCACCACAAGGCCATCGCCGAACTGCCCAGCAACCCGGCCATGGCCCTGGCCGAGATCGGCTCGACGCTGACCCAGCTTGGCTGGAAGGCCCGCGTGCAGCAGCGCGAGAACGGCACCATGATCGCGGCCCGCCGCGGGGCCAGCAACAAGCTCGGCTACATCGCGGCGCATTCGTCCATCGTGCTGATCCTGATCGGCGGCGTGCTGGACGGCAATGCCATGGTCAAGCTGGCCATGTGGCTGCAGGGCAAGGAGCTCTACACCGGCTCGGGCTTCGTGTCGGAGATCAAGCCCGAGTACCGCCTGTCCACGGCCAACCCGAGCTTCCGCGGCAATGTGTCGGTGTCGGAGAACGCACGCCAGGGCATCGCCGTGCTGAGCCTGCCCAGCGGCGTCGTGCTGCAGGACCTGCCGTTTGACATCGAGCTCAAGAAGTTCAACGTCGAGTACTACCCGACCGGCATGCCCAAGAGCTTCGCCAGCGACATCGTCATCCACGACGGCGGGCAGACGCGTGCAGCCACCGTCAAGGTCAACGAGCCCGTCATCCACCAGGGCCTGGCCATCTACCAGAGCAGCTTCGAGGACGGCGGCAGCAAGCTCAGGCTCACCGCCCTGCCCCTGGCCAGCGGCGGCAAGCCTTTCCCCATCGAAGGCCGCGTCGGCACAAGGCTGGCCTTCGGTGAGCAGATGCTGGAGCTCGACGGCCTGCGCGTCATCAACGTCGAGAACCTGGCCGGCAGCGATGGCAATGCCAGCGGCGCGGACGTGCGCAAGGTCGACCTCGGCGAGCGCCTGAGCAAGCACCTGGGCAGCGGCGCCAAGGGCAGCGGCGACAAGGCCCTGCACAACGTCGGCCCGAGCTTCAGCTACAAGCTCCGCGACGCCGCCGGCCAGGCCCGCGAGTTCAACAACTACATGCTGCCGGTCGAGCTGGAGGGCCACAAGCTCTTCCTGGCCGGCGTGCGTGACACCCCCGCCGAGGCCTTCCGCTACCTGCGCATGCCGGCGGACGAAAACGGCGAGCTCACCGGCTGGCTGCGCCTGCGCCAGGCCCTGGCCGACCCGGCACTGCGCGACCTCGCCGCCCAGCGCTACGCCAACCTCGCCACGCCGCCGACCCAGCCGCAGCTCGCCCCGCAGCTCAAGCTGACCGCCCAGCGCGCGCTGACCCTGTTCTCGGGCGCGGCGGCCAAGCCGGGCGACGAGGTCAAGGGCGGCCTGCCGGCGCTGTCGCAATTCGTGGAAAGCGATGTGCCCGAGGCCGACCGCCAGCGCGTCTCGGAGGTGCTGCTGCGCATCCTCAATGGCAGCCTGTTCGAGCTGAACCAGCTCGCGCGCGAGCAGGCGGGCCTGAAGCCGGCCGCCACTGACGCCACGATGCAGAGCTTCATGACCCAGGCGGTCATGTCGCTGTCCGACAGCCTCTACTACCCCTCGCCCGTGCTGCTGCAGCTGCAGGACTTCGAGCAGGTGCAGGCCAGCGTGTTCCAGGTGGCGCGCGCCCCGGGCCAGAAGCTGGTCTATCTGGGCGCCCTCTTGCTCATCGTCGGCGTCTTCGCCATGCTCTATGTGAAGGAACGCCGGCTCTGGGTGTGGATCACCCCCAGCGCCGACATGGGAGGCTCCCAGGTGCGCATGGCCATGTCCAGCACCCGAGAGTCGCCTGACAACGCCACCCTCTTCGCCCAGCTCAAGGCCGCGCTGCTGAAGGAGCCCGCATGAACACCACCACCTTCGACCTGCCGCGCCGCCACGCGCTGCAGCGCCGCGATACCCTGGACTGGGTCTTCGCCGCCCTCGTGCTGCTGGGCGGCGCCTATGCCTTCAGCCGCTACCACGCGAGCATGGACGTCTACGAAAAGGGCATCCTGCTGTTCACCATGCCCTCGCTCGTGGCCCTGGGCTGGTTCTGGAAACCGCTGCGGCTGCTGAGCCTGGCGGCCGGTGGCGCCACGCTGCTGGCCATCGGGCTGTACGTGCAGACGCCCGACAGCTTCGGTGCCGACCTCGCCGCAGGCGAGAAGGTCTTCTGGCTGAAGTACATGCTGTCCAGCCAGAGCGCCATCCTCTGGATGAGCCTGCTCTTCTACATGAGCACGCTCTTCTACTGGGGCGGCATCTTCACCGGCGCCGGCCGCAACAGCGTGGCCGAAGTGATCGGCTCCAAGCTGGCCTGGGGCGGCGTGCTCATGGCCCTCATCGGCACCCTGGTGCGCTGGTTCGAGAGCCACCAGATCGCGCCCGACATCGGCCACATCCCGGTCAGCAACCTCTACGAGGTGTTCGTGCTGTTCTGCTGGATGACCGCCCTCTTCCACCTCTACTACGAAGCGCGCTTCGCGACCCGGTCGCTGGGCGCCTATGTGATGCTGGTGGTGAGTGCCGCCGTGACCTTCCTGCTCTGGTACACCGTCGCACGCGATGCGCAGGAGATCCAGCCCCTGGTGCCGGCGCTGCAGAGCTGGTGGATGAAGATCCACGTGCCCGCCAACTTCGTGGGCTATGGCTGCTTCGCCCTGGCCGCGATGGTGGCCCTGGCCTACCTGCTCAAGACTGCGCAAACCCGCTCGCTGTGGGTGGGCCTGGTGGCCATGCCCGTGGGCATCATCGCGCTGATCCTGGCCGTGCGCTTCGGTGCATCGCTGGATGCCGCCACCGTGACCGGCATGGACGCCTGGGCCCGCAAGATCGCCGGCGTGGCGGTGTTCATGGCCATCGCGGTCGCGCTGCGCAACCGCCTCACCGCGCGCCTGCCGGAGCTCGTGCAGCTCGATGACCTGATGTACAAGGCCATCGCGCTGGGCTTCGCCTTCTTCACGATCGCAACCATCCTGGGCGCCTTCTGGGCCGCCGAGGCCTGGGGGGGCTACTGGAGCTGGGACCCCAAGGAAACCTGGGCCCTCATCGTGTGGCTCAACTACGCCTCCTGGCTGCACATGCGCCTGATGAAGGGCCTGCGCGGCGCGGTGTCGGCCTGGTGGGCGTTGGTGGGCCTGCTGGTCACGACCTTCGCCTTCCTGGGCGTGAACATGTTCCTGTCAGGCCTGCACAGCTACGGCACGCTCTGAGGCTCAGCGGGGCACGCGGCGCCCCGCCTTGACGCGGTACATCGCCGCATCCGCCTCGGCCAGGGCCTGTTCAGCACCGACCGTGCGCGCGTCCACCGCCACAGCACCGACGCTCGCGCCCGCGTAGCTGATGCAGCGCGCACCGGCCGCGTACTGGCCCACGCTGGACACGGCCAGCCGCTCCTGGAAGAGCGCAGCCGCCGCAGCGCCGTCGGCCTCCTGCTTCGGCCCCAGGCCCACCGCCACGAATTCATCGCCCCCCATGCGGGCCAGCGCATCGCCGCCGCGCAAGGCCTTGCGCAGGGCCAATGCCACGCCGCGCAGGAGCGCATCGCCGGCGTCGTGGCCGTGCTCGTCGTTCACCTGCTTGAAGCCGTCGAGGTCGATGGCCGCCACCAGCAGCCAGTGCCCGGCACGCTGGGCACTGGCCAGTTGACGGTCCAGTTCCTGCACCAGCGCGCGGCGGTTGAGCAGGCCGGTCAGCGGGTCGGTCAGCGCCTGGGTGCGCAACTCGGCATTGGCCTGCTGGAGCTGCGTCAGCAGTTGCTCGCGGGCGATCTGCTGTTCGATGAGGCCGGCGAACAGGCGCAGCACCTGGCTGGCCTCGGGGCTCACCGGCCGCCGGGCGGTGCTGGCCGCGCAGAGCGTGCCGTAAAGCTCGCCCTCGCCCGTGTGCAAGGGCGTGCTGATGTAGGTGTGCAAGTGCAGAGCACGCGCCGCCTCGTTGTCCGGAAAATGGGTCGGGACGTCTTCCGAGTAGTGGCGATCCTGCTCGATGGCCCGCTTGCACAGCGCCTCGTCCCAGCGGCCCACCGCGCCTTCCGGAATCTGCAACTCTCGCGAGTTGTCGGCAAACAGCACCTGCTGCAAGCCCGTCGCCTGGTCCACCCGGGTCAGGTAGGTCGACTCCAGGCCCGTCACCGTCTGCAGCATCTGCAGCAGCGGCCGGGCCAGTTCCTCCAGCGTGCGGGCCTGGGTGACGGAGGCGGTGATCTGTGCGAGCGCGACGTCCATGGCGGGCGGAGGTGGGCGATGGCCCCGACTTTAGGCAGACCCGGCCGGATCAAGCAACCGGCAAAGCTGTCTCGTACTTCACCTCGCGCAAGACCACATTGCTGCGCACGCTGCTCACGCCGGGCAGCTTGAAGATGTGCTGCTGCAGGAAGCCGTCATAGGCCTTCATGTCGGCCGCCACCACCTTGATGACGTAGTCGGCCTCGCCGGTGATGGCGTGGCATTCGATGATCTCGCGCTGCGTGGCCACCAGGCGCTCGAACTGCTCCACCGCGCCCTCGCTGTGTCGCACGAGGCTCACATTGGCCAGCACGCAGATCGACAGCCCCAGCTTTTCCCGATCCAGCAGCGCCACGTGGCCGCGGATGAGGCCGCGCTCCTCCATGTCCTTCACGCGCCGCCAGACGGGCGTGGCCGACAGGCCCACCTTCTCCGCCAGGGCTTGCGTTGACAGCCGGGCGTCGGCCTGCAGGGCTTCGAGGATCTGGCGGCTGGCGCGATCGAGTTCGTTTACTTCCATGAAATGCCTCTTTTGAGAGGAATCATCTCATTTCTATGCCAACAACCTGGGATTGAGGCAAGTTTCTCCGCCGCTGCGGGGGAAGAATCTCTCGCCTTCCGACGGCCCCCAGGAGCCCCGCCCATGTCCGACACCCCTGCCCTGCGCGACTACCGCCTCAGCGACAACCTGGCGGCCGACAGTGGCGCCGTCTTCCTGACCGGCACGCAGGCCCTGGTGCGGCTGCTGCTGGCCCAGAAGCAGCAGGACGAACGCGCGGGGCTCAACACCGCCGGCTTCGTCTCGGGCTACCGCGGCAGCCCGCTGGGCATGGTCGACCAGCAGCTGTGGAAGGCCAAGAAGTTCCTCGACGCCGCCCACATCGAGTTCCTGCCCGCCATCAACGAAGACCTCGCCGCTACCGCCTGCCTCGGCGTGCAGCGCGTGGCCCTGGACCCGCAGCGCACGGTCGATGGCGTGTTCGCCATGTGGTACGGCAAGGGTCCCGGCGTGGACCGCTCCGGCGACGCCCTCAAGCACGGCAACGTCTACGGCACCAGCCCGCTAGGCGGCGTGCTGGTGGTGTGCGGCGACGACCACGGCTGCGTCTCCAGCAGCACGCCCCACCAGAGCGACCAGGCCCTGCAGGCCTGGAGCATGCCCCTCGTGCACCCGGCCAACGTGGCCGAGTACCTGGAGTTCGGCCTCTACGGCTGGGCGCTGTCGCGCTTCAGTGGCGCCTGGGTCGGCTTCAAGGCCATCTCCGAGGTGGTGGAGAGCGGCATGACGGTGGACCTCGACGCCGTGCCGCTCGACTTCGAGCACCGGGTCGACTACACGGCCCCGACCAACCTGCACATCCGCCCCGTCGACCTGCCCTCGCTGGACCTGGAGTCGCGTCTGGCGCACAAGCTCGATGCCGTGCGGGCCTTCGCCAAGGTCAACAGCATCGACAAACACATCGTCACCAGCCCCGCCGCCACGCTCGGCATCGTGACGGTGGGCAAGGCGCACTACGACTTCATGGAAGTGCTGCGCCGGCTGGACCTCGACCCCAATGCGCTCGCCGCGGCCGGCGTGCGGGTCTACAAGGTCGGCCTCGTGTTCCCGCTGGAGCCGACGCGCATCGTCGAGTTCTGCAGCAACCTCACCGACGTGCTCGTCATCGAGGAAAAGGGCCCGGTGGTGGAGCGCCAGATCAAGGAGATGCTCTACCACCTGCCCGAGTTCCAGCGCCCGCGCGTGGTCGGCAAGACCGACGAGCATGGCGCGCCGGTGCTGTCGGCGCTCGGTGAGCTGCGCCCGAGCCGCATCATGGGCACAGTGGCCGACTGGCTCGCGCGCCTGAACCCCGCGCTGGACCGCCGCTACCTCGTGGTGGACTTCCTCACGCCCTGCCTGCTGTCCAACGCGGCCGACGGTGTGCGCCGCCAGCCCTACTTCTGCTCGGGCTGCCCGCACAACACCTCCACCAAGCTGCCGGAGGGCTCCCGCGCGCTGGCCGGCATCGGCTGCCACTTCATGGCCAGCTGGATGGAGCGCGGCACCTCCGGCCTCATCCAGATGGGCGCCGAAGGCGTGGACTGGGCGGCGCACAGCCGCTTCACGAAGGAGAAGCACGTCTTCCAGAACCTGGGCGACGGCACCTACTACCACTCCGGCTATCTCGCCATCCGCCAGGCCATCGCGGCGCGGGCCAACATCACCTACAAGATTCTCTACAACGACGCGGTCGCGATGACCGGCGGCCAGCCGGTGGACGGCACGACGAGCGTGCCGCAGATCGCCCGCCAGGTGGAGGCCGAGGGTGTGAAGCGCCTGGTGGTGGTGTCCGACGACATCGCTAAGTACGACGGCCACCACGGCCTCTTCCCCGCCGGCACCACCTTCCACGACCGCAAGGAGATGGACGCCGTGCAGCGCGAGCTGCGCGAGATCGAGGGCGTCACGGTGCTGATCTACGACCAGACCTGCGCCGCCGAGAAGCGCCGCCGCCGCAAGAAGGGCGAGTTCGCCGACCCGCCCAAGCGCATCTTCATCAACGAGGCGGTGTGCGAAGGCTGCGGCGACTGCGGCGTGGCCAGCAACTGCCTGTCGGTCGTGCCGGTGGAGACCGACTGGGGCCGCAAGCGCGCCATCGAGCAGAGCAGCTGCAACAAGGACTTCTCCTGCGTGAACGGCTTCTGCCCGAGCTTCGTGTCGGTCCACGACCCGGTGCTCAAGAAGAAAGCCGGCGCCCGCTACACCGCGGCCGACCTGGCGCGGGAAGTCGCTGCCATCCAGCCCCCCGCGCCCTGGGCGTGGACGGGCCCCTTCGACATGCTCGTCACCGGCGTCGGCGGCACCGGTGTCGTCACGGTCGGCGCGCTCGTGTCGATGGCCGCACACCTGGAAGGCAAGCAGGCCTCGGTGCTGGACTTCATGGGCTTTGCGCAGAAGGGCGGCGCGGTGCTGAGCTTCGTGCGCGTGGCGCCCACGCTGGACCTGCTCAACCAGGTGCGCATCGACACCCAGCAGGCCGACGTGCTGCTGGCCTGCGACATGGTGGTGGGCGCCTCGCCCGATGCGCTGGGCACGGTCAAGGCCGGCCGCACCGTCATCCTCGCCAACACCCATGAGCTGCCCACCGCCGGCTTCGTGCGCAACCCCGATGCCTCCCTGCAAGCCGACTCGCTGCTGGCCAAGATGAAGTTCGCCGTGGGCGAGCAGGGCGTGCTCGACACGGTCGACGCCCAGGACATCGCCCAGCGCCTGATGGGCGACACCCTGCCCAGCAACATCATCATGCTCGGCGCCTGCTGGCAGCGCGGCCTGGTGCCGGTGAGCGAAGCGGCCCTGATGCGCGCCATCGAGCTCAACGGCGTGGCCGTGGACGCCAACAAGGCCGCCTTCGCGCTGGGCCGCCTGGCCATTGCCGCGCCCGATGCGCTGCAGCGCCTGGCCGGCGAGGTCAATGTGGTGAAGTTCTTCAACTTCGACCAGCTCGATGGCCCTGACGGCCTCATCGAGCGGCGCGCGCAATTCCTGACCGACTACCAGGACAGCGCCTATGCCGCCCGCTACCGCGCGCTGGTGGACCGGGTGCGCAGTGCCGAAGCCGCGCTCGGCAAGGGCCAGCGCCTGACGCAAGCCGTGGCGCGCTACTACGCCAAGCTGCTGGCCATCAAGGACGAGTACGAGGTGGCGCGGCTCTACACCGACGGCCGCTTCGAGCAGGCGATGAAGGACCAGTTCGAGAACTGGTCCTCACTGAGCTTCCACCTCGCGCCGCCGCTGCTGTCGCGCCCGGGGCCGGACGGCCGCGCGAAGAAGATCGAGATGGGCTCGTGGACCTTCACCGCCTTCAAGTGGCTGGCGAAGTTCAAGGGCCTGCGCGGCACGGCGCTGGACGTCTTCGGCAAGACGGAGGAGCGCCGCATGGAGCGCCAGCTCATCGCCGACTACGAAGCCCTCATCGACGAGATCCTGGCCTCCTTGACGGCCGACAAGCTCGCCACCGCCGTCGAACTCGCCCGCCTGCCGGAGAAGATCCGCGGCTATGGCCACGTGAAGCACGCCAACGTCGTCGCCGTGAAACGCCAGTGGCAGTCCCTGCTGGACCGTTTCCACGGCCGCAGCACTGACGCACCCGCGCAGCCCGTGGCGATGCCGGTGCGCGTGAAGGGCGTGGCGGAGCTCTGAGCCTCAGACGGGCTCGGCCCAGCCCAGGCTGGCCATGTCCGCCTCGCGGTGCACGCGGTCGCCGAGCAGGATGAAGTCATCCAGCTGCGGCGGCTTGACCGCGGTGCCGGCGAGCATCGCGTGCGCCTGGCCACGGTGGTGGGTCTGGTGCATGAAGAGGTGGGCCAGCACGCGGGCCAAGGGCTCGCGCGGGCCGGCCTCGATGCCGGCGCCGCGGTCGAAAGCGACGATGCGCTCGTCGTCCGCCGGTGACAGGCCAGCACACAGCGCGATGAGCCGGGCATCGCTCTCGTCCTGGCGGGCGGCCAGCTCGGTGGCGGTCCGCGCTGGTACATAACGCGCCCAGATGTGGCGCATCTCGGCATCGCCTGCCAGCGCGGCGAGGTAGTAGTGATCCACAGCCAGCAGGTGGTTCAAGGTCTGCGCCAGGCTCGGAAAGAAGCTGGTGCGTGGCGCGTGGAACTCGTCGTCGGGCAGTTGCGCCACGGCGGCTAGCAGGCGGCGGTTGGCCAGCCGGTTGGCGCGGGCCTGGATCAGGTGCAGGTTCATGCGCCGATTGTGAGCGTTGGCCTGCGTGGCTGCACGCGACGGCAGCTCTAGCACGCAAATGCAGCAGGTGCTCACAAGTGCCCACCCGCCGCTGTTTTCGTTGACAGGGCCCGGGGGGGAGCCGGGGCATCATGTCAGCCATGCAGACCCGACGTCGTTTCCATCAACTTGCGCTGGCCGGTCTTGCCCTGCCGGCATCCATGGGCGCGCGCGCGCAGGAGCGCGGCATCGTGCTGGGCCAGTCGGTGCCCCTGACCGGCCCCGCTGCCCAGCTCGGCCTGCAGATGCAGCTCGGCGCCAAGGCCTACCTGGACGCCGTCAATGCCTCCGGTGGCGTCGGCGGCAAGCCCATCTTGCTCAAGACGCTGGACGACGGCTACGACCCCGCCCGCTGCAAGGCCAACACCGAGAAGTTCATCCGCGACGAGGTCTTCGCCCTCTTCGGCTATGTGGGCACGCCCACCTCGCTGGCCGCCCTGCCCCTGGCGACCGCCGCACGCGTGCCGTTCATCGCACCCTTCACCGGCGCCGAGGCCCTGCGCGACCCCTTCAACAAGCTGGTCTTCCACATCCGCGCGTCCTACTTCGACGAGACGGAACTCATCGTCAAGCAGCTCACCCAGCTCGATCTGAAGAAGATCGCCGTCTTCCACCAGAACGACGCCTACGGCCAGGCCGGCCTCAAGGGCGTGCAGCGCGCGCTGGAAAAGCGCGGCCTGCAGCCGGTGGCGGTGGCCACCGTGGAACGCAACACCGTCGACGTGGCAGCGGCCGTGAAGACCCTGGCGCCGTCCGGCGCCGAGGCGATCGTGCAGATCAGCGCCTACAAGAGCTGCGCGGCCTTCATCCGCGAGGCCCGCAAGGCCGGCTACGGCGGCCAGTTCTACAACGTGTCCTTCGTCGGCACGCAGGCCCTGGCCGACGAGCTGGGCAAGGACGCCGCCGGCGTCGTCGTGTCCCAGGTGATGCCCTCCCCCTTCGGCACCGCCGCCGGCCTGGTCAACGACTACCAGCAGGCCCTGCACCGGCTCGACCCCAAGGCCGAACCCAACTACACCAGCATCGAGGGCTACCTCGCGGCCCGGGTGGTCGTGGACGCCCTGCGCCGCACCGGCGGCAAGCCCTCGCGCGAGGCCTTCATCGCGGCCATGGAAACCCTGTCGGGCTACGAGGCCCGCGGCTACCGGCTCGGCTTCTCGCCCACCAAGCATGTCGGCTCGAGTTTCGTCGAGCTGTCCATGCTGACCGCCGACGGCAAGGTCCGCCGCTGACCCCGCGCGGCCGCCTCAGCCGCGGCCGTCCTTGGGCGAGTCCATGACGATGTAGCTCGTGATCATGCTGACCTGCGGCAGCCCGCCCAGCACGTCGGCATGGAAGCGCTTGTAGGCCGGCAGGTCGGCCACTTCCACGCGCAGCAGGTACTCGAAGGCGCCGGTCACGTTGTGGCACTCGCGCACGACCGGGCAGTCCTTCATGGCCTGCTCGAAGCCGAGCTGCTCCTGCAGGGTGTGCCGCGACAGGCCGATGGCCACATAGGCGACAAAGCCCACCCCCAGCCGCGCCGGGTCCAGCACGGCGCGGTAGCCCTTGATGACGCCCAGCCGCTCCAGCTCCTGCACCCGGCGCAGGCAGGCCGAGGGGCTGAGCGCGATGCGCTGCGCCAGCTCGGTATTGCTCAGGCGGCCATCGGCCACCAGCTCTCGCAAGATCTTGTCGTCGATCGCGTCCATGGCGGCAGATCATTGCATGGATCAACCCACCCACACCGCAAGACGCAAGCCCATTCGGCGCCGACCTCTCTAGAGTTGCGTGCCATGGACAGCTCCCTGAACCTGCTTGCCGCCCTCGCCGGCTTCGCCTTCGTCACGTCGATCACGCCCGGCCCCAACAACCTGATGCTGCTGGCCTCCGGCACCAACTTCGGCTGGCGGCGCAGCCTGCCCCACCTGCTGGGCATCAGCTTCGGCTTCGGCGTGATGCTGCTGCTCGTGGGGCTGGGCCTGGGCGCGCTGTTCGCGCAGGCGCCCTGTCTGCACGACGGGCTCAAATGGGTGAGCCTGGCCTACCTGCTCTACCTCGCCTTCAAGGTGGCCACCGCAGCGCCGCCGAGCGAGGGCGGCCAGGCCCAGGGCCGGCCGATGAGCTTCGGCGCCGCTGCGCTCTTCCAGGCGGTCAACCCCAAGGCCTGGGCGATGGCGCTCAGCGCCGTGACGGCCTACGGCAGCCTGGGCGTGGCAGCGGTCACCGCAGTCTACGTGCTGGTGAACCTGCCCTGCTGCGGCTCCTGGGCGCTGCTGGGTGAGCAGATGCGGCGCTGGCTGCACCGGCCGCAGGCGCTCAAGGCCTTCAACTGGGGCGCGGCGGCCTTGATGCTGCTGTCGGTGCTGCCGCTGCTGCGCGGCTGATCAGGACGGCACCGGCTCCACGGTCACGCCCACCCGCAGCGTCGCCACGCCACCGCCGCGAAGCACGCCGCGCAGGGGGGCCACGTCTGCGTAGTCGCGGCCCCAGGCCAGCGTGACATGGTCCAGGCCCGCGGGCACGTCATTGGTCGGGTCCAGCGCCAGCCAGCCCTGCTCGGGGCACCACAGCTCGGCCCAGGCGTGCGAGGCATCGGCACCGACGAGCTTGGCTTGCCCCGGCGGCGGGCGCGTGAGCAGGTAGCCGCTGACATAGCGCGCCGCCAGCCCGAGTGAGCGGCAGGCGCCGATGAAGACATGGGCGAAGTCCTGGCACACGCCGCTGCGCTGCGCGAGGGCGTCGGTGGCGCGTGTGGCGACCGTCGTGCTCTGCGGCACGTAGCGCAACTCGCCGTGGATCTGGTGCATCAGCGACAGCCCGCCCGCCGCCAGCGTGCGGCCCGGCGTGAAAGCACGGCGGGCGTAAGCGGCCAGTGTGTCGTCGGGCACGGCGTAGGGGGAAGCGAGCGCGAATTCGTCGGCCTCCTGCAGCGCACGGCCGGCGCGGTAGCGCAGGCTGGCGGCCACCGCCTCCCACGCGGGGCCGCGCGTCGGGTCCGGCGCCGGGCGATCGGCCAGCTCGACCTGGAAGCGGCTGTCCACCAGCAGGCGCTCGTGCACGCGCGCATGGCCGAAGCTGAGGTGGCGGTTGCCCCAGGGATCAGCGCGCAAGTGGCGGGCGAGCATGGCGGCGTCCAGTTCCAGGCCCTCCACGCCCCAACCGTCAGGCAGCGGGTCGATGTTCAGCCGCCAGCCGGTCACGCGCTGCCAGGGCGTGTCGCGCGGCGCGAGGCAGGCGGCGTGGTGGGCCCACTCCACCGACGCGTCGTAGGTGTACTCGGTGACGTGATGGACGGACAGCCGCACGCTCATTGCCACACCCTCTGCTCGGCGCCGATGACATGCGCGAAATAGCGCTGGCTGATGAGGCTGGACAGCTCCGCGGCCTGCGCGGCGGCCTGCGTCAGGTGCTCCACCAGCGCCGGGCCGGGCGCGGCCAGGTCGGCCAGCGGCCAGGCCTCGGGCACGGGCAGTTGCGCAGCAATGTCGGCCGCCCACTCGGGGTCGTGCCGGGCCAGCTTGGCGAAGCGCTCGCGCAGCGTGCGCGCCACCCAGGCCAGCGACCGCGGGTTGTCGGTGTCGTGCACCAGCAGATGCAGCAGCGGCGCGGCCTCACGGCGCGCCTGGTACTGGGCGCGGTAGGTGATGGTCGAGTCGAACACGCCGAGCAGCAGGCTGAAGCCGTCCTCGGTCAGCGCGAGGCCCTGGCGGAAGGTCTCGGCCAGCACCTCGGCGTGGAAGGACAGGCGCTCGATCTGCCGGCCGATGGACAGCAGGCGCCAGCCGTCGTCGCGCGTCATGCGGTCGGTCTGCGCGCCAGTGATGGCGGCCAGGTGGGTGTCGGCGCGCGACAGCACATTGAGCACGTCCGTCACCGGCGTGCCGGGGCCGGGGCGGTCGAGCACCGCGCGCTGGTGCTGCTCGAACTGCGCAGCCGTTTCATGGATGAGCCGCCAGGACTCGGGCGACAGCCGCTCGCGCAGCGCCTGCGCACAGCCCTGCAGCGCGCGCAGGTTCCAGCCCACGCTGGTGACGCCCGAGCCGGGCAGCAGCGCCGCCAGCAGCGCCCGCACGAAGGCGCGCGGGTCGGCGGCCGCATCGGGCGCCTGCGCGCCGACCAGGCCGTGGTGGCGGGCAAGTGCATCCAGCAGCGGCATCATGCGCGCCGGCATGGCACCGCGCTGCACCATCACGCTGGCCTCGATGACATGGCGCGCCAGCCGCGCGCTGTTCTCGGCGCGCTCGGTGTAGCGGCCCAGCCAGAACAGGTTCTCGGCGGCACGGCTCGTCACCGTCCAGTGCGCCTGGGCGAGCTCGGCCGGCTGCAGGGGCTGGGGCAGGAGCGTCGTGTTGTCGACGTCGCCATCGGTCATGACCCAGGTGTCGGCGCTCAGCGAGCCGCGCTGGATGGACAGCCACGCATCAGCCAGCGGGTCGCGACGCGGGGCGACCCGCGTGAGGCCGCCCGGCAGCACCTTCCATCCACCTCGCCCATCGGTCAGCGCAAACACGCGCAGCACGGCCACACGCGGCTCCAGCGCGCCGCGCGTCCAGACCGGCTGCTTGGTGGGTTTGACACGGGCCTGCAGTGTGTAGGCGGTGGGGTCGGCATCGATGCGCTCGGCGAGCTGCCGCAAGGCCTCGTCGCTCAACTCGGCCGCCACGATCGCGCTGAAGCTGCGCGTCGTGGTGCTGGCCGCAAAGGTCGGCACGACGATGAACTCCGCCAGGCGCGGCTTGAGCGCACGCCAGGCGCTCTCCTCGCCGCACCACCAGCTCTGGATGGCGGGCAGCACGAGCGGCTCGCCCAGCAGGCGCTCGGCCACGCCGGGCCAGAAGGCCGCGAGGCCGGGGCTCTCCAGCCAGCCGGCACCGGGCATGTTGGCGATGACGACCTCGCCCGCGCGCGCGGCCTGCAGCAGGCCCGGCACGCCGAGGATGGACTCGGGGCGCAGCTCCAGCGGGTCCAGCCAGGTGTCGTCCACGCGGCGCAGCAGCACATGCACGCGCTCCAGGCCGGCGAGCGTCTTGAGGTAGACCTTGTCGGCGCGCACCGTCAGGTCGGCGCCTTCGACCAGGGTGATGCCGAGGTAGCGCGCGAGGAAGGCCTGCTCGAAATAGGTCTCGTTGCGCGGCCCCGGCGTCAGCAGCGCGACGCGGCTGCGCTCGCCACCCGGCGAGAGCTTCATCAGCGCCTGGATGAAGTCGCGGTAGCTGGCCGCCAGGCGCTGCACCTGCATCTGCCGGAAGGCCTCGGGGAACTGCTGGGCAATGATGAGCCGGTTCTCCAGCACATAGCCCAGGCCCGAGGCCGCCTGCGTGCGCTGGCCCACGACACGCCACTGGCCGTCGGCGCAGCGGGTCAGGTCGAAGGCCAGCACATGCAGGTGCACGCCGCCCGCGGGCCGGGCGGCGTGCATGCCGCGCAGGTACTGCGGGTGGGCCAGCACCAGGGATGCCGGCAGCAGGCCTTGCTGCAGCAACTGCCGCTCGCCGTAGGTGTCGGCCATGACGGCTTACAGCAGGCGCGCCCGCTGCGCGATGCCCGCCTCGATGTGCCGCCACTCCGCCGGCTCAATGAGCATGGGCAGCAGCTCCAGCGGCCAGTGGCGGGCCAGCGGCGCGCTCGA
>Ga0233424_10002065_pt1 | contig 15305 bp, 18 predicted proteins | sample Watercolumn_Towu_FD_181011 | JGI IMG/M metagenome (GOLD analysis project Ga0233424, IMG submission 181011) | Freshwater microbial communities from Lake Towuti, South Sulawesi, Indonesia - Watercolumn_Towuti2014_125_MG | ecosystem: Environmental > Aquatic > Freshwater > Lake | place: Indonesia...
GTAGAAAAACTGGGCTCGGCCGATGCGGAGCCATTGACCGAGCCCAGTTTTTCTACCACGGCACCGGTGGGCAGCAATTTGTCCTGGGCGATGTTCGTCCCCATCACGGTCGTGCAGCCCGTCATGGCCACATAACAGGCCACAAGCAGCAGTAGCCGCCTCATCATCGGGGCTCCCGTTCAGATTTGGAGGGCGGACTGCCGGCGGCAACGGAGGGGCGGACGGCGTCAGTTCCACCTTGGCGACGGTGCCTTCCGCTTTCCAATGCACCCACCAGATGTTCAGCAGGTCAATCCCGGGAATGGCTGCGCAGACTGCGTAGAATGACAGCACATAGTCGGTGAGCAGATCGCCGTGCTTCTTTTGGATGGCCTCCCGGACGGCCTCTTGCTGGCTGTTCGGGTCCAGCAGATCGACCAATCCGCCGAAGGTGACCTCAAAGTGTTCGGACGTACCCTCTGCCTGCCCAAGAGGAACAACCTTTGGCGGGATTGCTGCGGGAAACGGAAGCGGGCCGGTCGTTCGTCATTCGAAGGCGCGGGAAACCTGTCGCCCGCTTGATCCCTCCCGGAGAAGAGGCCGTGAGTCGGTCTCCTAAAGAGCTGGCGGCGGCTTTCCGACAAATCCGCAAGAACATCCCCGGGCTCATCGACGTTCAGGCCCTGATCGAAGAAGGGCGCCGGTTCTGATGGAGTGGGTGCTCGATTGTTCCCTGGCTCTGGCCTGGGCGCTTCCGGACGAATCGTCCTCCAAAGCGGAACGGTTTCTGGCGGCTCTCCCCTCGGACGGAGCCCTCTGGGTTCCGGCCTTGTGGTGGTATGAACTGGCCAATGGTCTGACCATCGCGCGACGACGAAGTCGGCTGTCCGAAGCCGATAGTCTGCGGCTGACTGACTTATTCGGGGCCCTCCCGCTCCACACGGACACCGATCTGCATCCCAATTCCATCTGGCGGCTCCAGACCCTGGCCTCACGGTTCGGCCTGTCGGCCTATGACGCGGCCTATCTTGATCTGGCCCAACGAAGGGGAATTGGGTTTGCCACACTGGACCACGCTCTTCTCACCGCTGCGCGGAAAGCCGGTGTCGATGTGTCACGCTTGTAACCTACCGCATCAAACGGCCATCTCGCCTCCAATCCACTCCATCCATTGCCATCCGCCCTTACAGCCCCGTCTGCACCGCGCTCCGGTCGAATATGCCTCGGAACGGCGTCCACACTGCTATGCTTGCAAGACCCCTTCCCTTTCAGTATCCTTTGACCAGCCCTTAACTCCACGTTTGGGAGGTATGCCATGCTCTCCGCCAAGGAACAAATGGCCCAAATCGTCGCTGCGCAACCCGACGACAGTTCCTACGATGAAATCCTCCGCGAACTCGCATTCGCTCGGATGGTTGAGCGAGGATTGGCTGACTCCGATGCGCGCCGTCTTATCAGCAACGAGGACATGGGCCGTCGGATTCGCTCATGGCAGAGCTGAACTGGACCGAAGAAGCCGAGCGATGGTTGCGCGACATCCATGAATTTATTGCCCGGGATAATCCTTCCGCTGCGATTCGCACTGTCCAGGCTATCTACGAAACCGCCCAGCTTTTGCGCCAGTTTCCCGAATCGGGCTACCGCTACCCTTTGCACCAGACTCGACACATCAGAATTCTGCTGTATGGCCACTATCGGATTGCTTACCTGGTCAAGAGTGACGGAAATCTTGATATCTTAGGCGTGTTCCATGGCGCGCTCGATATGGATCGTTATCTGCTCTGACCCAACTGCGCCTTGCTTACAGCCCTGCCTGCACCGCGCTCCAGTCGAAGGCGAACGGCACCGGCTCCTGGCGGGACAGCGCCGCCGCTTCGACCTTTAGCCGCTCGGCCCGCCCCGCGCTCATGGGATGAGTGGAGAGGATTTCGACTTGCAGCTTGTCCGATTCCGACAAACGCTCGAAGAAACGGATCATGCCGTCCGGCGCGATCTTCGCCCGGTGCAGCAGATGCAACCCTTGGAGATCCGCCTGCGTTTCCTGCTCCCGCCCGAATTTGAGCGTCAGCAACTCGACCCCCAGCCGTTTCGCCAGCCCCACCAACCCCTGTTGATCGCCCGTGAAGATGGTGACCACCGCCACCAGGCCGGCGGTTTTGACGATCCGCTCCAGCCCGTGGCGCAGCAACACATGGTTCAGCTCATGGGCCAGGACGCCGGCCACTTCCTCGGGACTCTCCGCCTTCTTGAGCAGCCCGGTGAACACGACGACATAGCCGCCGGGAAGGGCGAACGCATTGACGACGTCGCTCCGAACCACAGTGACCTCGAACTTGTAGGGATTGCCGGGAGCCGCGTCGGCCAATCGTTTGGTGATCTCCTGCACCGCCGCCACGGCCGGCCCCTCCTTCATAACCGACTGTCCGGCCAAAAACTGACTCCTCGCCGCCTCCCCGATCGGCTGCTCCCACTCGGCTGGAATACGACTCACCGCCATCTGCACGAGGGCATCGGAACCGAGCCAGAGCAACAGGATGAGTCCAACAACGGACCCAAGCGCCACGAGCAGGAGCGTCCGCCGGCCATGTCTGGCGCGGCGCACCTGCTGCGCGGTCCGTTCCACGTGGGCCGTCAATTCGAGCGGGGCCGCCTGCCGGAACGAGCGGATCAAATCCGGATCTTTGAGGTAAAGCGTTCGGCCGGAATCTCGGGCTTGCCACTTGAGGACCAGATGGTCATGGTCGAACCCGCCGGCTTCGATCGAGAAGCTGGAAAAGGGAATCGCCTCAACCGGCGCCTCGCCCAGATGCAGCGTCAATCCGTCCGGAGAGACTTCGACATGGCAGGGGACGCCGGCGCCCGGCAGGTCGTCCCCGAAGCAAAGAGCGTTGGGAAAATTTTTCACGGTGAGAGTTTACTGTCCAATCAAGTCTTTTAAGTCCGTCAAGCTTGAAAGTCGGTGGTTCGCCCGCCGTTTTGCGCCGACTTGTGGACTTTTCAACTTTCCGACTTTCCAACTGTTCTTTATTCGGAGACTGGGATGAACTGTCTGATCCAGTTCCCGAATCCGCCGGGATTGCGGCTCTGGATATAGACCACGCCTGGGCCCCGGAAGCGGCAGACGAGCCCTTCCCCGGAGGTGAAGCTGGCGATCCAGCCTGCGGAGGCCTTTTCGATGTTGTAAGAGGTCGTGGCGGTCCAGGCCACCAAGTGGCTATTGTCCACGATATATTCCTGATCCGGATTCAGCTCGACCTTGTGGACCGCGCCGAAGCTGTTCAAAATCAAGGTGCCGGTGCCGCTCATCCGGAGGATGAAGAACCCCTCCCCGCCCAGCAAGCCGCGGCTGAGGCTTTGCATCTTGCTCTCAATCTTCACGCTGTCTGCCCCGGCCAAAAATCCGTCCTTTTGGACCAGATACTCGTTCACCCCGTCCAGATCGAGCACCACGATGTCGCCAGGCACGGTCGGGGCCAGGAGCACCTCGCCGGCGCCGCGCGTCGCCCGCAACGTCTGGAAGAAGAACTTTTCCCCGCTCAGCATCCGGCGGGACAAGGCGCCGAGAAAGCCTCCCTCCACCTTGCTCTCGACATCCACCGTCGGGGAACAGGCGACCATCGCGCCCGATTCGGCCTTGACGGTCTCGCCCGCCGCCAGCTCGATCCGCGCCATCGGAAAGGCACCGGGATACAAAATTTCGCTTTTCATCGCATCAATCTCCTCTACCCTGCACCTCTACCCTGCGACCCAGCCATAGATACGATGGCTCGGCTCGGTCGTCCCGCCGCGATAGGCCATCTTGATCCGGCTGATCGCATCCTTCGGCAGGTCGTTCCGCTTCGCCGCCACATCCACCCGGAAGAGCTTCGCCGCGTTCAGCCCGAAAATCCGTTCCTTGACCTCCCGCGTGAGCGGCACAAAGCCCTTCTGCTGGATCAGTTCATCCGGCATCTGGAAACGCCGGAAAGCTTCGATCTGCCATTGGGGCGACCCGTACCAGATCGAGTCCGTCCCCCAGACCACATGGTCCGGACCGAAGGCGCCGAGCACTTCGCCCAACAGGTGCGCGCAGATCCCCGGATGGGTCGTGACCAGCTGCGCAAAGGTCCCGCCCAACTCCATGTAGATGTTGTCGATCTTGGGCTCGGCTTTCTTCATCCGGCAGAATTCGCTGGTCCAGGGAATCTCCCCGGTCCGCTCAAAATTGATCGCCAGCCCGGCCGCGCTGCGGAAGCCCGAATGGTAGACCAGAAACTGAATGTCAGGAAAATCCTTGGCCGCCTTGATCAGATCCTTCGGATGGTTGTAGTCCTCCACCGGCCCCAGCGGCAAGCCCTTATGGACGCAGACGCGGGGCACGCCCAAGGCCCGCGCCTTCTCCAGCATCGGATAGGCGATTTTTTCATCGTCCATCCACCAGCCTTCGTCATGCCCCTTGGACGGTGCGCCCGTGTAGCATTTCCAGGCATCCACCTTCAGTTGAGCCACCTGCTGGGCCATGAAGTCCCGGTCTTCCCGCCCCAGTTGCGGGGTCACCAACCCGTGGGCCAGCATCCGTTGCGAGCCGGCGACCCGGTTCACCTCGTCCCGGATGTGGGCCATCTCCTTCGGCGGCACGACGGCCAACTGCGGATAGGGGCCCGGCGGCGTGCTGATCAACCCGATGGACGTCTCGCTGTCGAGAAACACTTCGCGGAGAAAGTTCTCCCAGGACAAGTCCGCCATCGTGCCCCGGTCCCCGGCCAGTTTCGAATTGAGCCCCGCCTCGCGCGCCCGCTTGCGGATGGCGAGAAGCCGGTCTTTCGTCACGGCCCCTTTGCGCTCCGCCTCTTCGTTCAACGGGTCATAGGCGGACCCGACGTAGTGCGTCTGGACGTCGAAGATGAAATAGGGATCGCCCTGCCGTTCGGCAAACGCCGAGGCCTCGACCAGCTCCACGTCCAAGACATCGAAGAACTTGCCGAAAACCGAGTTCATCGCCAGCAGCGCCGCCGCCATGCCGCCGCTCGTCCGCAGGAAGTCGCGCCGGCTCAGACCCAGCCGCTTCCCCGCCCGGTCCCCGATCGCCTCCACCAACCGTTCGACCTGCGCCTGCGCCGGCGTTTGGGGCAACGGAGGACATTCCTCGTTCGACACGAGTCTGGTGGGGATCGGCGCTGGCGTCGTGGCCCCCCGTCGCATCCCCGGTCCGATCGTAAAGCGGTGCCGGTTGATCATGGTGCCGGTCTCCGTGGGTGCATCGCAGCTCTCGGGTGATTCTGTGGAAAAGCCCCGGTCGAGTCAAGCGAGAATAGCCGTCAGCGATCAGTCACAAGCTGAGGGCTGAAGGCTCATCGTTTTCCAATTCAGGCCGAACCGCCGGTTGACAAACCGCCTGAGGCGTAGCAAGCTGAAGCTGTTTCCGTGAGGGCTTGCCATGGCATCGGGGTAAGACAGCCACGGCCCTTCGGGTCCTCCGTTCTCCTCATCGGCGCCTCCGATCAGGCCTTCTTGGGCTTTGCCGCCCGGGAAGGCTTTTTTGTTTCCTCAACGAAAGGAGTGACGGCCATGAAGACCTATCTTGCTATTGTCGGCGCGGCGCTGCTCGTCGCGCTCCTGGCCACGGTCGTGTTCGCCAACCCCGCCTTGCTCCCGAAGCACCCGGGGTACCCCTCAGGGGGTGAGTTCGCCCATGACAAGGGGCAATCCAACCAGACCGGGGAAAAAGCCCTGCAAGAGGCGGCGGCAGTTGACGACCAACATGCCGTGCAAAATCTGAGGGATGCCAACAATCAACGGATCGTTCAGAAGGAGGGAGCGGGACGGCTGCCGAAAGTGCAAGGGCCCAACATCAGGATCGAACCGCCGGTCAAGGAAGCCACCAGGATGGGCAAGTAGGGCCCTCGGCGGCCGGCGCACAGGCCGCGTGTGCGCCGGCCGGCCTGACCGACGCATCATTGCACGAGATAGCGAACCGCCAGCAACCCCGCGAACAGATGGATCAGCCACGGCGCGTCCGACAAGCGGCCGGTGACGAGCTTTAGAACCGTGTAAGAGATCAGCCCGAAGGCGATCCCGTCCGTGATGCTCACGGTGAGCGGGATGAGGACGATCGTCAGGAAGGCCGGGATCGCTTCCGTCGGGTCTCCCCAGGGCACATCGGCAACCCCGCGCAGCATGAATCCGCCGACCAGAATCAGCGCCGGCGCGATCACGGGATAGAGATGCGCGCCTTCCGGCGTCGCATAGCCCCCGCCCACCATCTCGGCCAACGGGGCGAAGAAGAGGGCCAGCAGAAACAACCCGGCGGTGACCACGCTGGCCAAGCCGGTCCGCCCACCGGCCGCCACGCCGGCGGCGCTCTCCACATAGCTCGTGACCGTGGATGTGCCCAGCAGCGCTCCGACGGTCATGCCCGCCGCATCCGCCGTCAACGCCTTCTCGGCCCGTGGGAGCCGGCCGTCCTTGAGAAACCCGGCCTGCTGACTCACCCCGACCAACGTCCCGATTGTGTCGAAGAGGGCGAGGAAGAAAAACACGAAGACGATCAGGAGGCCCTGGTGCGAGAGGAGATCGCGCAAGTCCAGCTTGAGCAAGGTCGGGCTCAAGGAGGGCGGCGCGCCGAGAATACCATGATAATTCACCAGGCCCAGGGCCAGGCCGGCCAGCGTCGTCGCCGTGATCCCCCAGAGGATGGCCGCTCGGTGGCCCCTCGCGACCAGCCCTGCGGTGAGCAGCAGGCCGAACAGGGACAGGAGGACCGGGGCGCTTCCCAAATGTCCCAACCCGACGAGAATCCCTGGCCGCGCCACGACGAGGCCGGCCCATTGCAGGCCGACGAAGGCGATCAACAACCCGATGCCGACGGCGATGGCCTGCTTCAGGGAATCCGGCACCGCGTTCAGCAACCGTTCCCGAAAGCCGAACCGCGACAGCCCCAGAAACAAGAGGCCCGACACGAAGACCGCGCCCAAAGCCGTCCGCCAGGGCACGCCCATGCCGCCCGCCGCCACGGCCCCGCAGACAACGAAGGCGAAGTAGACGTTGTGCCCCATGGCCGGCGCCAGCGCGATCGGATAGTTGGCCGAGAGCCCCATGAGCAGCGTCGCGAAAGCGCTGGCCAGACAGGTGGCTGTCATCACGGCGCCGAAGTCCATCCCGGTCGTCGAGAGGACCGCCGGCTGCACGAAGAGAATGTAGGAGAGGGCCAGAAAGGTGGTGCCACCGGCCAGGACCTCGGTCCTGACGGTGGTGCCGTTCGCCCGCAAGTGAAACCATCGCTCCAGCATCAACTCGCTCCGTTCAGACCGAGCGACGGGCGGACCGCCATCGGCGCACCGCAAGAACCGCCGCGATGCCCGCCAGCGAGATCCAGGCCAGGAGGAGCAGCCCATCGTGAATCCTGCCCGAGAGGCGCTGCCATTCGTCCCCGAGGACATAGCCGAGCCAGAGAAAACTCAGAGACCAGAGGAACCCGCCGCTGTAGGCAAAAGCGGCAAAGACCGGAAACGGCAGACGGGAGGAGCCGGCCACGAAGGCCGTGAGGTGCCGGAGTCCCGGCACGAAGTACCCGAGCAAGAGTCCGTACTTCCCGCGAAGGCGGTACCAGGCCTGCACCGCGTGCAGCCGCTCCGCGTCGAGCCCCACCCGCTAGCCCAACGAGCCGGCGAGGGAGTAGCCGAGCGTCCGCCCCAGCCAATAACTGAGGCTGATCCCGCAGGCGCTGCCCAAAAAGGCCGCAGCGAGCGTGGGCCCGGCCGCCAACCGATGCGCGAACGTGAGGGAGCCAGCAAACAGGAGCAGCGTTTCATCCGGAATCGGGAGTCCGACAATCCCCAGCATGAGCAGCAGAAACAGGGCCGGGTACTCGTACCTGGTGATCCAATCGATAAACAGAGCCTTGGCATCCATACCTAGCAGACTACTGAAAACTCCATTCACGTTCACTTAAGAGAGTGGGCAGCGCTCACCGAGAAGGACCATCATACCTCTAGGATGTTCAAAAAGGCCGTCCAGCAAGGCCGCAGCGAGCGAAAATCTGAGGCGTACTCTTTTGGTACGCCGAAGGTTTGAGCGATGCGAGAACGAAGCTGGAGGTCTTTTTCAACATCCTACGAGCCGACGGCCACCGGCTTGCCGAGGGCGGCGGAACGGTAGGCCGCCTCCGCCATAGCCACGGCGCGCAGACCGTCCTCGCCGGAGACCGGCATCGGGCTCTTGTCCTTCAGGCTGCGCGCAAAGGTCTCCAGGACGATCTCGATGGTCGGGCGATCCGGCACGGCTTCCACTTCCACCACTTTCCACCCCTCGATCCTGGTCAGGGTGCTGGTCCCCACATCCGCCATCAACTGTCCCTTCTGCCCGACGGCTTCCGCGCGGCAGAGGCGGCCCCCGGAGACACGGGACAGCTCCACAAAGCAAGCGGCGCCGGACGCCAGCGTGAACCGAAGTTGCGCCAGGTCTTCGACTTGCTTGGTATGCCGCCTGGCCGTCTCGGCCCGGACCTCGACCACCTCCCGGCCGGTCAGGTACCGGAGCAGGTCGAACAGATGGATGCCGATTTCCAGCACCACCCCGCCGCCGGCCTTGTCCTTCTGGTCCAACCAGGCATGGGGCGGGCGCTCCGCCCGCATACACAAAGCAAAGAACTCCACCGAACCGATGGCATCCAGCCGTTCGCGCAACCGGCGCAGGACCGGCGTGAAGCGGAGCGTCTGAGCGGTCATGAGCGGAACTCCAGCCGCCCGCGCCGCCGCCACCATCTCCCCGGCCTCGGCTGTCGAGCAGGCCAGGGGCTTCTCGATCAAGAGGGCCTTGCCCGCGTCGGCCGCCGCCAGGCAGATCTCCCGATTGAGCGAGGGCGGCGTCACGATCAGGACCGCCTGCACGTCGGGCCGCCGCAGCAGGTCCCGCCAGTCGGCGTAGAACGGCACGCCATGCTTCTTGGCAAACTGCTCGCCCGCCCGGGCATCCTGGCGCGACACGGCCGCCAGCCGGCAGCCCGGCACCCCCTCCAGGAGATGCTTGGCATAGCGGGCCCCGTGGCGCCCCAAGCCGATCAATCCCATCCCGATGCTCACGTGATTCTTCCCCCAGCCGTCACAGCCGGACCCTTACAAAGGCCATCCTCCGGTTCGTCGTGCATGAAACAGGAACAAGACATTTTCTGCGCTCCCCTTCCTGCGCACGTATAGAACCATGTGCATAGCGCCGGGAGCAAGTTTCCGGCAGTTGTTGCAGGAAGTTGGCGAGATGCGTTTGGCCGCGTAGGCCAAAACTCCGGTGTTTAGTCGATTGTTGACACCCCTGTGGCGATACTGTAAAGTGCCAACAAACCAGATGACGGATCAGAGTGACCTGCGGTGAATCCTGATCCAGTTGCAGTGAGAGTTTTCAGTGTAACGCGGGATTAATGGGGATAACAAGATTCTGTTGAACGTTTCAATGTGGATACTTCCTCTTCTATAGAAAGGTGAACTGACCTCCCCCCAGCTGTTAGGCCACCCTGTCAGTTAGTCATGCACACCTCGGCTGCACGGTGTCTGGGGCTGGTGGCCGGTAACCCAAGGCACTGTGGGGCCGGAGCTGATTATACGCCCGTCGCCAGCGTTCAATCACGATCTGCGCCTCCCGCAACGTATAGAAGAGTTCTCCGTTGAGCAACTCGTCCCGGAGCTTGCCGTTGAACGATTCGACATAGCCGTTCTCCCACGGAGAGCCCGGCTCAATGAACAGCGGGGCAATGTCGAGCTGAGCCAACCAGTGCCGGAGCGCCGTGGCGATGAACTCCGGGCCATTGTCCGATCGGATGTGCGTCGGGCAGCCACGAGTCAGGAACAGCTCGCTCAGCACGTCCTGGACATCGGCGGCGCGCAGGCGTCGCCGGACTTCGATGGCGAGACACTCTCGGCTATATTCATCCACCACCGTGAGCATCTTGAGCGATCGGCCGTCGTGTGTGCGCTCCATCACGAAGTCATACGCCCACACATGGTTCGGATAGGCGGGCCGGCGGCGCACACAGGAGCCGTTGGCTAGCCAGAGCCGGGCCCGCTTAGGCTGCTTCTGAGGCACCTTCAGGCCTTCTTCACGCCAAATCCGCTCGACACGTTTATGATTCACCCGCCAGCCCTCCTGGTGTAACAACGCCGTGATCCGCAGATACCCATAGCGGCCATAGGCTCGGGCCAACTCGACGATGCGGGTGCGCAGGGCCCCTTCGTCATCGCGCCGCTGAGGGACATACTGCTGGGTGGCCCGACACTGGCCCACCACCTGACAGGCCCGGCGCTCCGACACGGCCAAGACGGTCATGGCCTGTTGCACCGCCTCCCGCCGTCGGGCCGGGCTTAGAAGTTTCCCGCGGCCACCTCTTTCAAGATGCTATTGTCGAGTGAGAGGTCTGCGACGAGCCGCTTCAGTCGGGCGTTCTCGTGTTCCAGACTCTTGAGCCGCTTGGCCTGCTTGACGCGCAGCCCGCCGTATTCTTTTTTCCAGCGGTAGTAGGTCTGCTCCGTGAGGCCAAGCTTGCGGCAGGCGTCGGCCACGCCGAGGCCCTTGCCGACATCAATCTCAATGGTGCGCAGATGTCCGATAATTTCTTCCGGGGCATACCGTTTTCGTGCCATCGCTTCCTCCTTCTTCGGCCAGCGAGCCTAACTCCACCGCTGGCCTGGTTTAAAGGGGGAAGGTCAATCCGCCGACAGTTGCAATGGAAACCTGAGGTGACGTTCGAGGAGGGGGTCGCCAGGCTGTTGGCTGGCATTGAAGATTGGAGCGCGGCGCCGGTCTGGACGCCCGCGACCATTTCGGATGCGACCAGGGAATGGTTCCAGTACCTCGGCCATTAGACCTAGACCGTTTGCTTACGGTGGAGCATGCATGAAAGCCATTGATGTGACCAGCAAGGTAAAAGACTTGGATGAGTTGGCCGGCGTCCTGGCGGGGCTTCGTCAGCAGGGCAAGACCATCGTCCATTGCCATGGCGTGTTCGACCTGATCCATCCGGGCCATATCCGGCATTTCGAAGCGGCCAAGCGAGAAGGCGATGTGTTGGTTGTGACGATCACCCAAGACGGGTTCGTCAATAAGGGTCCGGGCCGTCCCGTCTTCAACCAGCGGCTGCGCGCGGAATCGGTGGCGGCGCTCCAGTGGGTGGACTTCGTTGCGATCAATCGTTGGCCCAGCGCCGTCGAGGCGATTGCGTTGCTCAAGCCCGACGTCTATGTCAAAGGCGGGGAGTACGCCGCGCCCGAGAGCGACGTCACCGGCATGATCGTGCACGAAGAGGAGGCGGTCAAGGCCGGTGGCGGCCGTATTCATTTCACCAATGAAATCACGTTCAGTTCCACCGAACTGCTCAACACTCACTTCGATGTCTATCCCGATGATGCCCAGGCGTTTCTCAAGGGATTCCGACAGCGGTACTCGGCGGGGGAGGTCATCAAGCGGCTCGATAGCCTGCGCAAGCTGAAAGTCCTCGTGATCGGCGAGACGATCATCGACGAGTACCATTACTGCCAGGCGATGGGGAAGTCGCCGAAGGAGTTGCTCGTCACGACGAAGTATCTCCGGGAAGAAGTTTTTGCGGGCGGGGTGCTGGCCTGCGCGAATCACGTCGCGGGGTTCTGCGAGGATGTGCATCTGGTCACCTGCCTGGGGTCCAAGAATTCCCACGAGGAATTCGTCCGGACGCACCTCAAGCCCAACGTCACGGCCCAGTTTTTCCACCGGGACGATTCGTCCACGATCGTGAAACGGCGGTATTTGGACCATGCCTTCCTGTCCAAAATGTTTGAAGTCTGTTTCTTGGACGACACCGCCATCCCGCCGCGCATCGAACAGGACATGTGCGCGTATCTCAAGAGCGTGGTCGGTGATTATGACCTCGTGCTTGTGGCCGATTACGGTCACGGCTTGATGGGCGCGGACACTATCGGCCTACTCTGCGCCGACGCCCGTTTCCTAGCGGTCAACACTCAGACGAACAGCGCCAACGCGGGGTATAACCTGATTACGAAATATCCCCGGGCTGATTTCATCTGCATTGACGAGCCGGAAATGCGCTTGGCCTGCCATAATCGCGTGAGCGACCTGCGCGAGCTCATGACCGGGACGACGCACAAGCTGGGCAGCCAGCGGGCGGTGGTGACCCGTGGGCACCTTGGCTCTTTGGCGTACTCGGCGGAGGAGGGATTCTTCGAGGTTCCCGTCTTTTCCAGCAAGATCGTGGACCGGGTGGGGGCCGGAGATGCCTACCTTTCGGTCGCCGCGCCTTGCGTGGCATCCGGGATGCCCATGGACCTCGTGGGATTCGTCGGCAACGCGGTGGGCGCCTTGGCGGTCCGCATCGTGGGGAACCGGTCGGCGGTGGAGCCGGTGCCGCTCTACAAATTCATCACGGCGCTGCTCAAATAGCCGACGGGCCGAGTAACAAACAATCAAGGATGGCGGAAGGGCCGATGGAGCGCGCGATGGACTATTTTGACACCTTGGCAACAGTCTTCCAGAAAGTGGAGGTGACCTTGGGAGACAGCCAGTCTGTGCCGCTGGCCGAAGGAATCGAGCAAGCCATGACCGTGATCACCGGCTGTCACCAGGCTGGCCGGAAGATCATCTTCATCGGGAACGGCGGCAGCGCTGCCATCGCCTCACACCAGGCTGTGGATTATTGGAAGAATGGGGGGTTGCGGGCGATTGCCTTCAACGACAGCTCCTTGCTCACGTGTGTCGGCAACGACTATGGGTATCCACACGTGTTCGAGAAGCCGGTGGAGATGTTCGCTGACCCCGGCGACATCCTGATCGCAATCAGCAGTTCGGGTCGGTCTGAAAACATCCTGCGGGGGAGCAAGGCGGCCTTGAGCAAGGGCTGCGAACTGATCACGATGTCGGGTTTCGGGCCGGACAATCCGCTTCGCTCCATGGGGCGGCTGAATTTCTATGCCGCCTCGTCCTCCTACGGGCACGTCGAGATTACTCACCTCACGCTCTGCCATTGCATTGTGGATACGATCATCGAGCGTCGTGCCTAGGCAGGCCCTGAGCAGCCTTTTCCTCGGCATCCTGATCAGCGTCGGATGCCTCTGGTATGCCTTCCGCGGGGTGGATCTGTCAGCCGTCGCCCAAGGCATCGCCCAGGTAGGTCCCAGGTGGGTGCTCGTTAGCGTCGCCGGCGCCCTCCTAGGGCTGCTGATCCGGGCGTTGCGGTGGCGATTGCTGCTGGCCGGTGGGGAAAGGATCGGATCCTGGTCCCTAGTCTCAGCGACGTTCATCGGGATCATGGCGAACAACCTGCTGCCCGCCAGACTTGGGGAAGTCGTGCGGGCCTGGGTACTGGCACGACGGGAAGGATCGCCGGTCCCGACCGTGCTGGCGAGCGTGGTTGTGGAGCGTTTGCTGGACATCGTGGCGGCGGTGGTGCTGCTAGGGCTTGCATTGGCGGTGTCCCCTGATCTTGGCGGCAATGCGGCCAGTAGGCTGAAGCAGGCCGGAATCGCTGTCCTGCTTCTTGTAACGATGGGAATGTCCGCTCTGTTGGTAGCCACAAGATTTCGCGAGCAGTTGCTGGGCATGATGGAGAAGAGGGCTGCGAACGCGGGCCGACCATGGATCTTGAAGGGTCTGAAAATGGGGAGGAGCTTTTTGGAGGGTCTGTGCGTGCTGCGAGGCGGTCTCCAGGCGGTGGCGGTGGCAAGTCTGTCCTTGCTCGTGTGGGTTGTGGCCATCGCCTCGTTTCATGCAATGGCCCAGGGGTTCCATCTTGGACTGACGCCGGCTCAGACCACGCTGGTCTTTGTGATCGTGCTGTTCGGTGTCGCGATTCCCTCGGCCCCTGGATTCGTCGGGACGTTCCACGGCTTCTGCGCCGCTGGCTTGGCGATGGTGGCGGGCATTGAGGCGACGCAGGCCGTCGCATATGCGACGCTGCTGCACGGAAGCCACTGGCTCTCCATCAATACGGTCGGGGTTGGGTGTTTGTTGGCGGACCGATCGCTGACTTGGTCCGGAATGGTGCGGTTCGCTCGAGAGGCCTGAGGACGCGGTGCTGAAGGGCCTGGTTCTGGCCAGCGCAGGCTTTGCGATATTCCTCGTCGTTCATATACTCCTGTTTCGTCTTCGTGTTCCGACGCGACGCTTTAGGGCGATGGTGCGGATGATCTTCGCGCTGGGCGTGTTGCTGATCGCCTTGCACCGTCTCACTCCATCCGATTTGGGATTCCTGCCTTTTGAGTATACGACCGCGGGTTGGGCGATCGATCTTCTCAACGGTTTGTTGGTGTACGGATTCCTGTTCATTGGCTACTGCATGTTTTACTTTCTGATCGATCGAGGGTTTTCAGGCCGGATGATGATAGAAATTGAGTCGTCACCCCAACGTCGTCTTCGGCCATCCGAGATCGCAGCTCGCTATTCGCTGGAAATGGTCCTCCGACGGAGACTCAATGAGATGCTGGAGATCGGCCGCATCACGGAACTGAACGGTCGATATCAAAACACTGCTAAGGGGCGGTCAGCGGCGGCGATGTTCTCGTTTGTGAAGCGGTTCTTGCAGCTTGGGGAAGGCGGCTGATGCGGGGGCTGGTTGCCGGGTTGATGGCGTTTGCCGTGTTCTTTATAGTCCAGGCAGGGGTCTTTCATTTTGTGAAGATATCCCGCCGCGCCCTGGCGATCGTAGGGCTGTGGATCGCGGGGCTTCCCGTCTATGCCTGGTTTTATACATGGCTCCCAGATGATCGGGCCGTCTGGCCGGTAGAGCTCGCGGCACCTTCGGACAGCATCACGGTGCTGAGCGGAGGCTTGCTCTATTTTTTCCTCTTCATGGGTTATGCGCAGTTCTTTTACATGGCCGAGAGTTCCGTCGGAGTCCGAACCATGATTGAACTGGCTTCGGAGGTAGAGAATGGGCTCACGCTGGAGGAACTCACCCAGCGGTACCGTTACGACTGGATGCTCGACCGCAGGCTTCGGCGCATGATCCATGCTGGCTACTTGATTGAGGAGGATGGTTGGCATCGAACTACCAACCGGGGGCGTCTTGCTGCAGCAATACTCGCTCGCTGTAAACGCATTCTGTGCTTAGGGCCTGGAGGCTAGAGTCAGCTGTTGGGGCAAAGAATTGGCTTGCATTTGCAAGGACTTGGGCTGTAGTCTGATTACATTCTTGGCTTTCAGGAAATTCTCGGCAAGGCTTTATCTGTCACACTTGCATTCCTGGGAATACCACCATGGATCTCTTGACCTCCCCCCAGCTGTTAGGCCACCCTGTCAGTTAGTCATGCACACCTCGGCTGCACGGTGTCTGGGGCTGGTGGCCGGTAACCCAAGGCACTGTGGGGCCGGAGCTG
>Ga0233424_10002070_pt1 | contig 15261 bp, 16 predicted proteins | sample Watercolumn_Towu_FD_181011 | JGI IMG/M metagenome (GOLD analysis project Ga0233424, IMG submission 181011) | Freshwater microbial communities from Lake Towuti, South Sulawesi, Indonesia - Watercolumn_Towuti2014_125_MG | ecosystem: Environmental > Aquatic > Freshwater > Lake | place: Indonesia...
TGATGCTGCAGCACTCGCGTATGCACGGCAAACGTACCGGTCCGCCACCGTACACCATCGCGGCCGCGGCTGGTATGACATCACCATCCCAGAGTTCGAGTGGGACGGCACCCCCTGCACCCTCGTGAACCACTTCCGCGTGGCCCTGGCGCCCAGTCAGGAAGGTCGAGGCCTGCATGAAACCGCGGCCCGGCAGGCCCTCATGGCGCTGCATTCGGCCGGCTGGGCTATCCCGGAACTCAATATTCAGTCCGCTGAGGGCTTCCCTGGTCGGGCGGATCTCTGTGTCATCCCAGCTGGCGGCCGCAGCATCGGCTATGAGATCAAGACGGAGAAGGACAACCTCAGTCGACTCGCCCACCAGGTTCGCATGTACGACCAGTGCTTTGCAGAGCGAGTCCTGGCCACAACACCGCGTCACCTCGCAGGGGCTGACCAGCTGCTCCCCGAGACATGGAGCCTCATCGTACTGGATCCAATCACCCACGAAATTGTTGAGCTTCAGCGACTGCCGCAGCCGCAGGAACAAGACCTCGCTACTGAGCGCCTCATCCTCGAAGAACTCCACGTCGAGGAGCTGAATGCCCTCCTCCACAACCTAGGGGTGACCCGCACCCACACGATGAACAACGATCAACGCCGCGCCTTACTCAACACCCACTATGACGTGGCGACCCTCCGCGGACTCGCCTTACGCACTCTGGCCACCCGAGAGAACGCGCGTGTTACGGCTACACGATTGGGAACGACGTGAGCAATGCACCACAAGTGGGCATAAGGGAATGGGGAGGGAGGATGGGGATGGGAACCGGTTCTCGTATATGCCGCCACATGTAACAGATGATGAATCTCCTACTGAAAAAACACTTCTGACCGTTAAATGAGAAGGAAAAAGCGCGATACACGCACAGACTGCGCGCAACGCCTCAGCACCTGACACTTTGCGATGAATGGCGTCCTGGACGCAGTGCGGCATGACAAAGGGCAGCATCTTGGTCTGTGAGGTTCTGGCAACTTAACGCTGATAGGCTGCCGAGCTGTGACTGACCGGAAGCCCTATCGACATCGATTCCCGCTGAGTGTCATTGGGTATGCCCTGCGGCTCTACCACCGCTTCCCCCTCAGTCAGCGGGACGTTCAGGAACTGCTTCACGAGCGTGGTGTTCAGGTCAGTCACGAGACCCCCCGTCAGTGGAACATCAAGTTCGCCCCACTCCTGACCGAGGAACTGCGCCATCGAGAACCCCGGCGGGGTTCTCGATGGCATCTGGACGAGGTGTGCGTCAAGGTCGGTGGGGTCAAGCATTGGTTGTGGCGAGCAGTGGACGAATACGGGGACGTGCTGGACATTCTGCTTCAGGAACACCGAGACACCCAGGCGGCCAAGTCCTTTTTTGTCCGCCTCCTGGGGGAATACGACGTGCCGGAGGTGATCCATACCGACAAGCTGTGGAGCTATGGGGCGGCGCTGCGTGAGATTCCCGTGCTCCACGACGTGGAGCACGTTCAGGTCGTTTCCACCGCCCGCTGTAACAATCTGGTGGAGCAATCTCACCGACCCACCCGGCAGCAAGAACGAAGCCAACTGGGCTTCAAGCGCCGGAAACGAACACAAGAATTCCTCGCCCTGCACGCCCGAGTCTCGAACCTCCATCGACACACGCGAACCACCGTTCCCGCCACCCTCAGACGAAGCCATCAATCCGCAGCTCTTCTCCGCTTGCGAGAGGCGATGCAGCAGGTGGCTTGAGAATCAAGCCACCTGCTGCGCTACTCCGGCGTCACTCAGGTTAAGTTGCCAGAACCGGGCCAGCACAGCGAGCAGCAGCGCCACCCCCACCCAGAGAAACCCCTTCACCCAGCGGGGCATGCCGGCCGGGGCGGGTGAGGTTTGGGCCGCGTCGGCGGCGGTGTGGTCCGTCTCTCTCTTGTTCGTCAACGTCGATCCCCCTAACCCTACGCCGGGCATGTTCAGCTTCTGTAAAGGCCGCGCCCGTCCCGCCGCTTTACACGAGCTTTACAGGCCGCCCGTACCGTGGGCGGACGTCAACACGTCTGCCCCCTGCTGCCTGGAGGTTCCCATGCTTCACGTCCGATCTGCCCTGCTGCTGGCCCTGCTCAGCCCGCTGACTGCCGCCCAGACCACCGATCACCCCTTGTCCATTGAGCGCATGCGCGCCCGCACCTACCCCGGCAGTGCCCTGACCACCCGGCAGACCCTAAGCCCCGGCGCGAACTACACCCGGCGCGTCTTGTCCTACCAGTCCGACGGCCTGCGCATTAACGCCCTGCTCACGGTGCCCAACGGCACGCCCCCCAAAGGCGGCTGGCCGGCCATCGTGTTCAACCACGGCTACATTCCGCCAAACGAGTACCGCACGACCGAACGGTACGTCGCGTACGTGGACGCTTTCGCGCGCGCCGGTTTCGTGGTGCTCAAACCCGACTACCGGGGCCATGGGAGTTCCCAGGGCCAGCCGGCCGGCACCTCGTACTGGTCCCCCGAGTACACCACTGACGTCCTGAACGCCGCGTCCTCCCTCAAGACCCTCCCAGGCGTGAACAAGGCCCGCCTGGGCATGTGGGGCCACTCCATGGGCGGCCACATCACCCTGCGCGCCATGGTGGTGAGTCCTGACATTAAAGCCGGCGTCGTCTGGGCGGGCGTGGTGGGCCCGTACGATCTGCTGTTCAAGGCGCTGCTCCAATGGGGCCGCGGCGACCCTAACGATCCACGTGCCCGACTGCTCGCCACCCTGGGGCGCCCCGAGCGCAACCCGGCCGCCTACCGGGCCATCTCCCCGAACGCCTACCTGGCCGACCTCCGGGGCCGGCCCCTCCAGCTGCACCACGCGACCGGAGACACACACGTGCCCTACAGTCTGTCGCAGTCACTCGCGAGCAGCCTGAAGGCCGCCGGGCAACCCGTGACCTTCTACACGTACGCAGGCGACAACCACGACCTCAGCCGCAACCTGAAAGCGGCGCTGGACCGGTCCATCGCCTTTTTCAAGACGCACCTGTGATTCCCTGTGAGGCACCCATGACCCTGACGCCCCTGCACCGCGCCCTTCTGCTGAGCGCCGCCCTGCTCACCAGCGTGGCGGGCGCGTACACCGTGAAACCCGGCGACACCCTCTTCAGCCTCGCGCGCGCCTCTGGCACGACGGTCGCGGACCTCATGCGCCTCAACGACTTGAGCAGCACCACCCTGGAGGTCGGGCAAACCCTGCGCCTTCCGGGTGAAGCCGCGCCGTCCGCGTCGCCGGCGCCTGCCTCGCCCTTGCCTCTGCCCCCTGCACCGGCCCTGCCGGGGGTGAACGTCACCGCGCCGACCAGCCTGCGTATGGGCGACGCGTTCGCGCTGCGCCTCACGGGTCCGCGCGCGGCAGAGGCCCGCGTCCACTTCCCCAGTGAAGTGGGCGAGGATGTGCGCCTGCCCGCCGAGCGCCTCACGCCGGTCCCTGCAGGCAACGGCACATTCATCGTGCTGGGCCGGGTGCTGCTGGGCAAAGCCACGCCGCTGATCTACGAGATCGAGCTGGATGGGCAGGTGCTGCGCCGCAGCCTCCCCGTGGCGGGTCTGCCCCAGCCGGTCCAGCGCCTGAACCTCCCGCCCAGTATCAGCGGCAAACTGCAGGACCCGGCGCGCGCTGCGGAGGACGCCGCGGTGGAGCGCGCGTACGCCCTGCGAACCCCGCCCGTCTGGACGAAGCCCTTCCAGGACGCCGTCCAGGTCCGCGCGCAGAGCAGCGCGTTCGGGCAGCCGCGCACCTACGTGGCGGGCGGTCCCGTGCAGTACCACTACGGCACGGATTACCGCGCCCCCGCGGGCACTGCGGTCCGCGCCGTCAATGACGGCACGGTGGTCATGGCCGGGATGTATCCCGTGCGCGGCGGCCTGGTCATCCTGGACCACGGCGCCGGCGTGACCAGTCTGTACTTTCACCAGCGCCGGGTGACGGTGAAGGTGGGGCAGAAGGTCAGCCGCGGCGACAAGATCGGCGAGGTGGGGAGCACTGGGCTGAGCACCGGCCCGCACCTGCACCTGGAACTTCGGGTGCGCGGTGAGGGCACCGACCCGGCCGGGTGGATGAACCGTCTCTGGCCGAAATAAGGGGGCGCCCGAAGGTCGGCCGGCAGGCGACCTGCCGTTTGCACCACTGCTCTGGGTCACCTCCTATGACCGCTCTGCCCGGCGGTCAAAGCCTCCTGGGCTTCTGCCAGGGGTGGCGTGAAGTCGGATACGCTGATGGCATGAGAAGGGCCAGGACCGTGTTCGGTGATGGGCGTCAACCATGAGTCGGGGCCGCAGCGCTCAGCGCGCGGCGGCTGAGGACGCGCCGGTGGCGCCCAAAGCCTCCCCCTGGAACCTCGGCAATATTCTTGGGTTACTTGCCCTGCTGGCCACCATTGCCTTTGGCATCATCCCGCTGATTGTTTCATCAGCCCAGCAACGGTTGCGGCTGGACGCCACCATTCAATCTGCGGCGCAGATCGTGGGTTCCACACTGCCTTCACAGGTCCGCGTGACCGTCGGTGGCAAGGAAGCGAGAAACGTCTACGCGACGGTGCTCAAGGTGGCCAACTCGGGCGCGCGGCCCATCACGCCTGACCTCTTTGCACCGGGCACGGTTCTCCGCTTACGCCTGGGCGACCAGTGTGAAGTGGTGGAGCAGCGCGTCGTTGGCGCACGTCCTCAGGATGTTCGCGAGCGGGCGCGGGTCACCGTGATTCCAGGCGGCGTGGCCCTCGCACCCTTGTTGCTGAATCCTGATGATACAGTGCTCATTCAAGTCCTCACGTCAAATTGCCGCCCTCAGCTTGTGCCTTCGGCGTCCATTGCCGGCATCACGCAGGTCAGCATGAGGGACGCGGCGAAAATCAAGGCCGAGTGGGCATACCGGTGGCTCATCGTGTTTGCCATCGTCATGGGCGGTATTTTCAGCCTCTTGAACATCTACGAAGCCCAGATCAAGAAAATGTCTCGTTGGCAACGGCAATTGATTGTGTTTGGCCTCCTCACTTTAATGATATCTGCCTTATTCTTTTTAATGAATATGATGCTTTCTTCCGCGTTTCAATCGTTTTCTCCAACGTATCAATGAGTAACATGTTCAACCCGTTCAGCAGGCTCCAAATCGAGTCTTCACTTCACACAAAGGGCGAGATGGCTGTCTCCCTGATTTCACTGGTGAACGGCAGATCGGTGGCGTGGCGCCAGACGTTCCGGGTGCATGCCCGAACCGGTGGAGCGGTGCACCGCTGCCCCCATGACAGGGACACCAGTGCAGGAACCCAGCATGCATCCGGCTGTTCCCCTCGCACAGGCATCAACTCAGCAGCGCTTGCAGTTTGGGCCGCTGCTGGTCGAAGGTGCCGTAGAAGAACTGTTCACCAACAACCGTGATGGGCGCGACCCGGACGCCGTACCGAGCTTTTGCCTCTTCAGCGACGGCCGGGTTCGTCAGGTCGCGTTCTTCAAACGCGACGCCGTGCCGGTCAAACCAGCGCCGCAGCGCGTGGCAGTCGGGGCAGGTGGGTGTGGCATACAGGATGACGTGCGGCATAGGCAGCCTCGCGGGAACACCGGGACGAACCCATGGGCTCGTCCCGGAGCGGGAGGGCGGAGGTGGTCAGCGGCCGTGAACAGGCAACGACGGGAAAAGGGCAAGCGGACCGCCGCGTTCCGGATGTGATCTGGGTCCGTCAGCGGCGGCTGGCCAACGGCGCGTTATTCACCCTGGCAACCTGACAGGGGGTTTGCCGTCACTCAGATGTACTTGAGCACGTCCATGAGCTCGTCCACCATGTCCTGGGCGTCGCCCCGGGTGGCGGCGGTCGCCACGTGCGCTTCGAGGTGCCCGCGCAGGACCACGCTGGCCGCGCCGTCGAGCGCGCCCTGCACGGCCTTGATCTGCCGCAGCACGTCCACGCAGTAGACATCGGGATCCTCCAGGGAGCGGCGGATGCTTTCCAGGTGACCGCGGGCGATGGCGAGACGACGCGCGGCGCGCTGGCGACTGTCTTCGGGCATGCAGAGGTGCTGGCTCGTGTGACAGGCCTCCCCCTCAGGGGGATGGGGGGCAGGCGGCCTGGCGGTCGTCGCCCTGGGCATTACTGAGGGGAAACGGCCGCGCCGTACCCTTCGTCCTGCACGGCGGTGATCAGGTGCTGCGCGTCGGCGCTGCCCTGCACAACGGCCTTGCCGGTCTTGAGGTCCACCTGGGCGTCCGTGACGCCGGGCACGCTTTTCAGGGCGCTGGCGACGCCGCTCTGGCAGTGGCCGCAGGTCATGCCGGTGATGGTCAATTCAATCTGGTTCATGGTCTTCCTCCTGGCATCAAGCTATACCCTCCCCCCTGGGGTGTCAAGAGGACTGAAGAAGGGAGAGCCGAAAACACAGGCTTTTCCTGGCGGCATCTTGCATTCCCCCTCCCCCAGGGTCTATGCTGCCCTCATAAGGAACCCCCCTGGGGGGGATTGGAGGAATCCATGACACACACCATCGAGCTCGGCATTCAAGGCATGACCTGCGCCAGTTGCGTGGGCCGCGTCGAACGCGGCCTGAAGAAGGTGGACGGCGTCCAAGACGCCACCGTGAACCTCGCCACTGAGCGCGCCACCGTGACCTACGACCCCGCCCTGACCGGCCCGGACGTCCTGCTGGCCAAGATCAAGGACGTTGGCTACGAGCCCCTCGTCAGCACCGCTGAACTCGGGATTCAGGGCATGACCTGCGCGAGCTGCGTCGGCCGGGTCGAGCGCGCCCTGAAGAAGGTGGACGGTGTTCTGAGCGCCAGCGTGAACCTCGCCACCGAACGCGCCAGCGTGACCTACCTCCCGGCCAGCGTCAGCCCCGGTCAGCTCAAGGCCGCCATCCGCGAAGCGGGCTATGAGGTCCTTGAAGCGCAAGCTGGTCTGAGCCGTGAAGATCAGGAACGCGAAGCGCGCGCCCAGGAAGTCGACCACCTGCGCCGCCAGGTGCTGTTCAGCACGGTCTTCGCGCTCCCCCTGCTGCTGATTGCCATGGTGCCCATGGTCATCCCGGCGGTGAACGACTGGCTGATGGCCACCTTCGGGCACGGCGTCATGGGCACCCTCAACTGGATCATGCTCGCCCTCGCCCTGCCCATCCAGTTCGGTCCCGGACGGCGCTTCTACCGGCTGGGCTGGAAGAGCCTGAAAAACAAATCCCCTGACATGAACGCCTTGGTGATGATCGGCACCACCGCCGCGTTCGTGTACTCGCTGGTGGCCACGGTGGCCCCCGGCATCTTCCCGGACGGCACCGCGCACGTGTACTACGAAGCCTCGGGGGTCGTGATCACCCTGATCCTGCTCGGTAAGTTCTTCGAAGCCGTCGCCAAGGGCCGCTCGAGTGAAGCCATGAAGAAACTGCTGAGCCTGCAGGCCAAAACCGCCCGCGTCGTGCGGGGCGGTCAGGAACTTGAGGTGTCCACGGACGAGGTGCTGGTCGGTGACCTGATCTCGGTTCGCCCGGGCGAGAAGATCCCGGTCGATGGGGAAGTCGTCAGCGGCAACTCCTTTGTCGATGAATCCATGATCACCGGTGAACCGGTGCCAGTCAGCAAGCAGACCGGCGCCCCCGTTGTGGGCGGCACCATCAACCAGAACGGCGCCCTGAGCTTCCGCGCCACGAAAATTGGCGCCGACACCGCCCTGGCCCAGATCATCAAGTTGGTGGAAACCGCGCAGGGCAGCAAACCCCCCATCCAGGGCCTTGCGGATAGGGTCGTCGCCGTCTTCGTGCCGGTCGTGCTGGGCATCGCAGCCCTGACCTTCCTCCTGTGGCTGATCTTCGGTGGGCAGACGGCCCTCTCCTTCGCCCTGATCACCACGGTTGCAGTCCTGATCATCGCCTGCCCCTGCGCCATGGGCCTGGCCACACCGACCAGCATCATGGTCGGCACCGGCAAAGCCGCTGAACTGGGCGTCCTCTTTAAAGGCGGCGGCGCCCTGGAAGGGCTGCAGGACGTGCAGGTCGTCGCGGTGGACAAGACCGGCACGCTGACCAAAGGCAAGCCTGAACTGACCGACCTGGTGACAACAGACGCCTTTACCCGCAACGACGTCCTGCGCCTGGTCGCCGCAGCGGAAGAGCAGAGTGAACACCCCATTGCCCGCGCCATCGTGGACGCCGCGAAAACAGAAGGCGTTGCTCTGGTGCAGCCCGAGCACTTCGAAGCGGTGCCTGGATTCGGCCTGGAAGCGCGGGTGGATGGCCACCTGGTGCAAGTGGGCGCCGACCGGTACATGACCCGCCTGGGCCTCGACACGGCCGTCTTCACGGCGCAGGCCGAACGGCTGGGCGATGAAGGCAAGAGCCCGCTGTTCGCGGCGATTGACGGTCAGCTCGCGGCCGTGATCGCGGTGGCCGATCCCATCAAGGATGGGAGTCTGGAGGCGGTGCGCGCCCTGCACGCCCAGGGCCTGAAGGTCGCCATGATCACTGGGGACAACACCCGCACCGCGCATGCGATTGCCCGGCAGCTGGGCATCGATGAAGTCCTGGCCGAAGTGCTGCCCAGCGGCAAGAGTGAGGCGGTGAAGGCCCTGCAGGCTGGGGGCCAGAAGGTCGCCTTCGTCGGAGACGGCATCAATGACGCGCCGGCACTCGCCCAGGCAGACGTGGGCCTGGCCATCGGCACGGGCACGGACGTGGCGGTGGAAACCGCCGACGTGATCCTCATGAGCGGCGACCTGCGCGGCGTGCCGAACGCCTTCGCCCTGAGCCGCGCCACGCTGCGCAACATCAAGCTCAACCTCTTCTGGGCCTTCGCCTACAACATCATCCTGATTCCGGTCGCGGCTGGCGTGCTGTACCCCGCCTTTGGCCTCCTGCTCAGTCCGGTCCTGGCGGCTGCCGCGATGGGCTTTTCCAGCGTGTTCGTGCTGACCAACGCCCTGCGCCTGCGCGGCTTCCGCCCACCCGTGAACCCCGACCCCGCCCCGGTTCGTGCCGGGACGGTGAGGGCCGCGTCCGCCTGAACGGAGGTGACGTGCCATGGCGAAACTGAAGGTCGCGGCCCTGATGCAGCATTTGCGGCGGCATGCCAAGCACGCCCAGTGCCGGCGCAGCTTCCTGGAGCGGGCCCAGATGCGCGCCGCGGTGGACGCCGAGCAGGGCCTGACGTTTCTGGGGGTCGGCAGTTCCTGCGGGAAACCCGCGTTCGCCCTGCCGTACCCGCTGACCTGGACCGAAGCAGCGCTGGACCGACTCGAGCACCTGGCCGAGCAGCACTTCTGTTACGTCGAGTATGGCCAGCTCGCGCACCTCAAACGGCGGGTGGACGACCGCGAACTGCTCGCCGTGCAGGACTGGACGCCGTTCGGGGTGGTGTACGTGCGGGCGGAGTACCCCCTCGCGGACACGTTGCTGCGCGACCTGACCGTTACCCTTCAGCCGGAGGACGCTCCGGAGAGCACCGCGCCGTGACGCCACACCGCCCGACCCTTGCCCTCCCCCTTCTTCCCTGGAGATTCGTATGCCCAAATTGACGGTTGGCCCCTGGATTGCTGCTCAGAAACTCCCCAGCCGGGACGTGGCCCGTGACCGCTTCGCCTTCCTGGACCGCACCCGCCTGCGGGACGAGACCCCCACCGTGGCTGGCCTGCCGCTGGTTGGCATGGGCGGCTCATGCGGCAAGCCCTGCTTCGCCCTGCCGTTCGTGTTGACCTGGACGGACGAGAACACCCGCGCGTTAGAAGAAGTCGGACGCACGTACGGCTGTTACGTCGAGTACGGCCTGTACCCGCACCTGAAGCTGCGCGAGAATGATCAGGAGGTGGCGGCCGTGCAGGACTGGACCACGTTTGGCATGGTGTACCTGCGCCCGGGGTACGAGAAGGCCGAGGAACTGCTGACGGATCTTGTGCGCGCCCTGAGCCCCGCGTAAGCGAGGGGCCGGACGCCGACAGCACACCGTGTGCTGTCGGCGTCTGTTTATGGGACCGCACCCCGGGAGGGCCAGAAATTCCGCGCCGCGTTGTGGGACGACACGTCCCGCCGAGGCTGATTCGCCATAAACCATCTCTGGAACAGTAAAACGCCTGTCTTTGGTGTTTTTGCCACCGTACGCCCCGGAGTTGAACCCAATCGAGCTGGTGTGGGCGTATGTGAAGCGGAATGTGCTGGGCAACTGCTGTGCCCGCTCGGTCTCCTTCCTGAAGGCGAAGCTCGTGACAGCCTGGCAGCGGATCCGGTACATTCAACGCCCTCGTCACCTGACGGATGCCAATGTCCAGCGGGAGCAATAAATTACCGCGAATAGGGGTTGACAAGGGCGGCTAGAAAGGCGCTAGGGAGAGGGCTCATGAGCCCTCTCGATCTCACTTTCCTCCCGCTTTCAGCCGCAGTAACGCGCCTCACCCAATGGATCGCTCCGCACATCCCAGCGAAATTGCTGCACCCACACGAGAAAATGTCCGACGCTGACAATGAGCGGGCGAGCTAGGCCGAGCCCAGCACCGTCAGAATCAGCAGGACTGTCCCCAGCCAAGGACCCGCCCGTCTGCGGCGGGGACGTGGCGAGGTTACGTGGACCCCAGCTGGGTGGACGGCAGGGAAGCGGGCGGGCAAGGGCGGGTGGACATGTCAGGTTCCTCCACCGCGAGCTTAGGTGGGACGTGTTGGCGTCGTGTAAAGCTTTACCGCATCTGAACACGACTCCCGTAGGGTGCGGCGCGTGAACGACCGTGTTGCCTTGTGGAGTTCCCGACTCAACCCTCCCCCTTGGCTGGGGGACGCCTTGGGCGGCGTGATGCTGGGCCTGATGTTCCTGCCGTCACCGTTGGCCGTGCTCGCTCCACTCCCGCTGGCGATGCTGCACCACCGTCTGGCCCACAGCACGGCCGGGTGGGGCGCTTTCCGGCATGCGTTCGCGTTCGCCTTGGCCTTTTTCGGTGTGCACCTCGCCTGGCTGCCCATCAGCATGGCGGCCGTGCTGGGGCCCCTGGGTGGGCTCCTCACCGTGCTCGTCCTGCCCGCTGCGGCGCTGACTTGGGCAGTGCCCCTGACCCTTACCCGGGTGGCCTTCGGCCCCCGCACCCTGCTCGCTCTGCCCCTTGCCTGGGTCCTGCTCGAGGCGCTGCGCACCCAAGGTCCCCTGGCCTTCCCGTGGGGCGCGCCCGGGTACGCCCTGATCCAGACCCCACTGGCCCAGCTCGCCAGCATCGGTGGGGCCGCGCTTCTCACGCTGCTGGTGACCGGAACCGCCAGCGTCCTGGCCGGTCTGGGGGGCAGCCGTCCTCCTGTTCTCCTGATGGGGCTGGCGGTCTGGGGCGCTGGCCTCGTGTGGGGCCGGGAAGTCACGCCCCCCATCACGCCCGCTCCCCGGACCGCTGTGCTCGTGCAGGGGGCGATCGATCCGCGCCTCAAGGCCCAGGGGCGCACCCTCAATGAGTTCCAGATTTACCTTGATCTGACGCGGCGCGCTCTGCGTTCAGGGGAAGCGGACCTGGCCGTGTGGCCGGAGACGGCGAGTCCGCTGCCCGCCTCCGATCCGGGGGTGCTGCCAGCCCTCCGGGGCCTGGGCGTTCCCCTGCTGCTCGGTGCCCCGGGCGATGTGCCCGGCCAGGCGCGCAACAGCGCCTACGGTGTGGACGGCGAGGTCACGGGGCGGCAGGACAAACGCGTCCTGGTGCCATTCGGGGAGCGTTTGCCTTTCTCAGGTGTGCTGGGGGGGCTCTATACCCCTGTCTTGAGGAGCCTGGGGATGGCCGGGTACACCAGCCTGACCCCTGGAAGGCTGCTGAACGTGCTGCCCGTGCGGGACCTGCGCGCGGGGGTGAGCATTTGCTACGAGTCCGTGTTTGGGCAGCTCAGTCGGCAGGCCGTGCGGGCCGGAGCCAACCTGCTCGTTGTGCTCTCCAACGACGCGTGGTTTGGGCAGGGGGCAGGGGCCGAACAGCATTTTCAGATGGGCCGCCTGCGCGCCATCGAAACCCGGCGGTTTCTGCTGCGCGCCGGGAACGACGGGGTCAGCGCAGTCATTGACCCCTGGGGCCAGGTCCGGTTTCGCGCGCCCCGGGGCGCGCGGGGCGCCTACCGGGTCACCTTTGATCTCTCGACAATTCGCACGCCCTTCGTGCTGTACGGCAACTGGGTCGTATGGGCAAGCGCACTGGCACTGCTGATGGCCGGTGCCAGGCTGATCCGCAATCCGGGGATTTCGCTCCGCCCGATCTCCAGTCAAGCCCTCGATACGAGAGCTGACCACGGGGAGCGTTGTCAGTCCACGGGTCCGCTGTATGGCCGATGAACCGGGTTGTCCATGATCAGCAGCCGGCGGCGGAAGCGGCGCGTCCAGGACGTCTTCAAAGTGCGCTTTCATCCTGTGGCCACCGCCTGAGGAATGCTTGATCAGCACAGGTGACCGGTGCACCACCGCCATCTTCGTCGGGTTTCCGGATCATGTGGCAGTCTGGGTTCCCCTAGAGATTCAAAGGATGGTGTCGAGCTGGACACCTTGCCCAGCCATGTAGCGGGTGACGCCCTCTTGGTCAATCTCGCGGAAAATTTGTGTGTCGGCCGAAGCGCACTGTACAGCTCAGTTTGACCTGGTCGTGGTGGAAAACGTTGAAATCCTGGGCCCTGAAGGGGTGCCGGGTGGAGCTCTGATTCGAGATGGTGGGGCGCGCCTTCCGGAACCGGATGACCGCTTCCTGTGGCTTTGGGGTGTCGGAAACGTCATCGCCTGGTGAAAGACCCTGCCATCCGTCATGAACGGATGAACGCTTGGTGGGAGCGCCTGCGCCCAGGTCATCCCTTCGAGCATGAATGCTCACCCAACACGTCAAGCCATGAGTCGAATGCATCCTTCAGGCGCCCAGGCCACACTGCAGCATGACGCGTCGCTGGTGGCTGATCCTGGGGGCGGGGTGGAGCTGGGGCGTGGCCAGCGCCCAGCCCGCGAGCGTGACCTTGAAGAACATCCGGCATGACTTTCAGGCGCTGAACAACTGCGCGCCGGTCACGGCCATGACCCTGCTGGGGTATTACGGCGCCTCGGTGACCCAGGCGCAGGCGGCCGCCGTGATGAAGGATTACCCGGGTGATCCGCAGGTTACGAGTCTTGAGCTGGCCAGCTATCTGGGCCGCGCGGGGCTGCAGAGCGTCATCCGCTACGCCGGGGACGCCGAACTGCTGCGGTCACTGGTGGCGGCGGGGTTTCCGGTGGTGCTCCAGCAGCGGCTGCAGCGGGGCAGCAACGTGGCGCATTTCCGCACGGTGTACGGGTACAGCGCGGGCCAGTTTCTGATCAGTGATCCGCTGCTCGGGCCGTCTCTGCGGCTCAGTGCCCAGCGGCTCGCCGAGCTCTGGGCGTACTACAACGGGGAGTACCTGGTGGCGTTTCCCCCCGCCAGGGCTGGGGAGGTGCAGCGCCTTCTGGGCAGCGATTACAGCGCCGCCGCGAACTGGCAGCACCTCCGGGCACATGGGGAGCAGGATATCAAAGCGCGCCCGCGTGATCCCTACGCCTGGTGGGGGCTGGCCAAGGCCACCCTGCGCCTGGGCAACGCCGCGCTGGCATCGGACTACTTCGAGCGGGCCGTGAACCTGGGGGTGCCCACCATGTACTACCTGTACCGCCAGGAAGCGTTCGAGGCCTGGACGCAGGCGGGACGGCACAGCCGGACCCTGAGCGTCACGCAGCGGGCCCTGCAGGCGTTTCCGCGCAGCAAGGAACTGCAGTATTTCCGCACCCTGGCCGGCAGAGCGGTGGGCCAGTCGGGCGGCTGAGGACCGCAGCAAGGGGCTTGGCCGCCTGTGTCCGCCCGGGCCTTAATGGTCCGCGCGGTCATCAAATCTTTACAGAAACTTTATAAACCGCCGGTACGGTGGCCCGGATGTGGCGTTCTTTGCTCCTCACCCTGGGCCTCGCCGCCCTGAGTCTCTCCACCGCTGCGACCGTGACGGTCAAGCCCGGCGACACGCTGTACGGCATTGCCCGGCGGCAGGGGGTGAGTCTGGAGGCGCTGCTGGCGAAGAATAAGGGCCTGAATCCGCAACTGGCCCTGAAGGTGGGGCAGGTGCTGCAGCTGCCAGATCGGCCCTCGGCCACCCGCGCGGCGACCGTGACCGCCACAGGTGGGGCCACCGTGCGGCCTGCGGGCATCCGCGTGACCGCGGTGCTGCCCGTGCAGGGCCGGCTGACCAGCCCGTATTCGCCCGCGCACCTGGGCCTGGACCTGGCGGCGCCCACAGGGACTCCATTCGTGGCGGCCCGTGGAGGGCGCGTGACCGAGTCCCGGTTTGACGCGCGGACCGGCTGGGGCTGGACGATCGTGCTGGACCACGGGGACGGCATGACAACGCGCTACAGCCACAACAGCGCCAACCTCGCGCAGGTGGGTCAGACCGTGGAGACCGGGCAGGTGATCGGCCGGGTGGGCAGCACCGGCAACAGCACGGGGCCACACCTGGACTTCCGCGTGATGGTGAACGGCAAGGTCATCAACCCCATGGGCCTGTACTGAGCGGCGCCAGGGGAGAAGGTCATGCGCCTTTCCCCTTCAGGGTTTCTTAAGGCGCGCTCAGCTTTACAGAAACTGAACACGCGCGGTCCAGGGTGAACGTGTTCCCTCCCCCGGGAGGGCCGCGGGACCACCGTGGTCCCGCGTCATTTCACGCCCTGGAGGCCCCCGATGGACACCCTCACCCGCATGCTCAACACCCACCCCAAGGCCAGTTCCATGGACGCCGCCCTGCTCGCCACCTGCCTGCAAGCATGCCTGGAGTGCGAGGCGGTGTGCTCGCTGTGCGCCGACGCGTGCCTGAGTGAACACGAACACCTGCACCACCTCACGCACTGCGTCAGTCTGAATACGCAGTGCGCCGCTGTCTGTCAGGCCACCGCCAAGGTGCTCGCGTCATCTGGGCAAGGCGACGCGCAGGTCCTGCAGGCGCAGCTGGAGGCCTGCCTGCGCGCGTGTCAGGCGTGCGCCGAGGAATGCGAGCGGCACGCGCAGGAGATGAACATGGCGCACTGCGCGGTGTGCGCTGAGAGCTGCCGCCGCTGTGAGCAGGCCTGTCAGGCCCTGCTGGGGAGTGTGCGCGCATGAAGCGCATGCTGTTGACCGTTGCCCTGCTGACCTTGAGCTCCGCCCAGGCCGGTGGAATGGACATGGCCATGCCCGGCATGACCCACATGACGATGCCCATGACGCCGTCGGCGTCTGTGCCGGGGCTGTCCCAGATGGGGCTGCAGATGCAGCTGGACATGCGCATGATGATGA
>Ga0233424_10002072_pt1 | contig 15252 bp, 13 predicted proteins | sample Watercolumn_Towu_FD_181011 | JGI IMG/M metagenome (GOLD analysis project Ga0233424, IMG submission 181011) | Freshwater microbial communities from Lake Towuti, South Sulawesi, Indonesia - Watercolumn_Towuti2014_125_MG | ecosystem: Environmental > Aquatic > Freshwater > Lake | place: Indonesia...
GGGCAGGCGCTGGAAGACCTGAAGCCCGTGCTGCTGGCCACCGACTCGGCCAGCATGCGTGCGCGCCGCGTGCTGGCGCAGCTCATCCGTGAGCAGCAGGGGCCCGCCGAGGCCGCGGCCTGAGCCGGCCGCAGGGAGCACACCGCCATGGCGCCTCCTCCTGTCAACGGCGTGATCCGCCCGGCCCAGCTGGCCCACCTGGTGTTCTACACCCGCCAACTCGACACGATGATCGACTGGTACGCCCGCGTCGTCGGCACCGAGGTCGCCTTCCGCAACGAGCGCATCGCCTTCCTGTCGTTCGACGCCGAGCACCACCGCATCGCGCTGGTGGCCGCCGAGCCGTACCCGCCCAAGCCGCCCGGCAAGGCCGTCGGCTTCTACCACGCGGCCTTCACGCACCGCCACCTCGCCGACCTGATCGCCACCTACGAGCGGCTGGCGGCAGAGGGCGTCCACGCCGTGCGCACCATCCACCACGGGCCCACGGTCTCGTTCTACTACGAGGACCCCGACCGCAACCTGATCGAGCTGCAGGTCGACGCCTTCGCCGACGCCGAGGAGGCACGCGACTGGATGCTGGGGCCGGCCTTCGAGCGCAACCCGGTGGGCGTGGAGCTCGACATGCGCGAGTACCTCGCGGCCTTCCACGCCGGCGCCCCCCTGTCCGAATTGCTGCGCCGCCCCGACGACCGTTGACGTCGCGAGCGGCCGATGGGCGGCCGCCCAGGCGTTTTCACCAATGAACTTCATTTTGTGCACAACAATCTTTTTATGCACAATATACCCGACCGACCCAGCCGTCAGGCCGGTTCCATACCCACAGGAGACAACGGATGAACCACCGCCCCCGCATCACGCGTGCGACGCGGCCGCAGCACGCGCTGCTGCCGGCCCTGATCGCCGCCGCGTTCGCGCTGCCGGGCAGCCCGGCCCACGCGTTTTCGTTCGACACCGGCAACCCCGACTTCAAGCTGCGCTGGGACAACACGTTCAAGTACAGCGCGGCGTTCCGGCTGAAGGAACGGTCCGAGACGATCATGGAAGACCACCGCACCGACGATGGCGACCGCAACTTCAGCAAGGGCCTGATCTCGAACCGGATCGACGTGCTGTCGGAACTCGACGCCTCGTTCCAGAACTTCGGGGCCCGCATCAGCGGCGCGGCGTGGTACGACCGCGTCTACAACAAGACCAACGACAGCAATGCCGCGGTGGACAGCAACGTCACCAGCGTGCCGTACAACGAATTCGCGGAGGAGACGCGCAACCGCATGGGCCGCAAGGCCGAGCTGCTCGATGCCTTCGCCTATGCCAAGGGCTCGATCGGTGGCATGGCCGGCACGGTGCGGCTGGGCCGGCATTCGCTGGTGTTCGGCGAGACGCTGTTCTTCGGCGCCAACGGCATCGCCAACGCGCAGGGCCCGATCGACCTGGTGAAGCTGCTGAACGTGCCGAGCAGCCAGTTCAAGGAAGTGCTGCGGCCGGTGAACCAGGTCTCCGGTCAGCTGCAGCTGACGTCCGACCTGTCGATGAGCGCGTACTACCAGCTGAAGTGGGAGAAGTCGGTGATCCCGCCGGCGGGCAGCTACCTGAGCACCTCGGACATCGCCGGCGAAGGCGCCGAGAGCGTGCGCAACCTCAGCGCGCTCGGCATCCCGGGGCTGGGGGTGGTCTACCCGCGCGGCGCCGACATCAAGCCGCGCGACCAGGGCCAGGGCGGCGTGCAGCTGCGCTACCGCATGGATGCGATCGACTCGGAGCTGGGCCTGTACGCGGCGCGCTACCACGACAAGTCGCCGCAGCTGTACCTGGCCACCGACATCCCGAACGGCTTCGCGCCGGTCAACCTGGTGCACGTGTACCCCGAAGGCATCCGCACCTACGGCGCGAGCCTGAGCACCATCGTCGGCCCGGTCAACGTGGCGGGCGAGGTGTCCATCCGCAACAACGCGCCGCTGGTCAGCGACCCGGTGGTGGTGCAGTACAACGGCGGCTTCGACAACCGCGACAACCCGGCCTACGCGATCGGCAAGACCGGCCACGCGCAGGTGTCGGCGGTGTACCTGATGCAGACCGGGCCGTTCTGGCAGGGCGGCGTGGTGCTCGGCGAGATCGCGTGGAACCGCACCATCGCCGTCAACCGCAACTTCGCCGCGCTGGACCCGAACACCACCCGCGACGCCTACGCGTTCCGCGTGCTCTTCGCGCCGGCCTACTACCAGGTGCTGCCCGGGCTGGACATCAACATCCCGCTGGGCCTGGGCTACAACCCCAAGGGCCGCTCCTCGGCGGTGTTCTCGTTCAACGGCGGCGTCGAACACGGCGGCGACCTCAGCATCGGCCTGACCGGCACCTACGAAAACGTCTGGAACTTCGGCCTCAACTACGTGAAGTACCTGGGCAAGGAGTCGCCCTTCCTGACCCCGCCCAATTCCAACAGCGCGACGCTGTCCTACGGCCAGGCGCTGAAGGACCGCGACTTCATCTCGCTGAACGTGAAGCGCTCGTTCTGAGCGATCGGAGACCCGCATGAACACCTCCCTCCACCTGATCGCGCGTGCCGCCCTCGCGGCCGCGCTGGCCGCGGCCGCCGCCACGCCGGCGCTGGCCGCCGTCTCGGCCGAAGAAGCCGCCAAGCTGAAGTCGACGCTGACACCGCTGGGCGGCGAGAAGGCCGCCAACAAGGACGGCACCATCCCGGCGTGGGATGGCGGCTACACCAAGGTGCCGGCCGGCTACAAGCAGGGCCAGCCGCGGCCGGACTTCTTCGCTGGCGAGAAGCCGCTGTACGCGGTGACCGGCAAGAACCTCGACCAGTACGCCGACAAACTCAGCGACACCACCAAGGCGCTGCTGAAGAAGTATCCGGACTACCGGCTCGACGTGTACCCCACGCACCGCACGGCGGCCGCGCCGCAGTGGGTCTACGACAACACGTTCAAGAACGCCACGCGCGCCAAGACCACCAACAACGGCGACGCGGTCGACGGCGCCTTCGGCGGTATCCCGTTCCCGATCCCGAAGGACGGCTACGAGGCGATCTGGAACCACCGCATGTCGTGGTCCGGCGAAGACGCCCAGGGCCAGTACTCGACGTGGATCTCCACCTCGCAGGGCAAGCGCATCATGGCCACCAAGTACGAGGAGTGGTTCACCAACCCGTACTACTACAAGGACGGCAACCCGGCGCAGTTCGACGGCCACTACATCAAGAACAAGCTGCTGACGCTGGAGCCGGCGTCCAAGTCGGGCGAGGCGCTGCTGAACTGGCAGCACGTCGACAGCGACAAGAGCCCCGTGTGGCAGTACCTGGTGGGCCAGCGCCGCGTGCGCCGCTCGCCGTCCATCGCCTACGACACGCCCAACTTCATCACCTCCGGCATCGGCTTCTTCGACGAAGGCTTCGGCGTCTACGGCCCGCTGAACCGGCACGACCTCAAGCTGGTGGGCAAGAAGGAGATGCTGGTCCCTTACAACAACAACAAGGCCGCCAACGCCTCCGCCGAGGAACTGATGGGCCCGAACTTCCTGAACCCCAACCTGGTGCGCTGGGAGCTGCACCGCGTGTGGGTGGTGGAAGCCTCGCTGCGCGAAGGCAAGCGCCACGTGGTGCCCAAGCGCACCTACTACCTCGACGAGGACAGCTGGAACGTGCTGCTGTCGGACGGCTGGGATGCCAAGGGCCAGCTCTGGCGCGGCTACTACTCGCTGACGCTGCTGGCGCCCGACGTTCCCGCGCTGATCGGCAACATCCTCAACTGGGGCGGCTACAACGTGCAGACCGGCGAGTACTACCTGAGCGTGGCCACCAACGGCTCGCCGGTGCAATACCAGCTGACGCCGCGTCGCCCGGCCGACGCCTACGGACCCGAGTCGCTCAACGAGAGCGCCCGCTGATCCGGCCGGCCCGCCCCGTTCACGGGCGGGCCGCTTTCCGTTTGCCCTTCCCTTCTCGATCGAGTAGTCCGCCATGCGCCGCTCCTTCCTCCAACTGCTCGCGGCCAGCGCCTGCGGCGGCCTGTCGACCTGGCTGCGAGCCGCGCCCGCGGTCGCCCAGTTCGACGTGCTGAAGACCCCCGCGCTGCGCACCGCCAAGGCCGCCGGCACCGCGATGCTGGCGCTCGCCCGCGCCGGCCAACGGCTGGTGGCCGTGGGCGAACGCGGCATCGTGCTGCTGTCCGACGACGACGGCCGCAGCTGGCAGCAGGCCCGCGTGCCGGTGAGCGCCACGCTGACTGCCGTGCAATTTGTCGACGCCCACCACGGCTGGGCGGTGGGCCACCTCGGCGTGGTGCTGCACAGCGCCGATGGCGGCGTCACCTGGGCCTTGCAGATGGACGGCCAGCGTGCCGCCGCACTGGCGCTGCGCGCCGAGGAGGCCGGCGGCAAGGTGAGCGCCGCGACCCGCCAACTGGTAGAGGACGGCCCGGACAAGCCCTTCCTCGACCTTCACTTCGAAAACGAACGCGTGGGCTGGGTGGTCGGCGCCTACAACCTCGCGCTGCGCACCGACGACGGTGGGCGCACCTGGCACTCGATCATGGACCGGCTGCCCAATCCCAAAGGCCTGCACCTCTATGCGGTGCAGGCGGTGGGCAGCGCGCTGTACATCGCCGGCGAGCAGGGACTGCTCCTGCGCTCCACCGACCGCGGCGCGCACTTCGAGGCGCTGCCCACGCCGTCGAAGGGCACCTACTTCGGCCTGGTGGCCGGCGCGCAGGGCCGGCTGCTGCTGTACGGGCTGCGCGGCCGCGCGTTCCTGTCCACCGATGGCGCGGCGAGCTGGCACGAGGTCGACACCGGCAGCCGCGCCTCGCTGAGCGCCGGTGCGACGCTGGCCAACGGCAGCCTGCTGCTGGCCAGCCAGGCTGGCGAACTGTTGCTCAGCCGCGATGGCGGCCTTTCGTTCAAGCCCCTGCCGAACCGCCAGCCACTGCCGTTCACCGCGCTGATCGAAGGCGGCGCCGGCAAGCTGGTCGCCGCCAGCCTGCGCGGCGTGCAGACGCTCGACCTTTCCGCCGCCCTGTCCTGACCGCCGTCCCGGAGCCTTCCGTGCAACCCGCTTCCTCTACTCCCATCCCCGAGGGCGCCCAGCGCCTCGAGGACTTCGACCGCCGCTCCGGCTCGCTGGTCGAGCGTGCGCTGTTCAACCACCGTCCCATCGTGATGGTGCTGTGCCTGCTGCTGACGCTGCTGCTGGGCAGCCAGGCGCTGCGGCTGCGGCTGAACGCCAGCTTCGAGAAGACCATCCCGACCTCGCACCCCTACATCGCCAACTTCATCGCCCACAAGGACGACCTGACCGGGCTGGAGAACGTGGTGCGCATCGCCGTGGTCGCCAAGACCGGCAGCGTGTTCGACAAGGACTACCTCGCCACGCTGGCCAAGGTCAACGACGAGGTGTTCCTGCTGCCGGGGGTCGACCGCTCGTTCATGAAATCGCTGTGGACCTCGAACGTGCGCTGGTCCGCGGTGACCGAAGACGGCGTCGACGGCGGTGCGGTGATCCCCGAGGACTACGACGGCTCGGAGCGCAGCCTGCAGCAGGTGCGGCTGAACGTCGAACGCTCCGGCGAGATCGGCCAGCTGGTGGCGTCGGACTTCCGCTCCAGCATCATTTCCGTTCCGCTGCTCGACACCGACCCGCAGACCGGCCAGAAGCTTGACTACCGCGTGTTCTCGGAGAAGCTCGAGGAGATCCGCGCCAAGTACCAGGACGATCGCGTGGCACTGCACGTCACCGGCTTCGCGAAGGTGGTGGGCGACCTGATCGCCGGTCTGCGCGAGGTGCTGATCTACTTCGGGGTGGCCATCGCGATCGCCACCGCGATGATCTACTGGTTCAACCGCGACCTGCGCTCCACGCTGCTGGTGATGGCCAGCTCGCTCACCGCGGTGCTGTGGCAGCTGGGCGCGCTGCCCACGCTGGGCTACGAGCTGAACCCGTACTCCATCCTGGTGCCCTTCCTGGTGTTCGCCATCGGCATGAGCCACGGCGCGCAGAAGATGAACGGCATCATGCAGGACATCGGCCGCGGCGTGCACAAGCTGGTGGCCGCGCGCTTCACCTTCCGCCGGCTGTTCCTCGCCGGCCTCACCGCGCTGCTGGCCGATGCCGTGGGCTTCGCGGTGCTGCTGGTGATCGACATCCCGGTGATCCAGGAACTCGCCATCGCCGCCAGCATCGGCGTGGCGATGCTGATCTTCACCAACCTGATCCTGCTGCCCATCCTGCTGAGCTACACCGGCGTGAGCGCGAAGGCGGCGGCCCGCAGCCTGCGCGCCGAACAGGCCGACCAGCAGCCGCACGGCCGCAAGAACCGCCTGTGGCACTGGCTCGACGCGTTCACCACGCGGCGTGCGGCCACGCTGGCCATTGGCGTGGGCGTGCTGATGGCCGCCGGCGGCTACGCGGTGTCGACCCAGCTGAAGATCGGCGACCTCGACGCCGGCGCGCCCGAGCTGCGGCCCGACTCGCGCTACAACCGCGACAACGCCTTCATGGTGGCTCACTACGCGGCCAGCTCCGACATCCTGGTCGTGATGGTGCAGACCGAGCCCGACCGCTGCACCGCCTACGGCACGCTGGCCCGCATCGACCGGCTGGCCTGGCAGCTCGAGCAGTTGCCCGGCGTCGAGGCCACCCAGTCGATGGCGGCGTTGTCGAAGTTCTCCGCCATCGGCTTCAACGAAGGGGCGTTCAAGTGGTTCGAGCTGGTGCCCAACCAGGCCTCGCTCGGCGCGGTGCAGACCCGCGCGCCCCGCGAGCTGCTGAACCAGACCTGCTCCCTGACCTCGCTGTACGTGTACCTGAAGGACCACAAGGCCGAGACCCTGAGCCGCGTGATCGCCGAGGTCGAGGCCTACGCGAAGGTGAACGACACGCCGCAGGCGCGCTTCATCCTGGCCGCCGGCGGCGCCGGCATCGAGGCGGCCACCAACATCGAGGTCAAGCACGCGTGGACGCAGATGCTGCTGCTGGTCTACGCCGCGGTCACGGTGCTGTGTTTCCTCACTTTCCGTTCATGGCGCGCGGTGGTGGTCGCGGTGCTGCCGCTGATGCTGACCTCGGTGCTGGCCGAGGCGCTGATGGTGGCGCTGGGCATCGGCGTGAAGGTGGCCACGCTGCCGGTCATCGCGCTGGGCGTGGGCATCGGCGTCGACTACGCGCTCTACATCCTCAGCGTGATGCTGCAGCAGCTTCGCGAAGGCCGCAGCCTGTCCGAGTCGTACTACAAGGCGCTGCTGTTCACCGGCCGCGTGGTGCTGTTGACCGGCCTGACACTGGCGGTGGGCGTGCTCACCTGGGCGTTCTCGGACATCAAGTTCCAGGCCGACATGGGCATCCTGCTGGCCTTCATGTTCCTGTGGAACATGCTCGGTGCGCTGATCCTGATCCCGGCGCTGTCGCACTTCCTGCTGCGTCCGGGTTCGCGTGCGGCGCACCCGGCGGTGGCCACGGCCCCGGTGGCCGCATGACGGGCACCTTGACCCCGCTGGTGCTGGCCGGCGGCGCGCTGGGCTTCAACTGGCTGCCGGTGTTCGTCGCGCAGCGCCGCGGGCTGTTCGAACGGCACGGGCTGGCGGTCGAGCTGCGGCGGCTCGGTGCGGTCGACAAGGCGACCGCGGCGGTGAACAGCGGCGAGGCGCAGCTGGCGATCTCGCCACCCGAAGGCGCCCTGGCCGATGCCGCGGTCGGCGGTGCGCTGCGCGTGGTGGCCGCCAACACCAACTGCCTGCCGCTGACGCTGGTGGCGCGTGCCGGCGTCCAGCGCATCGAAGACCTCAAAGGCGCCGTGCTCGGCACCTCGTCGCTGACCGAAGGCACCGCGCTGTACACGCAGGCCCTGCTGGCGCGCCACGGCCTGCGCTACCCGCAGGACTACACGTTCAACGTGGTGGGTGTGCACCAGGCGCGCTGGCAGGCGCTGCAGGCCGGCACCATCGACGCGGCATTGCAGCCGCCGCCGTTCAACTTCCTCGCCATCGACGCCGGCTACACCGACCTCGGCGAGGTCAGCAACGCGCTGCCCGAGATCGCCTTCACCGCGCTGCTCGGCCGCACGGACTGGCTCGCCGCGCACGGCCCCAGCGTGACTGCGCTGCTGCGCGCGATCGGCGAGGCCACGGCGGTGGTGTGCGATCCCGGCCACGACGACGAGGTGCTGCCGGTGATGATGGAGATCACGCAGTCCGACGCCCACTACGGCCGGCGCGCGCTCGACTACATGCGCCGCCTCGGCGCGTTTCCCCGCTCGTTCGTGATCCCCGAGCCGGCGCTGGCCACGACGCTGCGGCTGATGGTGCAGGCCGGACTGCTGGCCGCCGACGCGGTGGACGCCGCCCGCGCCGGGGTCGACCTGCGCTGGACCCGGGGGGCCTGAGACGATGGACCTGACCGCCCTCTCCCCCCTGACCGTGCTGCGCGTGCTCTGCGGCCTGTGGTTCGTGCCGCATTGCCTGGGCAAGCTGCGCCACATCGGCCCGGCCTCGCAGACCTTCGCGAAGGCCGGCCTGCGGCCCGCGGTGCCGTTCGTCTGGCTGACCATCGCGCTCGAGGTGCTGGCGGGCATCGGCCTGGTCAGCGGCGTGTACGCCCGCCCGGCCGCCGCGCTGGCCGTGGTGGTGCTGCTCGGTGCCAGCTACGCGATGGTGAAGCTCCACGGCTGGCACTGGCGCTGGCAGAAGCTCGGCCCCGAGTTCATGGTGTTCTGGTCGATCGCCTGCGTGCTGTCGGTCAGCGCTTAGCAGTACCGTAGGCCTGCACCAGGCCGGTCAACACCAGGTGCACCATCTCGCCGGCCTTCGGGCCGGTCTTGAAGCCCGAGGCCGGCGCGTACGTCAGCTCGATGACGACGCCGCCGAGCGTCTCGGCATCCGCCGGCGCCTGGCCGGGCGGAAACAGCGTCAGCAGGATCTCCCCCAGCCCGCGCCACTGCGCGCGGAACAGGTTGGCGTGCCGCTCGCTGAACGTCTCGTTGCGGCGCGCCCGCCGCACCAGCTCCAGCGTCAGCAGCCCCCACATCGGATCGCTCGACCGCACGCGCGACCACGCGCTGACCACGTCAATCACACCCGCCGGCGTCGTCACGCCCTGCAGCGCCGCCGAGATCTCTTCCACGTCCTGCAGCGAATGCGTTTCGAGCAGCTCGAGGACGATCTCCTCCTTGCTGGCGAAGTTCGAATAGAACGCGCCCTTGCTGAAACCGGCCTCCTCGGCGATGCGGCCGACGGAGGCGTTTTCGTAGCCCTCGCGGGCGACCACCTGGCGTGCGGAGGCCAGCAGCTTGGCGCGTGTCTGCGCACGGCTCTCTTCACGGGACAGACGGACCACGCGCAACGACTCCAACAGCGACCACGGGCCGCCGATGGTAGTGGCAGCCCCATTCAGATACCAGTCGGTATCCAAAAACCATCAAGGATTTCACCAAGCGCGGCGCATCCCCGTTTTGTGCAAACTTTGTCCTTCATGCACAACCAAGCCGATGCTCACCCATGAACGCCTTGCCCACCACCATGCGCGCCGCCCGGATGCACCGGGTCGGCGGCGCGATGTCGATCGACACGCTGCCGGTGCCCCAGCCGCGCCCGCACGATGTACTGGTACGCGTGCGCGCCTGCGGCATCGTGCCGAACCTGCACAACATCCTCAGCCACTGGAACACCTGGTTCCCCGAGCGGCCGCTGCCGCCGCTGCCCGCGGTGTTCGGGCTCGACCCGGTGGGCGAGATCGTCGCCGTCGGCGCGCAGGTGCATGCGTGGCGGCCGGGCGAGCGGGTCTACGTGAACCCGGGCCGCTACTGCGGCGGCTGCCGGGCCTGCCGCGACGGCCGCCACACCCATTGCCCGTGGTGGACCTTCAACGGCTACTTCGGCTTCTCCGACAAGTCGCTGCAAATGTTCGACGACTACCCGCACGGCGGGCTGGCCGAGTACATGGCGGCCCCGCAGTACGCGCTGGTCAAGCTGCCCGACAACGTCAGCGACGAGCAGGCGGCGCGCTTCGGCTACCTCGGCACCGCCTACGCCGGGCTGCGCAAGGCCGGCCTCGGCCCGGGCAAGACGGTGCTGATCAACGGCATCACCGGCACGCTCGGGCTGGGCGCGGCGCTGCTGGCGCTCGCGATGGGCGCCACCCGCATCCTCGGCACGGCGCGCAACCCGGCATTGCTCGAGCGCGTGCGGGCCCTGGCGCCACAGCGCCTGCACACGCTGTCGCTGCTCGACGATGTCGCGCTGGACCACTGGGCCCGCGATCTCACGCACGGCGACGGGGTCGACCTGTTCGTCGACTGCCTCGGCCCGGGCGCGCCGCACGCGGTGTTCCAGGCCGGCCTGCGCGCACTCACCCGCGGCGGCCAGTCGGTGAACATCGGCGCCATCGCCGGCGACGTGCCGATGGACCTGCACACGATGATGGACCTGCAGCAGTCGCTGATCGGCTCGTGCTGGTTCACCGCCGGCGAAGGCCAGGACATGGCCGACATGGCCGCGGCCGGCACGCTGGACCTGTCCGTCTTCGAACACGTGCGTTTCCCGCTCGATCGCGTCAACGAGGCCATCGCCGGCATCGAGCAGCGCCACGGCGGTTTCAGCAACTACGTCGTCCAACCCTGAGGACCGCCATGCCCACACGCCATGACACCCGCTACGAGAACACGCTGCGCATGCTGCTGTTCTTCGCGATCGGCTTCGTGTTCTTCGATCGCCTGGCGATCAACTTCCTGTTCCCGTTCATGCGCGGCGAGTTCGAACTCACCAATGCGCGCATCGGCCTGCTGACCTCGGCGCTGGCGCTGACCTGGGCGCTGTCGGGCTTCGCGCTCAGCGCGTATGCCGACACCGCCGGGCGGCGCAAGCCGGTGCTGGTGGGTGCCGTGGTGGTGTTCTCGCTGTGCTCGATCTCGTCGGGGCTTGCGGGCTCGTTCTTCGCGCTGCTCGCGGCGCGCGCGATGATGGGGCTGGCCGAAGGCCCGGTGCTGCCGATCGGCCAGTCCCTGATGCTGCAGGCCTCGAGCCCGGCGCGGCGCGGCTTCAACATGGGATTCATCCAGGCCTCGGCCGGCGGCCTGCTGGGCGCGGTGCTCACGCCGATGGTGATCGTGCCGGTGGCCGAATCCCACGGCTGGCGCTTCGCGTTCTATTGCGCCGGCGTGCCGGGACTGCTGATCGCGTTGTTGCTGGCACGCCTGGTGCGCGAGCCGCGCCTGTCGGCAGCACCCGTCAGCGCGGCGGCACCGGCGGGCGCCGCCGCCGTCGGCTGGCGCAACCTGCTGTCGCGCAACACGGTGCTGTGCACCGTGCTGAGCTGCCTGTTCATCACGTGGTTCCTGGCCATCGTCACGTTCAGCCCGGTGTACCTGCTGGAGCAGCGCCACATGACCCCCGGGGAGATGGGCCTGTTCATGACGGTGCTCGGCCTGTCCAGCGTGATCGGCGGCTTTGCCGTGCCCGCGCTGTCGGACCGCATCGGCCGGCGCCCGACGCTGCTGCTGTTCGGCGCGGTCGCCAGCGCGGCGCCGCTGGTCATCGCCTACCTCGACGGCGCGGTGGTGCAACTGTGCATCGCGATCTTCGTCGCCTACCTGGGCTACGGCTGCTTCCCGATCTTCCTGGCCACCGTGCCGGCCGAGAGTGTCGGGCCGGCGTACGGCGGTCGCGCGATCGCGGTGGTGATCGGCGTCGGCGAGGTGGTCGGCGGCTTCGTCTCGCCGCTGCTGATCGGTGTCGCGGCCGATGCCTTCGGACCCACCACGCCGTTCCTGGTCGCCTCGGGCTGCACGCTGCTGGCGCTGCTGGTGATGTGCGGCCTGCGCGAGACGGCGCCCCGCCGTGCGCGGGGCGCCGCCGCGGCCGCCCCGGTCGGCGAGGCGACGACCTCGGCCTAACCCGCCACGGGCTGCAGCGCCTCGGCCTGCAGCCGCCGCTCGATCATCCAGCGCAGGTGCCCCAGCGCCGTGTCGGCAGCGAGCGCGGCCATGGGCGGCACCGCGCCGGTGGCCGCGAGATCGTCGATCACCCGCTGCTGGGCCTCGATGATCACGCGGTCTTCGTCGAAGGCCTGCGTGAGGTCGGCGAACAGCTGCTCGTTGACAGCCTCGTCGCCCAGCGCGAAGTCGTGCGGCAGCGCGTAGAAGTAGTGCGTCGTCGTCGCGCTCTCGGGCGTGACCAGGTTGACGGGACGGAAGCGCAACGCGCCCTCGTGGCGGCCCTCCACCGCACCGGTGCCGGTGGGCTGCACGCCCGACTCCATGATCATCAGCCCGGGCAGCAGCACGTCGTAACGGTGCCAGCGGTCGACGTTGCCGGCGAAGCCACCGACGCGCGCCTGGAACGGCGCCGCCGGCACGTCGAACACCCAGCGCTCGATGTGGACGCCTTCGGCGGTGCGCTCCACCCGCGGCCGTGCCATCGCGATCTGCGTCGTGCCGCCCACGGTGCCAGGGTGCACGTAACTCAGGTGCGAGAAGTCGAGCAGGTTGTCGAGCACCAGCTGGTAGTGCGCCCTGAAGTGCATCGTGCCGGGTTTCATCGGCCAGGCCGGGTCGTCCAGCGCGGGGATGTGCGGGATGCGGCTGGCGTCGGCCAGCGCCGGGTCGCCCATCCAGATCCACAGCAGGTTGTCGCGCTCGACCAGCGGATACGACGGCACGCGCAGCTGTGGCGGCACCTGCGGCTGGCCCGGCACTTCGACGGCCACGCCCTGCGCATCGAACACGACGCCGTGGTACAGGCAGCGCAGGCCGTGGGCCTCGACCCGCCCGGCCGACAGCGGCGCCAGCCGGTGCGCGCAGGCATCGCGCAGCGCCACCGGCGTGCCCTCGGCGGTGCGGAACAGCACCACCGGCTCGCCCAGCAGGCGCCGCGCCAGCGGCGTGGTGGCGCCGACCTCGTGGGCCCAGCCGGCGACGTACCAGCAGTTGCGGATGAACCCGCCCGTAGGCCGGCTCATGGCATCACCACGACGTTGTCGAAGCCGCCGCCACGGCGGTCGGCCAGCGCGGCCAGCGCGTCGTTGGCCTGGTCCAGCGCAAAACGGCGGTGTTCGAAGTGGCCGAGCTGCAGCGTCCCGGCCGCGGCCATCGCGGCCATCTCCTCGCCCTCGCCGGGCGTGAACCAGATCGAGCCCAGCCATGACAGCCCCGTGCACATGAACCACACCGGGTCGAAGTTCATCGGCTCGCTCATGCCGCCGATCACGACGCCGATGCCGCCACGGCGCAGCGAGCGCATCGCGTCCATCGTCACCTGCGCCGGCGCACCGGTGGACAGCGCCTCGATGAAGAGGTCGGCGCCCCGGCCGTCGGTCTGCGCGCGCACCCAGGCTTCGAGGGGCTCGTCGCCATACGACAGCGTCGTCACGCGGGCCGGGTCGAGCTGGCGCACCCGTTCGAGCAGGGCACGGTCACGCGCCACCGCGAACACCTGCGTGCAGCCCATGCCCAGCGCCAGCAGCACCGCGGGCAGGCCCAACGTGCCGGTGGCCCCGGTGATCACCACCGAGCGGCCCGAGCCGGCACGCCCCTTCTTCAGCGCCGCGTACGCGGTGCCCAGGTAGCCGAAGCGCGCGCCCTGCTCGAACGACACGGCTCCGGGCAACTTCACCAGGCTGGCCGCCGGCGCGGCCATGTACTCGGCCATGCCGCCGTTCGGGTACGCCTCGAAGACGCGCGCCGAGCCGGGGCCGAAGCCGAAGTAGCCCTGGAAGGTGTAGCCATCGCAGGCGGTCGGTTCGCCGCTGCGGCAGGCGTGGCAGCTGCCGCACGAGCGGCCGGGGTTGACGTACACCCGGTCGCCGGGCCGCACACCGTGCACCTGCTCGCCGACCTCGGCCACCACGCCGGCCACGTCGAGCCCGAACACCGCCGGCAGCTGGGGCAGCGGCAGGAACGGGAACCACTGCGCATAGTGGTTCATCACGTTGTTCAGGTTGGGCACCAGGTTGCAGGCCTTGACCTGCACCACGACGTCGGTGGGCCGGGGCCGCGGGCGGGCCATCGGCTCCAGTTGCAGCGGGTCGCCGAACGCGTGCAGTCGCGCGGCTTTCATCGTCTCCGTCATGTCGTTCCTTTCACAGCCATCGGATGACCGGCAACCTGGTTCACAGATGAGAACCTGCCCGCTGCGGTTCAAAAGGGGTCCGCAGTTGGCTTTCCATCGCCGATTCACTACGATTCTGGAGAGCGACGCCAGCGACCACAACCGCCATAGTTCCCATATGAGAACCAACCACCCCGCCGCCCCGCAGGTGAAATCCGCCGGCCGCTTCGCCGACGTGCTCGAGTTCGTCGGCCAGGCCGGCGAGCCGCCCACCTTCCGCGAGATCGCCGAGGGCCTGGGCCTGCCGAAGAGCAGCCTGTTCAACCTGCTCGCCACGCTCACCGCGCGGGGTTACCTGCAGCAGCACGGCCCGCGTGGGGCCTACCACCTCGGCACGATGATCGCGACGCTGGCACAGCAACGGCAGCAGCCGGCCTCGTATGCGCTGCGCGCCGAGCCGATCCTGAAAGCGCTGGTGGCGAGGCTCAACGAGGCCTGCGGCTACTACGAACTGCGCGGCGACGAGCTGGAGGTCATCCGGGCCGAAAGCAGCACGCAGGCGCTGGCGCACCGGCTCTACACCGGCAACCGGGTGCCGCTGTATTGCGTGTCGGCCGGCAAGGCGCTGCTGGCGCAGCTGTCGGCCGCGGAATTGCGCGCCTACCTGCAGCGCACACCGCTGCGGCCGTACACACCGGCCACGGTGGCCAGTGCCGCCGCGCTGGCGCGGCAGCTGCGGCAGGCCCGCGAAGAGGGCTTCGCGCAGGCGCGCGACGAACACAACCTCGGCACCACCGGCATCGCGGTGGCGGTGCAGTCGAAGGGCCGCACCGTCGGGGCCTTCAACGTGGCGATGCCGTCGGTGCGCTGCACGCCGGAGATGGCGGTGCGCACCCGTTCGGCGCTGGCCCAGGCGGCCGCGACGTTCGAGCGCGGTGCTTGACAGGCCGCTGTCCGGTCTTGTGCTGTTCTCTGTTCTGTGGGAGCGCCTTCAGGCGCGATTCCTGTGGGAGCGCCTTCAGGCGCGATTCGCGGCACGCCACCGTCGATCGCACCTGAAGGCGCTCCTACAACCGTGCCAGCGGCTCAGGCCGCGGCCTCGGCGGGCCCCTGCTGCTCACGGATGAGCTGCGCCAGCACGCGGCGCGCACGCATGCTGGCCGAGTCGGTGGCCAGCAGCACGGGCTTCAGGTCTTCCAGCGCCTGCCC
>Ga0233424_10002073_pt1 | contig 15249 bp, 12 predicted proteins | sample Watercolumn_Towu_FD_181011 | JGI IMG/M metagenome (GOLD analysis project Ga0233424, IMG submission 181011) | Freshwater microbial communities from Lake Towuti, South Sulawesi, Indonesia - Watercolumn_Towuti2014_125_MG | ecosystem: Environmental > Aquatic > Freshwater > Lake | place: Indonesia...
TCGTGGTGGCGTTGGTCGTGTCGACGGTGGTGGGAACGAGCTGCGTCGTGTCGGCGATCACAGAGGGTGGCGCGTGCAAGAAGGCTGGCACCAAGACCGGCATTCCGGGCGGCACGCTCGTGTGCACACGCGTGACCTCGGGCAAGAACCAAGGCAAGCTCGTGTGGACTCGGATGTCGTCGGGTGGCGGTAGTGGTTCGTCGGGTTCGAGCGGCAGCGGTTCGTCCAGTTCGGGTCAGGTGAGTCTCGGTGGTTCGTGCAGTGAGTCTTCCGGCGCGTTGAAGTGGAGCCAGGCGGGATCTGCCGTAGTGGTGTGCAAGGGCGGAAAATACAAGTACGCGATTCCGAGCGACTTCCCGGCGACACCGGCTGGCGGCTACAAGTCTCGACCTTCGTGGTATCCGACGATCACTCAATTTCTTGGCGGCGGAAAGACAGAGCCCACCTGTTCCAGCTCGAGCGTGAAATTCACGCAGCCGGTGATTCCGCTGGCGAGCCTGACGACCACGATTCCCTACGGAATGATGACCGGCGACCACGTGACGCCGATTGACCACGCCTACCTCGGATTGAAGACGCTGGAGATTCCGCAGTCGCAAGTCAAAGAATCTGACTACGTGAACGTGACTGCCCCCGGCGACGGCACGATCACCGAGCTGAGTTCGCTCGGTGCGCCGTCGATGAACCGCGTCATCATCGACCATGGCTGTGGTGTCTATTCCGTCTACATGGTGCTGAATCGACCAACGGGTGTCTTGGCGAAGTACGTCTCGGAGATGAACGCCAAGGGCGGCTACTTGCGGCTTTCCGTGCCGATCAAGGCTGGCGAGGTGTTTGGGCAGCAGCGTGACAACCCGCTCGACTTCAACGTCTTCGACGGTAGCCAATGGCTGAGCGGATTCGCGTTCCCGGCTTCGTATCTCACTCAGGACACCGGGAAGCCGTACACCGCGGACTATCTACCGTTCTTCTCCGGCGCCATTCGCACGGCGATGGAGAACTCCCTGCAGCGCACCGCATCGCCGCGCGTCGGCAAGATCGACCATGACGTGATCGGCTCGGCGTCCGGCAACTGGTTTCTTGATGGAACGTTCGGGTACGGCGGCAAGGCGACGGCGTTGTATCAGAACGCAACCTTTCAAATTCCTGGCGGACCAGTCGACGGCAAGAACGGCTACGCATGGAGCCATCTCTCGATATCTCCGCACGAAGTCGACGTCGACCAGTGGGTGTTCTCCATCGGATGGTTCAACGACCCCAAAGGTGACTTTCCGCAGATGATCCTCTCCGTGCCGGCGGGCAAGCCGGCGCCGTCAAGCCTCACTGCGTCGAGCGGGGCGGTCGTGTACGACTTGTATCAAGCGGGCGTTGACTATCCGACGCCGGCCGGCTCCAGGGCACTTGGCCCCGTCGGCTACAAACTCCAGCGCGGTCAATCCAAGGGTCGGGTCATTCTGCAAGTGAATGCCGACGGATCGTTGTCGGTCGAGTTCGGTTCTGCCTTCACCGCCGCGAAACGAACCTATCGCCGGTAGCACGGCTGTCTGCTGAGCGTTCGCTGATCACCGGCGAGCGTTGGCGCTCGCCAGCGCTCGTAACCCAATGGATGGAGCATCTGACTACGGATCAGAAGGTTGGAAGTTCGAGTCTTCCCGAGCGCACCATCGTCGCGGATGTCGCCGCGCGCGTCAGCCGCGCACGACGCTGACGAGGATCGCCGCCACCTCGCGCAACGCGAGCGCCGAGTCCTCGAGGCGCGACGAGGTGGGCAGCAGTGCGACCGGGGCGAGGCTGTCGAGCAGACCCGGGCGGTCCGAGTCGGAGCCCACCATGGTGAGGTCCGAGAAGTAGCGGGCGAACTCCAGCCGGGCGCGGCGCAGGTGGAAGTTGGACGACACGATCGCGATCGAGGCGTCGGCGTCGACGATCCCGAGGCGGGCCGCCTCGCGCGCGTGACCGCGCGTGTTGGAGGAGACCGTCTCGAGCGTGATGCGCGCGTCAGCCACCCCGAGTGCACGCAGCCGTTCGACCATCAGTTCGCCGTGGCGCTCGTCGGGCCGCTCGTCCTGCGTGCCCGACTCGCGGCCGGAGACGACCACGAGCGCGTCGGGATGCGCGCGCGCGAGGCGCGCGGCGCGGTGCGCACGCCGGATGCTCTCGGTGCCGAGGAAGTCCTCGGTGGGCGTCTCGCCGACCTCGTAGCCGCCTCCGAGCACGAAGATCGCGGCGGGCTCGCGGACGGACCCGGTCGCGGTCGACACGTCCAGCGCGCGGCTCGTGACCCACGCCGACGGACCGCTGCCCGCGAGCCACAGCGCCGCGAGCGCCATCGAGCCGAGGCGTCGTGCCCAGCGCGGACCGCCGCGCGCGCGCAGCACGACCACCCACGTCGCGGAGAGCGCCGCGACGAGCGGCCAGACGGGGTCGATCAGGCCGCGCACGGGCTCAGTGCCCCGTGTCGCCGCGGGGCGCGAGGGGGTTGCGGCGTCGCGCCCGTGTGCGCAGTGCGTGGCGCAGCGTGTGGCCGAGGATCTGCAGGCCGTATCGGATGCTGTTGACGCGCGAGATCTCCTCGCCGTAGAAGGTCGGGATGGGGATCTCGTGGATGCGGACGCCCGAGGCGAGCATCTGCAGGATGATCTGGGTGTCGAAGTCGAACTCGTCCGAGTTGGCCTCGAAGTCCACGGCTGCGAGCGCGGCGGTGCGGTACGCGCGGTAGCCCGAGTGCCACTCGGTGAGCCGCACGCCGGCGAGCACGTTTTGCACCGCGGTGAGGATCGTGTTGCCGACGAACTTGTAGAGCGGCATCCCGCCGCGCAACGCGTCCGCGCGGCGCATCATCCGCGACCCGAACACGACGTCCGCGCGGCCGTCCACGATCGGTGCGACCATCCGCGACAGTTCCTCGGGGGCGTACTGGCCGTCCCCGTGTAGGAGCACCACGAGGTCCATCCCGCGGTCGATCGCCCAGCGGTAGCCGTACTTCTGGTTGCCCCCGTAGCCCCTGTTGTGCGGGTGGCGCACGATCGTGAGCGGCAGGCGCGACCCCCGCTGGTAGGTGGTCGCGACGTCGTGCGTCGCATCGGTGCTCGCGTCGTCGCAGACGATCACCGAGGCGATTCGCACCGCGAAGTCCTCCGGGATGCGGTCCAGCACGGGAGCGAGGGTGTCCTGCGCGTTGTACGCCACCACCAGCACGGCGATGTGCGGGTCTGCTTCGGGAGTCAGGGCCATCGCAGGTTCACGTCTTCGTCGCAGGGCCCCAGGTCGTAGATCTTGCCCCAGTCGTCGGCGAACACCACGGGCAGGGCCGTGGGCTCGCCGTCGGGCAGGAAGGTGCGTGCGTACCACACCACATAGCGGTGCGTGCAGCGTTGTCGTGGGCCGTCGTCCTTCTGGTACTGGGTGAGGATCGGCCCGCTGCGCACCGCCGCGTAGAGCTGTTGCGGCTCGTTCGAGTACCACCCCGCGGGACCGGGCAGGTCGCGCGCCGCCTCGTGGATCGGCGCGCGCTGGAACGCGCGGGAGCCCCAATGCCGCCCGTCGCGTCCGAACACCGTGGCGTCCCGCGCGACCGCCGCGACCTGTGCGGCGAGTAGCAGGCCGCACGCCACGGCCGCGACCCGGCCCGCGACCCGGCCCGTGACCCGGCCCGCGACCCGGCCCGCGACCCGGCCCTGGCGCGCGGCGCGGTCCACCCCGAGCGCGGCGAGCAGCACGAGCGGCGGCAACACGGGGATCATCATGCGGTTGTCCAACGGCCCGAGTTCCGCGTAGACGAAGCGCCACGCGGAGAACGCGACGTACGCCACGACGACCGCCGCACACGCGACGCCGAGCGGCTCCGGGCGCCGGGTGCGCGCGGTGCGCACGCCGGCGTACGCGAGACCCGCGACGAGCACCGCCGCGGCGGCGGTGCCCGCCGCGCGCGCGGACGCGGGGTAGTCGGCCCACGTCATGTAGATGCTCCCCTCGAAGGGTCGCCCGAGCACCCAGGTGCCGAGCGTCGCCGTCGCCGTGCGCAGCGGCCCGGCGAGCGAGCCGCCCCCCGGCACGCGTGTACCCGTCCATGTGCCGTCGATGCGGTGGTTGCGCGCGAGCCACCGCCACACGGGCAGCGCCGCAACGCCGAGCGTCGCGGCGTGGAGCACCGCGGCGCGCACCCACCCCCGACGGGCCGCGTGCACGACCGTACCCGCGGCGAGGATCGCCACCGCGAACACCGGGCCCACGTAGCGCACGAAGCACAACGCCGCCCCGAGCACCGCGAGCGCGGGCCACCGCCACGCGCGACGAGCATGCAGCGCCACCGCGAGCATCGCGAGCTCGAGGGCGAGGAACGGGGGTTCGCTCCAGGCCATCGTCCACTGCCAGAGCAGGGCCGGACTCGCGGCCAGCATCGCGAGGGCCCAGCGCCGCGGCCAGGTGCCCACGCCCGCGCGCGCGAGCAGCAGGCCGCCGAGGCCCACGACCACCGCCGCGCACGCGGCATTCACCACCTGGAGCACCACGCCGGGGCTCACCCCGAGTGCGTGACCGACCGCGAGGATGACCGGCAGCCCGGGCGGGCGCACCGTCATGAGCCGACCGGTCACGTCCAGGAGCCCGCGACCCTCCGCGAGGTTGATCCCGGTCTCGACGTAGTCGGTGGAGTCCCAACTCCAGCCCACACCCGAGCGGTTGGCGAACGCCACGAGCGCCGCGACACCGACGACGGCGACGGTGTCGTCACCGCGCACCACGCGCCCGACTCTACGACGGGGGCGACTCCGTAGGATGGGCGCGTGACGCGTGCGTTCGCCCGTGACGTCGTCGTCGTGGGCGGGTGCGGTCACGTCGGCCTGCCGCTCGCGATCCTGCTCGCCGACCGCGGCCTGCGCGTGAGCGCCTTCGACGTGGACGCCGAGGCCGTCGCGCGCGTCGCCTCCGGGTCGATGCCCTTCGACGAACCGGGCGCGGGGCCGTTGCTCGAGCGCGGGCTTGCGTCGGGGCGGTTCGAGGTGACGACGGATCCGGCCTGCGTGTCCGGGGCCGAGCATGTCGTCATCGTGATCGGCACGCCGGTGGACGAGCACCTGAATCCCGACCCCGAGACGGTGCCGCGGGCCGTCGAGGCGCTCGCCGACCGCCTGCGGGACGGCCAACTGCTGGTGCTGCGCAGCACGATCTACCCGGGCGTGACGCGGCTCGTGGAGCAGGTGGTGGCGCGTTCGGGCCGACGCATCGACGTGTGTTTCTGTCCCGAGCGGATCGCGGAGGGCAAGGCGATCGACGAGTTGTCCTCGCTGCCCCAGATCGTGGCGGCGCGCGACGAACGCGTGACCGCGCGGGCCGAGCGCCTCTTCGGCGTCATCGCGCACGACCTCGTGCGCACGACCCCCGAGGAGGCCGAACTGGCCAAGCTCTTCACCAACACCTGGCGGTACATCAAGTTCGCGGCGGCCAACCAGCTCTTCACCATCGCCAACGACTTCGGGGTCGACTTCGAGCGCGTGCGCGCCGCCATCACCCACGACTACCCGCGCGCCGCCGACATGCCGGGCGCGGGCTTCGCCGCGGGGCCCTGCCTCTTCAAGGACACGATGCAACTCGCCGCGTTCAACAACAACCAGTTCACCCTCGGCCACGCGAGCATGCTCGTGAACGAGGGTCTGCCGCTCTACCTCGTCTCGCGCCTCGAGCGCCGCCACGACCTCTCGCAGATGACCGTCGGGATCCTCGGGATGGCGTTCAAGGCCGAGAGCGACGACGCGCGCTCCAGCCTCGCCTACAAGTTGAAGCGCATCCTGCGCTACAAGGCGCGCGAGGTGCTGTGCGCCGACCCCTACGTGCGCACCGACAAGGACCTCGTGGCCGAGGACGAGGTGGTGCGCCGCGCCGACCTGGTCGTCATCGGCGCGCCGCACCGCAGGTACGCAACGCTGCCGCTGCGCCAGCCCGTGGTGGACGTCTGGAACGTGCGCAACGGGGGCGTGCTCGTCTGAGTCCGCGCGTCTCCATCGTCATCCCGGTCCACGACGAGGGGGACTCGGTCGAACCCGTGCTGCGACGGGTGCTCGAGTCGGTCATCCTTCCCGCCGAGGTCCTCGTCGTGCACGACGACCCCGCCGACTCCACGCTCCCGGCGCTCGCCCGGCTCGCGGTCGCGCACCCGCAGGTGCGGGCCGTGCACAACACCTCGGGTCGCGGCCCCGCGCGGGCCATCGCGTTCGGCATCCGCGAGGCGAGCGCGCCCGTGGTGGTCGTCACCATGGCGGACGGCTGCGACGACCCGACGCAGATCGACGCACTCACGCGCCTCGTGGAGCGCGGCGTCGTCGTGGCGTGCGCGAGCAGGTACGCGCGAGGCGGCCAGCAGGTGGGCGGGCCGTTCTGGAAGGGGCTGCTGTCCCGCACCGCGGGGCTCACGCTGCACCTGTTCGCGCGCGTCGGCACGCGGGACGCGACCAACTCGTTCAAGGCCTACTCCGCGGCGTTCGTGCGCGAGGTGGGCATCGAGAGCGATCGGGGCTTCGAGATCGGCCTCGAGCTCGTCGCCAAGGCGCGTCGTCGTCGGCTCCCGGTGGCGGAGATCCCGACGATCTGGCTGGACCGGGCCTTCGGTGCGTCGCACTTCCGCCTCACGACGTGGCTGCCGCGCTACCTGCGCTGGTACCTGCACGCCTTCGGGCCGCGCATCGGCGCCGGAGTCCGCCGATGAGCGCGGCAGTCCCGCGGGGCGACGCATGAGCCGCGTCCTCGTCACCGGGGCGTCGGGCTTCATCGGCGGCTACGTCGTGGAGGAGCTGCTCGTGCGCGGCCACGAGGTGATCGGCCTCGACGACTTCTCCAAGTACGGCCGCGTCGCGAAGGGCTACGACGGCCATCCCGGGTACCGCTTCGTGAGGGGCGACGCGCGGGACGCGGCGCTCATGGCGCGCCTCGCGATGGAGTGCGACCACCTCGTGGCGGGCGCGGCCCTCATCGGGGGCATCAGTTATTTCCACACCTACGCCTACGACCTGCTCGCCACCAACGAGCGGATCATGGCGAGCACCTGCGACGCGGCGATCCGCGCCCACGGCGAGGGCCGGCTCCGGAAGGTGACGTACCTGAGTTCCAGCATGGTGTTCGAGTCCACCGACCGTTGGCCGAGCGTGGAGGGCGACGAGCGGCGCATCCCGCCGCCGCGGTCGTCGTACGGTTTCCAGAAGTTGGCCGTCGAGTACTTCGCGCACGCGGCACACGAGCAGCACGGCCTGCCGTTCACGATCGTGCGGCCGTTCAACTGCGTCGGCATCGGGGAGGGCCGCGCCCTCGGTGAGGCCGAGGTGCTCTCGGGCAACGTGTCGCTCGCCATGAGCCACGTGGTGCCGGACCTCGTGCAGAAGGTGGTGAAGGGCCAGGACCCGCTCCACATCCTCGGGGACGGCACGCAGGTGCGCCACTACACCTACGGCGGGGACCTCGCGAAGGGGATCGCGACCTGCATGGAGCACCCGGCCGCGCTCAACGAGGACTTCAACGTCTCCACCGACCGGTCCACGACCGTGCTGGAGCTGGCCGAGGCGATCTGGCGCAAGGTGCGCGGGGACGCACCATTCCGATGGGTGAGCGACCCCGCGTTCGAGCACGACGTGCAGCGTCGCGTCCCCGACGTGACGAAGGCCCGCCGCCTGCTCGGCGTGGAGTGCACCACCCCGCTGGACACGATGCTGGACGAGGTGATCCCGTGGATCCGCGCCGCGGTGGCGGCGGGCAGGATCTAGGCGGCGCCGACCCCCGAGCGGATCGGTGGCTCAGTCCACCGACTTGGCGAGCATCGCCACGACGAGACCCGGCTTGGACTCCTGCTCGCCGACGCGGGTGAACCCGAGACGCTCGTGGAAGCGCAACGAGCCGTCGTTGCGCGGCCGCAGGTTGACCTCGCAGGTGAACAGGCGCGGGCCCGGCGCGGCCCGCATCGAGGCCTCCACCGCGTCGTAGAGCGCAGCGCCTCGCCCGCCCGAGCGGTGGGGCGCGTCGACGACGACCCGATCGAGGTAGACGAACTCGTCGAAGTGGGCCGAGAACCACGCGTAGTTCACCCCGAGGTTCTCGCGCACACCGGACGGGAAGGTGATGCAGAAGGCCTCGAGGTGCGCGCCCCCGATCGCCAGGGCGTGTCGGGCGCGCGCGAGGTCGGACTCCAGTTCGTGCGGATCGAGATGCGACACGGCGGGCACGTTGTCGTTGTTGATGCGCAGCGCCTCGTCGCGTTCCTCGCGGCGCAGATCGCGCACGACGAAGCGTGCGGCGCACATGCGGGCCTAGTCTGGCCGACCATGGCTCGGCACCCCGTGCTCGGCACCGACCTGCAGGGTCCGTGGCCCGACGGCCACGAGGTCGCGGTGCTCGGGCTCGGCTGCTTCTGGGGCGCCGAGCGGCGCTTCTGGACCCTCGAGGGCGTGCACGTCACCGCCGTCGGGTACGCGGGCGGCGACACCGAGCGCCCGAACTACCGCGAGGTGTGCCGCGGCGACACGATGCACGCCGAGGTGGTGCTCGTCGTGTACGACCCCGCGCGACTCCCCTACGAACGGATCCTCGCCCGTTTCTGGGAGTCGCACGACCCCACGCAGGGCATGCGCCAGGGCAACGACGTGGGCACGCAGTACCGCAGCGCCATCTACACGACCTCCGGCGCGCAGCGCGACGCCGCGCTCGCCTCGCGCGCCGCGTACCAGGCCGCGCTCTTCGCCGCCCGCCTCGGCACGATCACCACCGAGATCGCGGACGCCGGTCCGTTCTGGTACGCCGAGGAGTACCACCAGCAGTACCTCGTGAAGAACCCGAACGGCTACTGCGGTCTCGGCGGCACGGGGGTCGCGTGCCCCGAGTTCGTCAGCCCGGGCGTCGACGCCTCGCCACGGGATCCGTCCACCATCGGCCGCTGAAGCGCCACCGCCGAGCGTCGGCGGGCACGCGTGCGGCCCCCGCCGCGGGCCACAGGCGCGCCACCGCGACGGTGATGGCCTCGGCCTCCGCCGGGGTGGGCGCGGGACGGATCTGCCCGACCGCGACCGTCACAGCGGCATGTTGCCGTGCTTGCGCCGCGGCAGTTCCTCCCGTTTGCTGCGCAGCATCGCGAGGCCCGCGATCACCTTCGCACGCGTCTCGGCCGGGTCGATCACGTCGTCCACGTAGCCGCGCTCGGCCGCGGCGTACGGATTGGCGTACTTCTCGGTGTACTCGGCCACCAGCTCGGCCCGTCGCGCGGCGGGATCGGCGGCCTGCTGCAGCTCGCGCCGGTACACGATCTCCACGGCACCCTGCGGGCCCATCACCGCGAGCTCCGCGGTGGGCCAGGCGTACGCGAGGTCGGCGCCGATGGACTTGGAGTTCATGACGACGTACGCGCCGCCGTAGGCCTTGCGGGTGATGACCTGGATGCGCGGCACGGTGGCCTCGCAATACGCGTACAGCAGCTTTGCGCCGTGACGGATGATGCCGCCGTACTCCTGGTCCACGCCGGGCAGGAAGCCCGGCACGTCCACGAAGGTCACGAGCGGCAGGTTGAAGGCGTCGCAGGTGCGCACGAAGCGCGCCGCCTTCTCGCTGGACTCGATGTCCAACACCCCGGCGAGCACCATCGGCTGGTTGCCCACGATCCCCACGGGTTGGCCCCCGAGGCGGGCGAAGCCGCAGACGATGCTGCGCGCCCAGTGGGGGAAGTACTCGAAGAACTCGCGGTCGTCCACGACCTCCTCCACGACGTGCTTCATGTCGTAGGGCTGGTTGGACGACGCGGGCAGGATCGTGCGCAACGCCTCGCAGCTGCGGTCCACGGGGTCGGCCGTGTCGCGCAGCGGCGGCTCGCCCATGTTGTGCTGGGGCAGGAACGAGAGCAGGTAGCGCACGTCCTCGAGGCAGGACTTCTCGTCGGGCGCCACGAAGGTGGCGACGCCGCTCTTCTGGGCGTGGCTCATCGCCCCGCCGAGTTCCTCGAGGGTCACCTCCTCGCCCGTCACGGTCTTCACGACGTCGGGCCCCGTGATGAACATGTGGCTGGTTTCGCGCACCATGAAGATGAAGTCCGTCATCGCGGGCGAGTACACGGCGCCACCGGCGCACGGCCCGAGGATCACCGAGATCTGGGGTACGACGCCCGAAGCCTGCACGTTGCGGTGGAAGATGCCGCCGTAGCTCGCGAGCGACACGACCCCCTCCTGGATGCGGGCCCCGGCGCCGTCGTTGAGCCCGATCACCGGGGCACCCACCTTGAGCGCGAGGTCCATGAGCTTGTGGATCTTCTCGGCGAAGACCTCGCCGAGCGCGCCGCCGAACACGGTGAAGTCCTGGCTGAAGACGAACACCTTGCGCCCGTCAATCGTGCCCCACCCCGTGATCACGCCGTCGGTGTAGGGCCGCTCCTCGAGCCCGGCGGCGTGCGCGCGGTGGCGGGCCAGCAGGTCCAGTTCGTGGAAGCTGCCGGCGTCCAGCAGCGCCTCGATTCGCTCGCGGGCGAGCATCTTGCCCTTCTCGTGCTGGCGTTCGACGGCCCGGGCCGATCCCGCGCGCATGGCCCGCTCCTTGCGTGCCCGCAGGTCGGCGATCTTGTCCGCCATCGGGTCGCCGGCCACGTGCCCGACGCTAGTGGGGCGTTCGTTGGACGATGCCGCGCGCGGTCGCGCGCGCTCAGCCCGACGCAGCCGACGCGGTGACGGCGAAGGCCGTCGCGAGGGGCGTGAGGTCGCCCGTCGTGGTCGTGCCCGTGATCTCCAGGCTCCACGGGCCGGGAGCCACGAGGGTGAAGGTGCCGTCTCCCGGCACGATCGCCGCGCCGGGTCGCTCCAGCGGCACGCTGATCGCCACGCCCGCGTATCCGATCGCTTGCGGCACGAGGTTGACCGTGAGGTTGTTGATTCGGCGCGGCTCGAGCAACTCGATGCGCATGGCGTTGACCCCGGTGGTCGCGGGCGTCAGCGACACGATCACGTGGAACCTGTCGTTGCGCAACTCCTCCCGGAACGCGTATGCGGCGGCGGGGGCGGTGATGCGCGGCGTCGCCTGGGAGGGCGTGCTCGAGAACGCCCAGGACGTCACGAGCATCACCACCACGGCCATCGTCGCCTCCACCCCCGTGGCGCGCTTGAGGCGTCCCGCCATGCGGCCGCGCAGCTCATCGGCATCGGCGAGGCGCTCGTGCACGAACGCCCGCAACACGAGGGTGACGAAGACCATCGGGCCGACCGCGAGCAACTTGAGCACGACGATGCGCCCGTGACCCGAGGTCAGGATCGCGGCGCCGTCCAGCAGCCCGAACGACAGGATCCCCGTGACGACCGAAACGATCATCGCCGTGGTGGAGCGGCGTGCGAAGGCCCGCACCGCATCCACGAGGTCGGCCCCGCCGGGACCGGCCAACACGACCCGGGTCATGAGCAGCAGACCCCCCACCCAGTAGGCCACGGCGACGGCGTGCACCACGCCGATCGGGTGCACGGCCACCGACACGTTTTGGCCGAGCCGGCCGAGCCCGAGCGTCGCGATCATCGCGACGCTCGCCACCGACACGGGCACCTGCGAGCTGGGGTCGAGCACGCGTCGCGGATTCCACGCCGCCCACCCCACGCCGCCCACGAGCACGACCCGCAGGATCGACACCGTGCCGCCGATCCCCCCGAGGTCGGCGAACCACTCGAAGGGCACGAGCGCCTCGACGAAGCCGGCCCCCGTGCGACGCACCGCCTCGAGCGATGCCACCAGCCACGACGACACGAGCGCGCCCGCCCAGGCGAGGCGCATGTAGCGCAGCGTGAGTCCGTACTCGGGGCCCTCGGGCCACGCGGTGACGAACAGCGCGAGCGCGCCGAACACCGCCACCAGCCCGAGGTACATCGCGATGCGCAGCAGGCCGAGCGCCCCGCCGACGCGGGGCGACGCCCGCTGGTCCTCGATCCGCTCGCCGATCACGGGCACGGTCGTGGTCGTGGTGGACTCCCCGGCGCCCGTGGCCGGCGCGGTGTCCTGGGTCGCGATCGCACTCGTGAAGGTGAACGACCCGGCGGAGCCGTCGGACAGGCGCCACGACACGCCGCAGAGCCCTGGCGGCAGGCGCGTCGTGAGCGCGGCCGACGCGGTGCGCAGGTCCTCGGCCACCTGGGGTGCGCCGAGACCGATCATCACGGGCGACGTGTCGCCGCACGTCACCGAGAGCCCGATCTTGGTCGCGTCGGCCGCGCTCGCCAGCGGGTCGAGGAACACGAGTTGCAACTGCGGGGGCTGCATCGTCACGGTCTGGCCGCTCGACGGATTCGACGACACGAGCGAGTTGCTGCCGTCGCCGGTCACGGCGGCCGCCGGTGCGCCGGTGGCGAGGAGCGCCGCGCCCATCGCGGCGAGGAGCGCCGTGCCCATCGCGGCGAGCACGAACCCACGCGTCGAACGAGTCATGCGTCGGCTCTCCACCGTACTCCTCGCGCGCACCGCGCTCGCCGACGCCGCACGCGCGCCCGCGCATCACGCGCGGGAGCGCGCAGACCCCGTGGGTAGGCTCGCACGCATGGTCGCCCGGTCGCTGTACCGCCGCTACCGTCCCCGCACCTTCGGCGAACTGAAGGGCCAGGACCACGTGGTACGCGCCCTTCGCAACGCGGTGCGACACGAACGCCAGGGACACGCGTACCTCTTTTCCGGGCCGCGGGGCACGGGCAAGACCTCGACGGCGCGCATCTTGGCCAAGGTGCTGAACTGCGCCGCACCCGTCGACGGCGAACCCTGCGGCACCTGCGACTCGTGCGTCGCGGTGGACGCCGGCACGAGCTACGACGTGCTCGAGCTCGACGCCGCGAGCAACAACGGCGTCGAGAACATGCGGGACCTCATCGAGCGTGCCGCGCTCGGCACCCCCGGGCGACATCGCGTCTTCATCCTCGACGAGGTCCACATGCTCTCCAAGCCCGCCGAGGCGGCGCTGCTCAAGACCCTCGAGGAGCCGCCGAGCCACGTGGTGTTCGTGCTGGCCACCACCGACCCGCAGAAGGTCAGCGAGACCATTCGCAGCCGCACGCAGCACCTGCAGTTCCACCTGCTGCCGCTCGCCACCATGCGCGACCACGTACGCCACGTCGTGCAGGACGCGGGTCTCGAGGTGTCGCCGGAGACGATCGACCTGGTGGTCGAGCAGGGCGGCGGCTCGGTGCGCGACACGCTCTCGGCGCTCGAGGTGGCCGTGGCGAGCGGGGGCGCGATCGAGGCGGCCCCGTCAACCGACGAGCTCGTCGGGGCGCTCGTCGACCACGATCCGGGCCGGGCCCTCGCCGCGGTCGCGGGCGCCGTGCAGCGCGGCGCGGACCCGCGCGGGTTGGCCGAGGAGATCGTGCGGCACCTGCGCGACTGTTTCCTGTCCGTCGTCGCACCCGAGTTGGTGCAGTTGCCCGCGGAGCGCGCCGAGCGCGTCGGCGACGAGGCACGGCGCCTCGGCGTGGGGTCCATCGTGAGGGCGATCGAGACGCTCGGCACGGTGCTCGTGGAGGTGCGCCACGCCCCCGACTCGCGCCTGCTGCTCGAGGTCGCCCTCGTGCGTCTGGCGTCGGCCCCGGCGGGCACCGACATGGGGTCGCTCGTCGCGCGGATCGAACGGCTCGAGCAGACGCTGTCGGCGCCGCGCGACCCGAGCGGCGCGCTCTCCCGACCCACCCCCGTGGACGCGACCGGCCGCGCGCGGCTGGGCGGGCGGGCCGCCGCGCCCGCCGCGCCCGTGCGCCCGCCCACGACGGGTCCGTTGGCCGACGCCGACGTACTCGCTCGTTGGCCCGAGGTGGTCGGCGGTCTGCGCAGCATCGTCCGGGCCCTCTACAGCGCGATCTCCCCGGTGTCCTGCGTGGACGGTGTGCTCACGCTCGCCGCACCGACCGACGCGCACGCGACCCGCGCCTCTGAGCACCTCGACGCGGTGGGTGCCGTCGTGCGCACGCTGGCGGGACGCGAGATCGCCCTGCGTATGCAGGTCGCGGCTCGCGCGGCCACGCCACGGGCCACGCCGCGGGCCACGCCGCGAGCCGCGCCGTCGGGCCGCGCGGGGCGTGCCGCCACGTCCGCCGAGCGGCCCGAGTCCTCCACACCGTCGGTCGACTCGCAGGATGCCGTGGACCCGCGCGACGTCGTGTCCAGCCCGCCGACCCGGGACGCGACGATGGACGCCGTGGATCGCGTGTTCCCCGGCTCCACCGTCGTGCGCGAGTAGCGCGGCGTGGCATCGGACTACACGGCCCCGGTCCAGGCCCTCATCGACGCTCTCTCGCGGCTCCCCGGCATCGGGCCCAAGTCGGCGCAGCGCATCGCCTTCCACCTCCTCAAGACCGACGAGCAGGACGTCGCCCACCTCGCGGACGCGATCTCCACGGCCAAGGCCACGACGCGCTTCTGCGAGCGCTGCTTCAACCTGTCGGAGTCCCCGCTCTGCCCGATCTGCGCCGACCCGCGGCGCGATGCGTCCGTCGTCTGCGTGGTGGAGGAGTCGCGCGACATCGTCGCCGTGGAGCGCACGCGCGAGTTTCGCGGCCGCTACCACGTGCTGCTCGGCGCGATCAATCCCCTGGAGGGCGTGGGCCCCGAGCAGCTCAAGATCCGAGAACTGCTCGCGCGCATCCGGCCCGAGGCGGTGCGCGAGGTGATCCTTTGCATGAACCCCGACACCGAGGGGGACGTCACCGCGCTGTACCTCGCGCGGGCGCTCGCGCCGCTGGAGGTGCGGGTCACGCGCATCGCGAGCGGCCTGCCCGTGGGCGGCGACCTCGAGTATGCGGACGAGTTGACCCTCGGGCGCGCTATTGAGGGACGCCGCGATGTGACGGTCTGAACCGCCGTCAGGCGGCCTCGAGCACCACCGCGTCACCCTGACCGCCGCCGCCGCACAGCGCGGCGGCGCCGAGTCGTGCGCCCCGTCGGCGCAGCTCGTGCAGCAGCGTGAGCGCGAGGCGCGCGCCGCTCATGCCGATCGGGTGGCCGACGGCGATCGCGCCGCCGTTGGGGTTCACGATCGCGGGGTCGATCCCGAGATCGCGCGTGGAGGCGATGCCCACGGCCGCGAACGCCTCGTTGATCTCCACCACGGCCGCGTCGTCGAGCGTCGCCCCCGCCCGCGCGAGCGCGGCGCGGGTGGCGAGGGCCGGCTGCAGCAGCAACGACGGAGTGTCGGGTCCCGCCACCATGCCGTAGCCGGCGATGCGCCCGAGCGGCGTGAGTCGCATCTCGCGCACCGCGCGCTCCGACGCCACCACGAGCGCC
>Ga0233424_10002074_pt1 | contig 15241 bp, 10 predicted proteins | sample Watercolumn_Towu_FD_181011 | JGI IMG/M metagenome (GOLD analysis project Ga0233424, IMG submission 181011) | Freshwater microbial communities from Lake Towuti, South Sulawesi, Indonesia - Watercolumn_Towuti2014_125_MG | ecosystem: Environmental > Aquatic > Freshwater > Lake | place: Indonesia...
AAGCGCTCTTGAGCGCTAACGCATCGGCAAACGACTGTCGCTCATCCGTTCGATGATCTCTGCCAAGATCCGGCCCGAATGGATGTTCCTCACTCGCATCCCCGTCATTCCTCCCGCCCTTCGCCCGATGGTGCCTCTCGACGGCGGGCGCTACGCGACGAGCGATGTCAATGACCTCTACCGCCGCGTCATCAATCGTAATAACCGCCTCCGCAAACTTAAGGAAATCAATGCGCCCGACGTGATCCTGCGCAACGAAAAGCGCATTCTGCAGGAAGCGGTTGACTCGCTTATCGACAACTCCATCCGTCATGGCGCGGGAGCCGCAGGCGCACTTACCGCCGCACAGAGGCGACCCTTGAAGTCCCTCTCCGACAACCTCAAGGGAAAGCGTGGCCTTTTCCGCCAAAACCTTCTTGGCAAGCGTGTAGATTATTCAGGCCGCTCCGTTATCGTGGTGGGTCCCGAGCTCAAACTCCACCAGTGTGGGCTACCAAAGCATATGGCACTTGAGCTCTTCCGCCCGTTCGTCATTGCGAAACTTCTTGAGAAAGAGCTTGCTTTCAACATTCGCGGCGCCGGACGCCTCATTGAAGAAGGTGTGCCGGAAGTCTGGGCCATCCTTGAAGAGGTGATCAGCGACAAGTACGTGCTCCTAAACCGCGCGCCGACGCTCCACCGTCTCGGTATTCAGGCGTTCCAGCCGGTCCTTATTGAAGGGAGCGCCATTCAAGTGCACCCGCTCGTGTGTACGGCGTTCAACGCAGATTTCGACGGCGACCAAATGGCCGTTCATGTTCCTCTCTCAGAGGAAGCCCAGCTTGAAGCGCGCGAAATCATGGCGGCGCACAAGAACATTCTGAAACCGGGAAGTGGCGACCCCATTGTATCGGCAAAAATGCTCGACATCGTGCTCGGCTGTTGGTGGATGACGAAGGAATCCTCCGGCGCGAAGGGTGAAGGAAAAATGTTTCCGCGGCCGAACAACGCCGTCACCGCATGGGATTTCGGGGAGGTTGATTTTCGCGCCAAGATAAAAGTGCTCGGCACGGACCACGCCAAATACAGAGCCTACGAAAACAAAGTCTTCGAGACAACCGTCGGGCGCATCCTCTTCAATTCCGTCCTCCCGAATGATTACCCGTACATGAACAAAGAGATGGAGCGAAAGAGCATGGCGGCGCTCATCGACGACCTCATCAACCGTTACGGCATCGGCGAGATTCCGACCATCATGGACCGCATCAAGGCGTTCGGCTTCAAGTATGCCACCTATTCAGGTATTACCTGGGGTATCGACGACGTCGTGGTGCCGGCTGGAAAGAGCGCGGTGATCGAAGGCGCGAAGCGGAAATCCGAAGAGGTGTACCGACAGTGGCGCGAAGGACTTCTCTCCGAAGACGAACGACTGCGCAAAAATGTCGAGATTTGGCACGGTGCCAAAGCGCAGGTCGAGAAGCTCATTCCGGATTCTCTCGACAAAGCGAGTTCGGTCTACGACATGGTCTACTCCGGAGCCCGCGGTTCGTTCTCGCAGATCACCCAGATGGCGGGAATGAAGGGCCTCATCCAGAACACGGCCGGCGAGACGATCGAATTTCCGATCCTGTCGTGCATGAAAGAAGGATTGACCCCGATCGAGTACTTCATTACGACCCACGGTTCGAGAAAGGGTCTTACTGACACCGCTCTCAACACCGCAAAGGCGGGCTACCTCACCCGAAAACTGTTCGTCGTCGCGCAGGATGTCATGATCACCGAAGAAGATTGCGGCACGAAAGAAGGCATTTTTGTCACAAAACAAAGTGCGTCCGGCATCGACCTTCAGATCGTCAAAAATATCCGCGGCCGGTTCCTTGCATCCGACGTGGTCGGAAAGGAAGGCGACGCGCTCTTCAAGAAGGGGCATCTTCTCACGCGGCTTGACGCGGTGAAGGTCCAGGAGGCGGGCATCGTGTCGGTGCATGTCCGTTCACCGCTTACGTGCAAGAGTGTTTCCGGCATCTGCCAGCACTGTTATGGTCTCGATCTCGGCAAGCATGAGATTGTAGGACTCGGCGAGGCGGTAGGCACCGTTGCGGCGCAGGCGATCGGCGAACCGGGCACACAGCTCACGATGCGTACCTTTCATACGGGAGGCGTTTCGACACTTGGCGGAGACATCACGCAAGGTCTCCCGCGCGTCGAAGAACTTTTCGAGAAGCGTTCTCCAAAGAACCCTGCAGTAGTATGCCGCGCCGACGGTACGGTTGCGGAGGTGAAGGACCTTGGCAAGGAGAAGACCATCACTATCCTTCCCGACGCGGGGGAAAAGACGAAATCATCGAAGAAAAAGAGTGAGTCTGAATATGTCGCAAGTTTCAACCGTATTCCGCTTATCAAGGCGGGTGATAAAGTAAAGAAAGGGGATCTCCTGACCGACGGTGCCGCCGATATCGACGAACTCTTCAAGTACGGCGGCAAGGAACGCGCGCAGAACTATATCATTGCGGAGGTGACAAAGCCCTATGAACTTCAAGGGGAGACTGTGGCACGCAAGCACATCGAAGTCATCGTTCGGCAAATGTTCTTTCGCCGCAAAGTGAAGGAGACCGGCGGAACCAAACTCTCCGTAGGCGACATCGTCGATCCTTTGGCGCTCTTGCGCGAGAACGAAGCCGCCAAAGAGGCAGGGAAGGAAGAGGCAAAGGCCGACTCTATGGTCATTGGCATCTCCGAGGTTTCGCTTTCCCGAAAGAGTTTCCTCTCCGCTGCATCCTTCCAGCACACAACCCGCGTACTCATCAGTTCTGCCGTTCGCGGCAGTGACGATGGCCTCCACGGGCTTATGGAGAACGTCATTATCGGACGCCTTATCCCCGCCGGCACCGGTTTCAAGGGAGGAGCGAAGGAGCGTCTTATCGCCGATCTCCAGGCACAACTTGAGCCGGAAATGGCCGCTCCGGAAACAGAGGACAACGGCTAGTGATAACCTTCAACCGACTACCGACAACCGAGATGTTCACTTCGGGTTGTCGATCGTTGGTGGTAAGTTATAGTCATGTCCACTCCCGTAGAACAAATCAAAGAGCGGCTCGGCATTGTCGATGTTGTTTCCTCATATCTCAAGCTTGACAAAGCTGGCGCGTCGCTCAAGGCCAAGTGCCCGTTCCATAACGAAAAGACACCTTCTTTTTTCGTTTCGCCCGCGCGAAATTCCTACTACTGTTTCGGGTGTGGAGCAAAGGGCGATATCTTCACCTTCGTACAGGAGTTCGAAGGCCTCGACTTTGTCGGAGCGCTCCGCGTACTTGCCTCCCGCGCGGGCGTAACACTCACGAAAATAGACCCGAAGGTGCGCAGTCAGTACGCGCGTCTCTATTTACTTCTTGAGAAGGCAACGCGTTTTTTTGAGTCACAGCTTGAAGGACATTCGGAGGCGAAAGAATATCTGCACGGACGGGCGCTGTCCGACGACGCGAGGAGAGCATGGCGTCTTGGTTTTGCTCCCGACGAGTGGAGAGCGCTTTCCGATGCTCTCCTTAAAGACGGATTCACGCCGGAGGAAATGGAAAAAGTGGGGCTCGCGAAGCGGGCGAGAGCCGAAGACGGCTCGCCCAAGCAAGGAGAAAGATATTACGACGCCTTCCGCGGTAGGATCATGTTTCCGATTCTTGACAGTGCCTCGCGCGTGATTGCTTTTTCAGGGCGTATCTTGCCGCGCTTGGACGATGGAAAGACAGGGAAGTATATCAACAGCCCCGAGACCGCCCTCTTTCAGAAGTCCCAGGTTCTTCACGGGTTCCACCTCGCGAAACTTGCCATCCGGCAAAAGGATGCGACGATCCTCGTCGAAGGGCAGATGGACCTCCTTATGGCGCACCAGGCCGGATTTCAAAATACCGTCGCTTCGTCCGGCACTGCGCTCACAAAAGAACAGCTTTTGCGCATCAAGCGTCTTTCTGAAAATCTTCTGCTTGCGTTCGACTCCGACGCGGCCGGGCTCAAGGCCGCGGAGCGGGCGATCCAACTCGCGCTGTCTCTTGGTATGAATGTGAAAGTGATTCCGCTTGAGGAGAAGGACCCCGCCGATCTTATCGCAAAAGACAGGGAGGCCTGGGATGCGGCCGTCCGAAACGCCCCGCACGTGATTGAGTTTCTTCTCAGTAAAATCCAGGCCTCGCCGCTCGAGGCGCGCGAAAAAGCCCTGCGCATTGAGCGCGCTCTTCTCCCGCTTCTCCGCATGCTTCCCTCTCAGGTCGAGCAGTCCCACTTTGTAAAGCGTATCGCCGACACGACTGGTCTTCGCGAGGAGGCGCTGTGGGAAACGCTCAAAAAGCTCAAGAGCCCCGAGCCGCTTCATGGCGAGACACAACCGCGCGCGCCGACAAAGCGAACATTCACTCTTGAGCGCCGAATCTTTGGCGCGTTGTTTTCGTTCGAGACGAATGGCGACGGTGCGAATGTCTCGCGACTTGAGCACGCGCTTCGCGCCCTTTTTGCCGATTCGTTTCAAAAGCGCAGGGAGGAGCATGAAAAAGAGAAAGACCTCATTTTGACCGAGTACGAGGCGTTCTATGGGGAGCGGATGCCGGAGTCGGAGGAGCGGGAGCTTCTTCGCAACCTCGAGGAGGAACATCTTGAAGAAATGCTTGCACGTATGATGGAAGCGCTTGCACAAGCGGAGCGAGAGGGGAAACGCGAGAATGTCACGTCGCTTCTTGAGTCCTGCAAGAAGCTTGGCGAGCGTCTTTCCGCGCTCAAAGCGGCGCGATTTTCAAAGTAATTCCGGCGTGCTAGAGTGGGAGCGCATTTGTCAATATTAGAACTCATCCCAAAACCTGCTTTTGAAGCGAAATTGACTGGTTTCGAACGAAGCGAAGTCAAAAATGACGAGGAATATCGAGATATTCTGAGACATTTTTGGCAAGCTACAGCCTAATCCCTACGATTTCGAGCCAGAATGAGGTCTTGAGATGAGTTCTAATCAGTCTATGATACGAATCTACGAATACTTACAAATAAGAACACTTTGCACTTGCGCGCAAGGTCATCCGGCGCCGATCGCCAAGCCTATTACCCGCGGTGCCGCTCTTAGTTTTTATAAGCGACGTAGAGCGACCTGTCTGCGTGCAACGCACAGGCAGAGAGAAATGAAAAACGGCTTTGCGTTTTCATTTCCGAGCCGAGAAGCTTATATTGTCCAAAACAGCGCGGCTCTGCCGCGCGTGGAGAGCGAGCGAAGCGAGCACCACTATTACTCTGGGGCTCTGCCCCAGAGGACTATATAACTAGTTTTTTATGGCCAAGGCGAAACAAGTCAAAAAAATCAAAGGGAAAAAGACGAGACAATCCACCGCACTCAAGGCGAAAGCGAGAAGGCAGTCCCGCACGAAGACAAAAGGTGTCGAGGCTGAACGGAGGCGAAAAGTCGAGAAACTTCTTGCGAAGGGTAAGGAACGCGGGTTTGTTACCTACGATGAAATACTCAAGGAGTTTCCGACGATCGAAGACGACATTCTCTTTCTCGATGAACTCTACGGTACACTCCAGAACATGGGTATTGACGTGCTTGAGAGTGGGAACATGCTCGAAAAAGAGGTTGCGGAGCCGGCTCATAAGAAAAATGTGTATCTCGGAAAAGGTAGCGATTCTTCATACGACTCCATTCAAATGTATCTAAAGGAGATTGGTCAGTATCCGCTCATCGGCGCGAAGGAAGAGAAAGAGCTCGCGAAACGCATTCAGGCGGGAGATGCCGAGGCAAAAAATCTTCTTGCCCGCGCGAACCTACGTCTTGTGGTTTCTATCGCGAAAAAGTATGTCGGACGTTCGCCCGACCTCACGCTTCTTGACCTCATTCAGGAAGGGAATCTCGGTCTTTTTAAAGCAGTTGATAAGTTCGACTGGACCAAAGGATATAAGTTTTCCACCTATGCGACGTGGTGGATCAGGCAAGCCATCACCCGCGCGCTCGCGGACCAGTCGCGCACCATTCGTGTGCCGGTCCATATGGTAGAAACGATTGCAAAGTACAAACAGGTGGTGCGTCGCCTCTCGCAGGACCTCGGTCGCGACCCGCTTCCGGAAGAAATCGGTGTGGAAATGGGTATCGAAACCAACAAGGTCTACCAGATCGAGAAAATCGATCAGGATACCGTGTCTCTCGAATCGCCGGTAGGCGACGACGGCGACGATGGTAAGTCGACACTCGGTGACTTTCTCCACGACGACAAGATTCTCTCTCCCGACCAGGAATCCTCACGGCGCATTTTGGGCGACCAGGTGAAGGAGATTCTAAACGACCTGTCCGAAAAGGAGCGAAGAATTCTCGAACTGCGACACGGTCTTACAGACGGCATTACGCACACGCTTGAAGAAGTTGGGCAGAAATTCGGCGTGACCCGTGAACGCATTCGCCAGATTGAAGCCAAAGCGCACGAAAAAATTCGTCAGCACGAAAAGAGCAAAAAATTGCAGGGGTACTAAACTAGCATGTAGTACGTAGAATGTAGTATGTAGCAAGATGAAATCGAGCATTACTCCCAAGCGAAAAAACCACTTTTTCCTGCCCGAGGACCAGCACCTGTTCGACTATGGCCAGATATTCGCGGTCTCTTCGATGTGGATAGAGCTTGGCATGGAAAACGTCGAGGCAACCTATGACCTTTACGTGCGCGGCATGCCGAAGAACCGCAACTTCCTCCTCTTCGGTGGTCTCGAAGAGATTGTGATGGGCATAGTGGAGTGGGGATTCACCCGTGATGAGGTTGACTTTCTTCTTGAGAATCACATTGCCGGGGAAAAGGCCGGAACACTTTTTCGGGATTTCAAGTTCAGCGGTGATGTCGCCGCGATGCCGGAGGGCACCATATTTTTCGGTGGAGAACCGGTCGTGCGCATTACGGGAAAGATTTGGGAAGTAAATCTCTTCACATTTTTTCTCATTAATGCGTTGTCTTCGAACACCATTTTTTTATCGAAAATCGCTCGAAGCGTCCTTGTCGCGGGAGAGAGACTCCTCGTCGTTACCGCTCCGGTTGTCCGCGCTCACGCCAATGAAGCGTCGCTCAAGTTCGGGCGCGCCGCCTATATGCTCGGTTCACCATCGACGCTTGTGCCCGCGTTTGCGCGCAAATACGGCCTGCCGGCGTATAAACTCAACACCAAGGCGTATCATGCATTCATCAAATCGTTCCCGACAGAGCTTGAAGCCATGCGCGCGGCATCTCGGACGTTTACGCCACTTGGGCTCATGGTAGATACCTACGACTTTACGAAAGGCGTTGCGAATGCCGTTATTGTCGCGAAGGAGGCAAAAGAGAAGGGAAGAGCGGTGAGCGCACTCGTGATTGACAGCGGAAAAAACGTTGAGGAATTTTCGGAGCGCGCCTATCATTGCCGCAACGAGCTCGATAAGGCGGGACTTTCGGAGGTCAAAGTGACGGTAACGGGCAATTTCAATGAAGAGAAAATTGCGAAACTTGTCTCGCTTGGCGCCCCCGCAAACTCTGTCATTGCCTGCACCGAGCTGGTGACCTCTTCCGACGACCCCGTGCTTGAGGCCGTTTTCAAGCTGGCGGAGTTTACCAAAGAGGGAAAGACTCACGGGAGCGCAAAACATACGAAGGGAAAGGAAAGTTACCCCGGACGCAAGCAGGTATTCCGCATTTTCAAGGACGGGAAAGTTATGAAAGATGTTATCGGTCTTGAACACGAGAGACTTGGTACGCCCTTGCTTGTGCCGATGCTTGAGAAGGGGAGGATTATCGGGAAACTGCCGACCCTCGATGAACTCAAAGAGTACACGCTAAGCCAGCTACAGACGCTTTCCGAAAAGATGCGTCGGATCGATAAGGTGTATGCGCCGCCGGTCCGCATAAGTATTGAACTCAAGAGATTGTTCGAGAAACACAAAAAAGAGCACATGGATTCGGAGTTTTGAACATTTTCGTCAACATCGGATGTTGACGAAAAAAGGTCGTTGCAACACAACGACCTCTTTTGTCTACGATCCTCGTCCCCGCGCTCAGCGCTTCAGTCAGTGGGCCTTTGCCCACGCATCGGCGACACGAGCTCGCGCCTTCTGGAGTAGCGGCGCCGCTGTCTTGGCTATGTCCACGATTTGCTTCCTTTTGCCCTTGAGCGAGGGGACTGTTTCGAGCATTTTTTCGACCGCCCTCACATCGCTTCGACTAATCTTTCCGTTATGTACTCGCATACTTCGGCCTTTCTGTCGTCCTGTGAACCTCATCGTGAAGAACACATTTGACGAGTGTAGCTTAGCGGGTAGGTCCGCGTTTGGCAAGAGACGTTGTGTAACGTCTTTTGCTATACTCACCACATGCCTGAAGCTGATTTCAAGTCAACATATGCGAGGCTGAACGCGAAGCAACGCGAAGCGGTGGAGGAGATACAGGGACCAATGATGGTCATCGCAGGCCCGGGCACAGGGAAGACCTCGATACTCACGCTCCGTATCGTCACTATCCTCAAAAAAACCGATACACCGCCCGATGCAATACTCGCGCTTACGTTTACCGAATCCGGCGCATTTTCGATACGCCGCAAACTCGTCGAGCTTATCGGCGCGGGCGGCTACCGCGTCAATATTTTCACCTTCCACGGTTTCGCACACAATGTGATTCGCCGCTTTGCTGAGTCCTTTCCGCGCATTGTCGGCAGTCGAAGCGCTACCGCCGCGGACCAGATACGGATTCTTGAGGCCATTTTTCTAAAGACGAAGTTTAAGCTTATCCGCCCGTTTGGCGATGTTCTTCACTATGTTCCGAAAGCGCTTCATGCTATTCGCGACCTGAAGCGTGAGAATATCTCTCCCGATGCCTTTCGCAAAGCACTTGTTGCGGAAGAAAAACAGGCGAAAAAAGCACCCGACCGATTCCACGCAAGCGGACGATTCAAGGGTGAGCTTAAAGCGTTGTATCGGGACCTCTACCGGAAGATAGAAAAATCACAGGAACTCGCGGAGGTGTATGCAAAGTACGAAGACATTCTCAAAAAAGAGCAACTGTTCGACTTCGAGGACATGATACTTGAGGTCATCCGTGCGCTTGAGAGAGACAAAAATCTCCTCCTTTCACTTCAGGAGCAGTATCACTACGTGCTTGCCGATGAACATCAGGATGCGAACAATGCGCAAAATCGCATTCTTGAACTTCTGTCTTCCTACGACGACTCGCCCAACCTCTTCGTCGTCGGCGACGAAAAACAGGCGATTTACCGCTTTCAGGGAGCCTCCATTGAGAATTTTCTCTACTTCAAAAAACTCTACCCGAAGGCTCGCCTCGTCAATCTTGTGGAGAACTACCGCTCGACACAGGCGATTTTGGACGCCTCGCACTCTCTTATGGAGAAAGGCGCGCTTCCCGAGTCGGTGTCCCGCGAGATACTCCGGCCAAGACTAACAGGCATGAGCGCTGGCTCGAGCAAAAACATCCGATTCCTCGAGTTTTCAAAACACTCTCATGAAATTGCTTTTGTCGTCTCGGACATCGAAACACGGCTCTCGGCCGGCGCGAAGCCGCACGATATCGCGGTCCTGTTTCGCACGAATGAAGACGCACTGCCGCTTGTCGATGCGTTTGAGCGCACCAACGTGCCGTTTCTCGTCCTCGCGGACGAAGATATTCTTCGCGACGAAGAACTTTCGAAACTCCTTCTCATGCTCCGCGCCGTGTGTGAGTCCGGCAATGAAGGGCTTTTTGCCAGAATGCTGCATCTTGAGTTTCTCCGTATCCCGCCGGTATCGCTCTATGCATTTTTGCGGTTTGCTCGTGAACGCCGTATCGCGCCGCTTCAAGCGCTTTCCCACACGGCTCTTCGCAAAAAAGTGCCGAAAAAAGACCTCCTGCGGATTTCCACCGTCGTTGCCGACTTCTCGAAATGGGCGCATGTGGCGAGAAACAAAAGCGCCGGAGAAGCAGTTGAAACAATCGCGCGCGAGTCGGGCTTTGTTGCCTACCTTCTCAAGCAACGAGGGAGTCTCCGCGCACTCGAAAAGCTCGACCGGCTGTTTAGCCATCTAAAAGACCTCTCCGAACACCGGCGGAGCTTCTCTCTCGCTGACTTTCTCGAGACGCTCGACCGGCTGTCGCGACACGGCGTGCGCCTTGGCGGCACGGCGCTCCGGCCCGAACTCCTCGATTCGGTAACTCTCATGACCGCCCATCGCGCGAAAGGCCTTGAGTTCTCGTACGTGTATATTGTCAATGCAAGCGACGGTTGTTGGGGCGGGCGACGGGCACGTAGTGACTTTTACCTCCCTATTATTACACCACATCTTCGCTCTTCAACATCCGATGTTGAGGGAGAGGACGAGCGGCGGCTCTTCTTCGTCGCTCTGACTCGCGCAAAAAAGGAAGTACTCATCACCGTGGCGCGTGAAAGCGCCGATGGAAGGCAGTCACTTCCGTCGGAATTTGTCGAAGCGATAGCACCGGAGCTCATATCCAAAGAAGACACTATTCCGCTTGAGAAAAGGCTCGCGCAGGTCGGTGCGCTCTATCTGAAGCCGAGAAAAAACAGCGGCCCTTCGGTAACGTTGAAAGACTATCTCCAAAAGCTCTTTCTCGAACAAGGACTTACCGTTACGGCTCTCAACAATTATCTTTCCTGTCCGTGGGAATACTTCTTCAAAAATCTTGTCCGTTTGCCGCAACTTCCCGAACCGTACCAGTCTTACGGTACGGCGGTACACGAGGCACTCCACGGATTTTTCAACGCGCACAAAGAATGGAAGGTAGGGAAGAGTGAGCTTCTGAAACGTTTTGACGCCGCGCTTGAGAGAAGCCCGCTTCCGCTCCGCGAGTTCGTAGAGTTCAAAGAGCGCGGGCGAAAGGCACTCTCGGGCTATTTCGATGCGCGCAAGAACTCGTTCATGAAAGAAACATTTAATGAGTTTGAGGTAACAGGAGTATTTGTGCCACTCGATAAAAAAGTGCAACTGTTGTTGCGCGGCAAACTCGACAAAGTCGAGCTACTTCAGGACGGACATGTGCGCGTCATAGACTACAAAACCGGCGCGCCGAAGTCCCGTGCGCACATTCTCGGGGAGACCAAAAGCTCGGAAGGCAACATGAAACGCCAGCTCGATTTTTATAAACTGCTTCTTGATAACTTTGAGAAAGGGAAATACAGAATGAAATCCGGTGCTATCGACTTTGTTGAACCAGATAAACAAGGCAAATACCACTACGAAGCGTTCGAAGTAGGAGAGAAAGATGTTGCGACACTTCTCGAAGAGGTAAAGCGTATCGGAAGTGAAATCTACACGCTCGGCTTCTGGAGTCGCCGCTGTGGCGACCGGAAGTGCGAATACTGTAAGCTCCGAGGGACCCTTGAGTAACCCCTCCTTTTGAACTATCCACACCAATCCCTTCACGGCATATCATCTCGTGGACGGACACTTTTGCGGCCTTGAAGGTGCCCATCCTCCCCGATTATGCCATGAGGGGAAAGTGTTGGAACTATCTACACCAGAAAATACATGCGATCGTATGTATTTTCTTAACGGGAGGGGGAGCGAGATTACTTAAGCAGTGTGTCTATCGTCGCTTTCATGACTTCGTACGGCATCGCGCCGGAGAGACTTACGCGCATATTGTCTGTGGAGAAGGCGATAGGAAGCTTTCCGTCGGTCGGATCGCGGTAACGCTCAAAGAGAGGCAAAAGTGTTTGTCTCTGCACATCGGTTATGGCTTGCCTCAAGATAAGGACATTGAAGGGCGTGCCACGGGCGCCTGCGCCTGTCGCCTGCATATACTCCGCTTCAACTCGCGGAGCTTGCCGACCACTTGTAAGACATGACTCGAACGCACTTCGGTCAAGCCCGGTCTGCGCCGCTACCTCGGGGAGCAGGGCAAGATCGAGGCCGTCATTTGACGGTGTTATCTCAAAAATACGGTCGGTATATTTCCAGAATCCCGTGTTTCCGCCGAGCTCTGCCGCACACTCGGTCGCTTCGGCTTCGCGCTGTGCTTTGCTGTGGAGTTGTGGAAGAGGGAAGTGCCGGTACACCCACGCTACTGTGCCGCTTTTGCCATAGTCTGTCATAAGGCGTTTAAGAGTTTGGTGGAAGACACGGCAGAAGGGACACTCAAGATCGGAGTATTCGACGATAACAACACCGGCATTGGGGTTACCGAGGATATGGTCAGTCTCCGCATTGACGTTTGGAATCGCAAGCGAAACCGGCGCGTCTGGTGCCGGTCTTTGAGTTGTTTCTGTTCCACCCCCGAAAAGCGCGCGGATACCTTCTGGGCCCTTCGCCGCGCTTTCTGTCGGAGAGGTCGGGTTTCCCATGCCTCCACGCGAAAAAAGCACGGCTCCTGCAATCAGGACACCGGCGACGACGATAGCCACAGGGACGGTAAGCGGACTCGTCTTTTGTGATTCCATAGTACTCAAAGTTACTGGTAGGGGAAGTATAGCATAGGGCATCTACTCTGCTATTTTTAGTCAACATCCGATGTTGCCTAAAAAGCGAGCGAAAGGTTTAGAAAGGTAGCGTATGCGTCAGCACCGCCTCATGCCTTTTCTCCCAATTGCGCGTGTCAATCGCAAGCTCTCGGAGCATTTTGCCATCCGGATACTTCACCTTGCCGCTTGCGAGCATATGGTCGTAGAGCGCTTTTGTGATTTTCACATCGTCAATGCAATACTCCACCACTTTCTGCTTGTTACCTTGCCGCCACCAGACGTTGGCGAGTTTGCCATCGGCTGATTTGTGCTTGCCGAGCGTTGCCGAAGCGACGGCATCAAGCCCGATGCGGCGGCCCAAAACCTTTTTGATTTCTTTCATAAGGTCAATACTTTTTATGCGTGTAAGGTCGCCCGAGTAGTATTTGTTCAGAATCGGAATGTCAAAATGGTCGCTGTTGAAACCGATAAGGAGGTCCGCCTTTTCAAGAACGGGCCAGAGCCGCGATAGGTCTTCCTCAAAGTAGCTTGTGTATGCATCGGTTGAGGAATCATGAATGCAAACACATGCAAGGGTAAGCGAAGCGGGGTCATTTGACCCCGTGTCGGTGAAGAAGTTTGTGGTTTCGATGTCAAAAGTAATCTTACGCATCACAGTTGCTTTATAAGATTATCCCATTCTTCTTTTTTCCATCGCAAGCTTCCTGTGTTAAAGAGGTAACCTTTATCATGGTTGAAACTTCCGATACCTTAGAATTGTACTTTACCTCGTGCGGAAAGGCTCTCTTTGTTCTTAACCTTTTCCAAATCGCCAGGATTTATCGGGCCGTTCCACTCACGAATCGTGTAGTGCATCCTGCCTTTTCTCCCTCGATAAGATAACTCCTTATAGGTTGCATTTTGGGCAACGAATCCGGCAATGTAGGCGGGAATCGGCTTGAAAGTCGGTAACTTATCATACAGATTTCCGGCTTCAACTTTTGAAAGTAAGCCTATATCTTGCCCCACTCGCAATATTTTATCCTTGAAAATACTGATTTTCTTGAAATAGGCAAACAAATGATCTCTGCTGGTGCCGACTTTTACAAGTAAGTGAAGATCTGAGTGGCTAAATTGGTTCCCCGGTATATCAAACCAAATACCGTTCCATTTGGTTGCCTTAATTCCCACCCGTGCTTTTGGGACCCTCCATTCTTCTCCACTCTTCTTAATTCTATGTATATCGCTCGGAAGGTAATCGGTTAAATCACCAACCTCATGCCCCAATTCTATCTCCACACCTCTTTCGGCAAGAAAAAGTTTGAACGCCATTTCTCCAAGATAACCGCGGGTCATGTCAGCCCACAATTGACCTAGATCTCGCTGTCTACTGCTTCCGTAATCCGTTGCCGCAGTGGTACCCAGAATCTTTAGCGCGTCAATGCACATTCGCGCATATCCTTCCTCGTCAATAAAGACGACATTTGGGGTGAATCTAAGGCCAAACCACTCCGCCAAGTTTTTTTCCTCGGTCTCACCTCCCACAATTGCTTTTTCCACAATGGGTAAGGCTTCAGCCTTGCTGACTGAAAGATATTCCGCCACGTTCTGGGCCGTTTCTTCTTTGGTCATACAAGTTTCATTTGGCCGCTTAAGTTGATATTGGGCGGCACCGATGAGTAGTCGTTTCCGGCAAATGTATTTAATATAGCAGTAAATATAATTTCGGAAAGAAGTGGTGGGACAGCCATTCCAATCTGCTTGCGGACACTTTCAATAGCTCCCATAAAAACAAAATCGTCAGGAAAAGTTTGTATTCTCGCTCTCTCGCGATTAGTCAGCGCTCGCGGTTCCGAATAATGATAGCCATGTGTTCCACCACCCCCGCTTCCGGTGAGAGTATATGAAGGTTTATCGGGGTGAAGCCGTTTGTATATTTGACTTAATCTGGCCGATTTTACATTTAATTGGAGATGGGAGGGAAGGTTTGCAGTCCAGACATTCTCGCCTGCAGGTATCAGTGCAAGCCTTTCCAGCACAATAGGTGACTGTCTCTTGCGTTCGTGGTTGTATGCGTTATCTGCTATCGGGGGTTTTTCAAGAGCCTCTCTCGCCGAGATATGTTTAAGTGAGTGAGTGGACGCGGGGACTTTAAATGTAAGAGCTAGTTTTTTGTCAACACCCACAAGAATAATTCTGTGTCTAGTTTGCGGGACGCCGTATTCTTCGGCACGATATCGATGAGCTACGACAGCATATCCGTTACCGCAAGCAGATAAATCCTCGACAATTTTCTTAAAGGCTTCACCCTCATTTGCCGACACCAAACCGCCTACGTTTTCGGCCACAAAAAACTTAGGCTTGTAAATGTTCATAAGCTTAACGCCGAATGTATACAGCGCCCCAAAAGTTCCTCCAAAACCTTTTTGTTTTCCGACAATGCTGAAGTCGTTGCACGGAAAACCATACGCAAAGACATCGATAGGAGCAAGTTTTCTCAAATCAAGGTCTCTTACATCTCTGCAAATTACACTGTCGGGGTGAGCTTTGCTAATGTTAACACGATATGTTTCGCAACTGTCTGCGTCGTAGTCGGACGACCATGTGTGAACTATACTGTATTCTTTTCCATTTTGTACTACTTTTGCGCGGGTAGCGCCCAAGGCCAATCCTCCAGGGCCTGAAAAGAGTTCACCAAATTTTAACTTCACTTTTTTCATCACTTTGCCTTTTTTGGTTCTTAAGTGTTTTACTCATCAAAAGGTTTAAGCTTGTGGGTTTCAAGAAAATCCCGAATTGTGACATCGCCCATGCCGAAGCCGACGGTTGGCACAGGGTCTACCCA
>Ga0233424_10002075_pt1 | contig 15226 bp, 8 predicted proteins | sample Watercolumn_Towu_FD_181011 | JGI IMG/M metagenome (GOLD analysis project Ga0233424, IMG submission 181011) | Freshwater microbial communities from Lake Towuti, South Sulawesi, Indonesia - Watercolumn_Towuti2014_125_MG | ecosystem: Environmental > Aquatic > Freshwater > Lake | place: Indonesia...
GCCCCAGCTATCTCGGCACAACGTCCCCTGAGGGGGCTAGAAGCCCCCTCCACGTGAGATAGCAGCCCCCTCCACGTGAGATAGCAGCCCCATCACGTGAGATAGCAGCCCCCTCCACGTGAGATAGCAGCCCCCTCCACGTGAGATAGAAGCCCCCTCCACGCCCAGGGCGGCTATTTCGTGACGGGGATCTCGAATTTCTCTGTTGCCAGAAACTGCTTGCGGATCGTCTCCTTGGTCATGAACCGGATCACCTCCGGTTCGATCGATCCCTCGGACAGTTCGAAAGTATGATGCACTTCGGGTTTTGAGGCGTTGGGGAAGTACTGGTGCGTGACCCGCTGCGGCGTGGGGTGGATCCAGACCGCGACCTGTCCCAGCGATCCCGTCGAACCGCCGTGTGATTCCACAACGCGGACCTGGGTCCCTCGTCCCGCGACCGGCTCATCGACGCTGACCATGAATGCGACCTTGTCCAATCCGGGGATCGTTAGTTCCTTACGGCCGTCCAGAGCGGTCCGCAGCGGGACCCGTAAATCGAATTTGTCTTCCAGCGGCTCGGTGGAAAAGTAGAACTGCACTTGCGCCTTGGACGACTCGTTGGGCCAGCCGACGATCGGGAACTTGAGTTGCGGAGTCATCTGTTTGAGCGGCTGTTGTTCGTCGTCGCCGTAGTCGTAGTCGGGATCGAAGAAAAACCACTCGGCGCCGGTGCCGCTGGAGATTTCGGTCCAGATCTGCCGGGGCCTCGGCGTGAATCGGCGCGGGTCGGCGTTCTCGAGCGACAGGGCGAAGATCAATTCGTTTCCGCGCCGACGCGGCTGCTGCGCCGCAACGACGAATCGATTCTCTCCTTCGTGGCGCACGACCGCCCTCGGCAACGCGCCGACCAGTTTTTCGCGCGGGACATGTTCCAGCCTGGAACCGTCCTGCGCCAGCCGCAGCAGCAGCGATTCGCCGCCCGCCAGACGCACCGGGCGCGACTTGACCGGCTCCTTCAGACCATGATAGATCACCTCGTATTCCCGCTCCCGGTTTCCCCAGCCTTCGATGAGCACCGGCTCGGTCGAGATCTCCTGTTCGGGCGACTGATACGGTTCATTGCCCAGCCGCGACACAGCAAAACGGGCATTACGGATCCGCTCCAGCAGCAGGTTGCTCAGTGAAATCGGATCTTTCGCCTGAATCACTTCAAACCTCCGCGGATGGTCTTTTTCGATCCGCGCGAGCTCGCCGGCGGCCTGCTTTTTCTGGTCTTCCTGGGCGAGCGCATATTGGACGACGGTCGTATGGATGGCCGCGTTCTTGTCGTTGCCGACGACGTCACGGAGTTCATCCCAGCGGACCACTTCTCCCTCATCACGATCGGCCGTCCTTGCGATCTGCGTGTCCTGCCCGTCTGTAATCACGACAACGCGGCGCACTCCCGCATTGTCGTCGTTGGTGCTCAGCTTTTCGATCGCTGTCTGGATCGAACGATACAAGGGCGTCGTCCCCTGGGGAGTAATTCCCTGCACGAATTGCCGGATCTCCTGATGGTAGGCCGGCGTAATTTCCTGGAGTGGAAAGCGGGCCTCGACGTCCAGGTTCAACTTGGGCGTTCCGGTGCGGGAGGCCGAATCGCGGCGGTGGGCAAATACGACCAGGCCAACCCGGTACCGAACTTTCTCCGATTTCGCCATTCGCGATGTTGTTTCCAGCAGGCCGGCGAGCGCCTCGGCCCACTTCGACCGCTCGTCTCCCAGTTTCAATTGATTGCCTTCCCGGTCAGCGAGCATCGACTTGGAGCAATCGAGCACGAACATGATGTCGACGAACTGGCTTTCGTCGGCGACGACGCGGACTTCCGGCGTGGGGGGCGGCAGCTTCCGCCAGCTGACGATCCGGCTCTCGCCCGGCTGCCCGACGGCGAACGGCGCCTGCCAGAGGTGGCCGCGGTAGGCCACTTCCGCGATGGCGCGGTCTCCGCTGCTGGCCAATTCCTGCGAGTCGAGCAGGTAGTTGACCACGCGCGATGTCGATGCACGTTCGTCGACGGCGAGCGCACGGCGTGCGATCCGTCGTTCGCCTTCGACCTGCTGCAGTTGTTTTCCCTGGGGGTCCTTGGATCGGATCGAAAACGCCGCCTGACCGTTCGGCAGCGAGCGATGCAGGTCGAAAGCAGTGGAATGCTCGGTGCCTTGCACGCGCTTGGCGAGCGTAATATCCGCGGGGCGCAGCACCACGCCGCGCGGTGCGGCGCGGACGCGGGCCGGCAGGATTTCGTCCAGCCGCTGGCCGTCATACTCGGCCGCCACGCCGACGTTCTTCTGGGCGGCGAAGATCAGGCTGTTGGCGGCCAACTCGAAATAGTGAGCGCCCTGCTCACCGCGACGTGCCCAGAAGTCGTCGATCCATCGGCGGGCCTGCCAGGCGTACCAATGATGCAGATCGAAATTGCGCAAACCGACGTGCGGGTCGTCTTTGGCTTCCGGCCAGGTGCGGCGGACGAGCAGCCCGGCCGAATGACGGACCAGCCGATCTCGGCGACTCCACTCCGGTCGCTCCGCCCTGGTGATCCGCAGCGCACCACTGGTCGCCGGCCGCTGGATCTTCGGTTTGATCCGATCCAGCTTTCTCCGCAACTCGGCTTCCTGAAAGCGGATGCCGCGCACCAGTTCCTTGCGTCGAGCGGTATCGTTCGAGGCATCGACTTTGCTGTCAAACCGAATAGTCTCGGCCGGCAGTGGATCGGAGTAGCCCAGCCAGCGATTGTCCCAGTCCAACATCTCCAAGGCCGGATGGATGCCGAAGTTCAGCAGCCGCTGCTCCCATAGCAGGCCGTTAAGGATCCGTTCCGCTTGCGCGTCGCGCTGCGGCTTGTCGGAGTTCGGTCGCCCCAACAGATCGTTGATGATCGCCGACCGCAGCGCGGCCCGATCGTCGCCCGTCAGCAGCGGGCAGCTCAGCAGATCGAGGAACTCGACGCGCGCCTGGACCGGTCGTTGTCCCTGCAGGAATCGGATCTGCTTCACATCTTTTTCGAATAGATCGCGCGCTTTTTTCAGCGGGCCGCGAACAGCGTCCAGCCGTTCGGCAGCATAGCCGGAACCGTCACGGAGCGTCACTTCCAGTTCGGCGCTGAGCTGCTGGCAGGCGTTGATCAAACGAGGTATTTCCTCGTCCAGCTCCGCGGCGCGATCCGAACGTCGCGTGACGCGCGCGTACCATTGCAACAGGCTGGCCAGCTTTGCCCAGGCGTCGTCGCGCACCGCCAGTGCCAGCGCGATCTCATCGCGCAACCGCTGTAATTCCTGGTGGGCTGGCGGCCGGTCTGTCGCGTCGGCCGGCGCGGTGGCGGGAGTTCCCGATTCCGTCCGAGCGACCGCCATCGCCTGCCAGATCCGCTGCGCCTCGCCGACCGACGTGTCGTTGCCGATCAGCAGCAAATCCTCCGCCCTGCGCCGATACTGATCGAAATCGTCCACGCGCCGGTCGAGCCACCAATGTACCCGCTCGTCGCGCGGCGACACCAATTCTTCCGCCTGCTGGCGAACCAGGACGGAACGATGGAAATTGTCTCGGGACTTGCTCAGCTCCGAACCGTCCAGGTGGCGATGCAACATCCGCAAGAAATGAATCTCGACCGGTTCGATATCGGGTCCCTTCACGACATCGAGAATTTTCAGGAACTTGTCGAGTGTTTCCCAGCTTGCCGGCGCCTGGATCAGATGTTCCCAACCGAGGCGAACCAGGTCGCGATACGGCTTCTCGCGGATCTCGGCCTGTGCCGCGGGAAACTCGTTGGGGATCTTGCTCAGCCAGACCTTGTACTGATCGCGATCGGCTGCGGTAATTCCGCCGTCGCCACTCCTGTCTCCCGAACGGACCATCGGGATGCTCAGCCCCAGATCGATTTCCAACGGCGGAATCCGGAGTCGCTCGGCGATCCCCACCACTTCCGTCAACAGATCCTGAAATTCCCGATCGTATGCCTCGCCGGCGAGCAGTAGATTGTCGAGTCGTGTCAATTGATGTTCGAACCAGGACCATTCCAGCGGATTCAGTCGGATGCCCGGCGCACCGGGATCCTGGCTCGCCCCCCACAGCCGCTCGGACAGCTCCTTATGGATCTTCCAGACGGAATGCAGCCGCTTCTCACGACTTAATAACTCGTCGCGGCGCTTTTCCAACTCGGCGAGCTCCTCGTTCAACTCCGGTGGCGGGGCTTTCGGGACCGCGTTGATCGCGAAATCGCGCGCGGTGGTCGTCGCGAAAGGCGTCTGCAACGCGTATCGATTCGATTCCACCCAGTCCTTGACACCACCCTGCACGTACTCGACGAGTTCCTTCCAGCTGACTTCGCCGTTACCGTCTCCGACCGGCTTCTGGTCGGCCTTACCGGCCAGACCGGCGATCACATGTTGTCCGAAGACAGTTCCGTTGAGTTCCAATGCCGCGTGCCCGACCTGCGAACCGCTCGTCGAGTTCAAAATATGCAGCTTCGGAAATTCCTCGTGCAGGTTCCTGGACAGTTCGTCGATCGCATCCGCGAAGTTGTTCTGCAGAATTCCCAGCGGCCAATGTTCGCTGATGCGATTGCAATCGAGGATCAGGACGACATTGGTTGATCGCAGCCAGCTCAATTCGGGATCGCGCAGCAGGTTGATAATCCGCTCGAAGTCCAGCCAGCTCGTGGCCCAGGTGCGTTCCGCGCCGTCAGCGGAGGTGCCGGACTCCCCGCCGCCGCTTCGTCCGCTGGTATTCGCGGTCGGTTCACCCCGATCGGCGCCGCGCGGATCGCTGCTGAGAATCAAACGCGGCCGCCCGTCACCATCGACGACGCCATGTGCGCTCAGGTAGACCAACAGGACCTTCGGTCCAAACCAGCGCTGCAGGGGGTTTCGGGGTTTCGCGTCGGCCAGCCGGTCGCGCAGCGCCGCGACAAACTCGTCGTTGGAATAATCCTGGCGGTCGTCCAGCATCAGCCGCACGTTGCGACTTGCGCCGTTGTTCGCCGCGCTGCCGGCCTCATCGGTCGCGAACAACGTCTTCATCCGTTGCCGGTCCTCCCAGGCCAGGCTGTTGGCAGGCACGATCGCGTTGACGCGAGTCACGCAGAGTGCGATCAGATGAGGTGCCTGGTCGGGTCGGAAGGCGATCCAGAGCACCGTGACGATCAAACTCAATGCCAGCAGGCTGAAAAAAAGCAGCTGCACGAAATAGGAAAATTTGGATCGCGTGGGCGACTCGGCCTTCCGCGTCCAGCCTTTCCCGCTGCCGCCACCGCTCGCCCCCTTCGCCGCACCCCGCCAATCGGCTCGCTTTCGCCCCGGATCATTCGGTTTCATCGCTGACGCTCGCTCCTGCTATTCCTTGCCTTTTTTTGCATCGTCCTTCGACTTTCCGGTGGCTTCTTCCTTGGAGAAAAACAGCGGGTTCTTACTGGTCTTGGTCAGCTCCACTTCGTGGAATTCCTCGCGCTCGTGACCGGCCCGATCGAGCACGCGAATCCGCAACGGATATTTGCCGACTTCCATGATCTTGGCGGTCTCGATGCGGATTTCGTACCAATGGTTGCTTTCCTCGTCCGTGGATGTGCCACGGGCAATCACGTTCGCGGGGTCGATCGGCATCGAGGTGTCGGTGCCGCTCTTCAACAAGCTGGCTTCCACTTTATGGATTCCCGAACTGCCCAGATGCTCGTCCAGGCACTGTAAGCGAAACTCCAGCGGCTTGGAAAGCATGACGGAAGCCGGCAACTTGACCGCGGCGATTTCCGGCTTCTGGCCGTCCAGGTGAATCACCAGCGAGTGCGAGCGAGGGTTCTCCCGCGCCAATTGCAATTGGACTCGCAACTCCAGCACCGTGTTGCGAAGGCCTCCCAAAGAGATTTCGAACTGCGGGTCGCTGACCGAGGCTGTCATGGACAGGCGACCAGGCATCACCGGCTTCAGTCGCACAATTCGATCGCGATCGGTATGAACCGTCTCGGAAAAAACCTCCCGACTTCGCCCGCGATCCCGCATCGTCAGTTCGACGGCGTCACGCCCATCGGCGTTGCGTCCGTGCGGCAGGAACTGCAGCGGGCTGGTGTTGACCGCCAGTCGCACTTCCAACATCCGCTCGCTGTCGTCCTCGTCGATCTTCACAATCCAAGGCGCGTCCTTGGGCAGATAGACCAGCGATTCCTTTTTGGTCATCGGGTCGAGGATGGGGGGCGGGACTTTTTGTACGTCGAGCGGCATGAAGGCGACCGGTTCGCCCTTGATTCGAACCTGGGAGATGACCGCCTCCTGATCGCGGTCAAGATTCGCGGCATTCGGCACCACCGCCGTGGTGTCGCGGTCGATCAACAGCCGAACGGCCCGCGGAAATCCGTCGATGGTCAGTGGCACAATGATTCGGCTGCGCATGTCGCCCAGATCGCGCGACAGCTCGACCGGCTGGCCCTTGGCACGCAATTGGCCTTACTTGGTATCGGATTTCCCAGCGACGTACGGGATCGGCGAATCCCACGTCACGGGAATCGTTTTGGATTCCATGTCGGGCGGCGGATCGACGACGCCGTCGCCGTCCCGATCTTTCAGCTTGACGCGGACCGAGGCGCGTCCAAATCCGTCGCCGCCGCCGGACGGCCGCTCGTAGCGGTGTTCCCAGTCGACGTATTCCGCCGGGTTGATCAATTTCATTTCCAGCCATTTCGTCCATTTCTGCTTGGCGTCGGCGGCGTCGACGATCTGCAGCACCATTCCATGACTGACGATCGTCATCGGCGGTCCGGATGCGGCGCCTGGGCTTTCAGGCTGAGTTCCGGCGGCTGCGCCTCCGCCGGCCGCGCCGCCCGCCGTTCCTCCTGCCGCGCTGCCGCCTGCGCCGCCTGCTCCGCCGCCTGCTCCGCCTGCGGCGGGCGAGCCTCCCGTCGGCTGAGGCGTGGCCAGATTCAGCCGGACCAGTTCGTCGCCGGGCTCCAGGTGCAGCGGGGCCTCCGCCAACAGCATCGGCTTGCCCGTTTCAAAATCCTTGCGCACGGCGTCCAGGATTCGTGACTCGTGCACCACGTGCCAAGGCGCCCAGGGGACCGTGGGCCGCGCCGGCAGCTGGTAGAGTCGCGCGATGACGTCTTTCGACTGTTTGGAATTATTTCTCAGCCAGAACACAAAGTCGCTGCTGCGATCTCCCGGATAGACCGGCAGGATCAGCGCCTGTTCCGGCAGCGCATCGGGCGCGACCGCCACATCGCTGCCTTCGATCCGCGACGGAATCGACGGACCATCGACCACCAGATCGATCCGGTTCGGGTACGGCAGACTGCAATCGAAGAGTCGTCGGGGCATCAACGAGCCGACTGTGACTTCAAACGAAACCTCGACCAGCCCCCCCTTTTCCTCGTTGGCGGCAAACTCCAGCTGCTTGCTGGCCTCCTCGGCGATGCCGGACGAATGGAATTCCGTGCCGGACGGAATTTCCTTGCCGCCCACTTCGCGAATGATCACGCGTTTGCCGCCGTCAACGCGAATGCGCCAGCTCAATCGCAAGGAACGGAACTCGTTCTCATCCAGAACCGGCTTCACGCTGAAGGTAAGTTTGCGGAAGTTGTTTTTTGCCAGCCCGAGAGACTGCGCGGAGCGCTCCTTGTTCAGTTCCATGCCTTGTTCGTCGGTAACGGACAGTCGGATCGAGTTTTCCGGCCGCGGCGGATCGATCAGCAGCGGCAGGAACAGGCGCAGATCGTTTTCGGCGGGGAGTTGGGAAGCGTCGCGCACGTCGACGTGATATCCCAATTCGCGGAGCGAGTTACCGTTGGCCCCTTCGCGCGTGGCCTGGACCCGGCGGCGAAAGGCGCGCTGCAACTCCTGCTGGACATTGGCCAACGGACCGGCGATCTCGCTGCGCTGTCTGGCGTTCTCCAGCGCCCGTAACAAATCGCTACCTGCTTGCTTTGCGGTATCGCTGGTCGCATCACGCTCGAGAATTTCCATTTCCAACCGGACACGGCCGCGCAGCCAGACCAGTTGATCGAACGTGAGGTTTCCAGGATCGGGCGAGACGCCTCCGGACCAGGAGTTCATTCCGGACTCGACCGGTGTCGGCTGTGCCTGGGAATTCCAGAGCAATGCCAGCAGTTTTTCCCGCTCCGGGGTTCGGATCAGACTGCTTTGCAGCAGTCGATGTGCCCGCCAGGGGGCCATGGCGGACGCGGTGTCGAAGCAACCGCGAACGCGGGTATCCAGCTCTTCGCGCAGCGCCTCGTCATCACGCTGCGCCTTGGCCAGGCGATCCTGCAGGCGGAAAAAGATGCTCTCGTTGACCGGTTTGCGTTGGTGCTCGGCGAGTTCTCGTGAATATTCCCTGAGGTCTTCAAGGAATCCGCGGACCTGATCGCACGATAGGTTCGCGCCGCCCGATTCCCCGCCACATAGCGTGACGTACTCGGCCGCGCGAACGGCGAGCCTGGCATGTTCGCGTACGCCCAGCTTCAGTTTTTCCCAGTCAATGACCAGCCGCGATTCGCTTTCCGCGGCGGGAGCCGCGCGCTGAAAGCTCTTGAACTCCTTGCTCGCCAGATAAGCCTGCCACGCTTCGGCCAGGTTCTTCAGGTACGAAACCGGGTCGGCCCGCAACAGTTCCCGGGCCGGCTGATTGGATTGCAGCGCGCGGGCCAGTGCTTCCAGGTCGCGGACCAGTTGCAGAAGTTGTTCGCGGATCGTCTGGCCGTCGAACGCCTTGCCGGCGCGGCTGCGTGTCTCGAGTTCGACGAGGTGTGCGTTGAACTGTCGCCAGAGGTGCGGCGCGAATTCCGCGGGAGTCACAGTGGCCGCCGCCGGCGGATTCTCAATCGCGTCCCGCAGCTTCCAGGCCTCAATGACCAACATCAGTCGCTCGTTGGATGCCAGAGGCGATTTGGGCGCCGCGCCGGGATCGCCGCTCGGGCTGGCGGGTGGAGTTGCTGTCGACGGGGACGATGCGGCTGGCGTCGCGCTTTGCGGAGTTGGGGGCGCAGCAACCGAGTCAGGCGGAGACGGTTCGCCTCCCTTGGCCGGCGGTGAAGCGGAGCCGGTTGAACCGGCTGCCGGCGCCTTGGGGGCCTCGCCCGACTTCGACGACTCTGTTTTGCCGGCACTCTTCACCGCCGCATTATCGCCGGTCTGCAGCAGAGCCAGGCGTCGTTCGCCCGTCGATCGAATCCAGGGCGATGGCCACAGGTTGCCCGCCGACGTCGTCTTTTCCGTTTTGTCAGCCGCATCGTCCGACGGCTTTTTCTCGGAATCGGAAGAGGAATCCTGTTTCGCATTCGAGCCGGCGCGCGGCACGACGCGGACCAGTTTCGGGTTCGAGTCGATCGGCTCGCCGCCGCGCCCGCCGTCCTTCGCTTCGGGGCCGCTGCCGCCGGCGGCGCCCGCATGAAACAACAGCGGGATCTGCGTAACCAGCCGCGGCTCCGGCCAGCGGCTGACCTGCGTCCGCAGGTATCCGTAAAGTTCGTTCAACGTGATCCACTCGTCGGCGGGCGATGCGTCGGCCGCGCCGTCCAGCCCCTGCTGGAGAAAATGCGCGAACGCCGAACGTTGCAGCGATGGTACGATGCCCCGCGACTCCAGACTGCCGCTCGAGAGAATCACCCACAGCGACGGGTCGTTCCGCTTTTTCACCGCCTGGTAGACCAGGTGCGGGAAGTCATTGATCAGCAGCCCCAGACGCGGGTCGGTGCCGATCGCCCCGTCGTCAATCACCAGCAGCTTGACCCGCGACTTGCTGGAGCTGACGGCGTTGAGTATATCCGTGATCGACTCGCCTTTGGCCGACTCGTCGAGATTCCCCGCTTCGCGCCGATTGATCCACGGTTTGGTCAGCAGATAGCCTTCGCCGTTCGACTCAATCCCCTGGCCGCTGAGATAGAAGATCTGGCAGTCGTTCGACTTGGACTGCGCGTGTTTCTTGATCATGGCGCTCAGGTTGCCGGACTTGGCATCGGCGTTGCCCTGAGCGGCGAGTTCGTCGACAATGATCGAGCGCGGGTTGAGTTCTTTCAAGCTTTGCAGGTCTTCGGCGACAAACAGCATCGGCGGAACGACGTTCATGCTGTTGGATTCGTCCCAGACGCCCCAGACCAGCATTTCGACCTGGTGTACTGGTCGCGTCAGAACCCAGACGACGATGCCGATCAGGACGATTCCCAGAACGGTGAAGAACCAGCGGGCGAACTGGCGGGATTCATTGCGCCGCTGGACCGAGGCCATCTTCTCGCCGCGCCACGACTTCTTACCCCGCGATGCCCGCGTCGAGTGATCACCCGCCATTTTCTAGTCCTCCCCCGCTCCCATTCGACGCAGCGCGCGCCCCAGTTCTTCCAGCGTACGGGAATGCACGCGGCTGGCCCAGGACTTGCTGATGCCGTGTCGCGTCGCCGAGTCCTGCAGAGAGATGCCCTCGAAGTAGACATCCTCGATCAATTGCCGTTCGATCAGCGGCAGAGTCTTGACCAATTCCATCAGCTTGGTGCTCATTTCCCGATTCAGCGCCTGTGTACTGGGGCTCGGCGCGCGGTCGACAAAAAACGGCGTGCTGTCCGGATCGGTGTCGTCCAGCCGCACCACGCGGCCGTAATTCGTCACCGGGCCGCTAAGATCCGTCGGCTGGGACGATCCGGCGGCCTGCTCCGCGCGGTAGCGTGCCTCGCTTTCCTGCCGCATCTTGTTGAACCGCGCGCGCGTTGTCCAGCTCATCTTGGAAAGGCCGTCATAGATCGACCCTTTTACGCGGTAGTAGGCAAAGGTGGTGAATTGGGTTTCCTGATCGGGGCGGAAATCGCGTGCGGCTTCGGCGAGCCCCAATTGCCCATAGGCGATCAGATCGTCCAGCTCCACCGACATCGGCAGTCCGGAAAAGATGCGCAGGGCCAGCGAATGCACCAGCGCCTGGCCATTCTTGATCAGCTCGTCAATGGACTTGTTCTGCAATGTCATGGCAAGCGACCGCTGCGAAGTTCCACCGCGCCGAATTCAAACGTGACGGGCCGACAATCTCGCGGGCCGACAATGTGACGGGCCGACAATCCGTTCGACAGCCCCTGGATGCGGGGCGAAAACCAGGTTGACCACCGATCGGTGCTTTCGTCAGTCGCCGATTCTAGGGCGGAATCGGGCTGGCGGCAACAAGCCACGATTCCCACGCGACCCGGATTCCAACTTTCGACTACAATCAGCAGGATTGCCGGCGGAAGTAATCGTCGACGGTTGCCCGATTTCAGGAATTCGATGATGCGAAGTTCCAATTGCCGATGCTGGTCAACGCTGTCGCTGCTGGCGTTGTTGTTGCTCGGGTCGTTCGGGTGCGGCGAGAATGTGCGCCGATCTGGCCCATCCGGGAGCCAGTCGCCGGCAGCCGCGGTCTCCCACGTGGAATTCGCGACGGTGGCCGACGCGCTCGTCGCACTCACCAATGCCTATTCGGAAAACCGCAAACAGGAGATTCGCGGAATCGAGGATTGGCTCAAGACACGATCCGACTCCGCCGTCGAGGAACTCTCGCGCGCGGCGCTCGACGAACAGTCGCCGCTCGCCCAACGGCTGGTCGCCTGCCGCGCCTTGGCCCGGCTTGGCTCCGCCGCCGTCCCGACACTCGTGCAACTCACCCAACATTCGACGGAACAGCTCAAATATCGCGCCGCCGAATCGCTCACGATTGTCTCCCCTCACGATGCGCGATCGGTGGAAGCTCTGCGCGAATTGCTGCAACGCGACGACTCGCGGCTCAAGGGCTACGCCATTCGTGGACTGGGCCAGGCCGGCAGCCTTGCCAAAGACTCCGTGCCCGATCTTGTCGCCGTCCTGAACGATTACGCTCAACCCGACGGAATCCGCAATGACGCCAAACTCGCCCTGCGCCGGATCGACCCGCGGCGCGGTCTGATGGGAATCGAGAAAGATTGAAGGCGTAGGTGCCGATCAACGTCCGTCAAGTGGAAATGGTCGACAGCCGGAACGCTATCTGTCGGGCCGGTTTGCCGGCCCATCGGCACGCGCTTCGGCGAAGAATGTGGACGTGCGGTGCAGCGCGTTCAGGATGTGGCGGATCACGGAATAGTGATTGCCTTCGTACCAGACGATCGGCGGTTCACCAAACGATGTCCAGAGCGCTTCGGTGCACGAGCGGGGAATCAGTTCATCCTGCGCCGCGTTCAGCATCAGGATCCTTCTGCCTCGAACCCGCTCGCCGTACCGCACCGGATCGACTTCCCGCAACACCGCAAGAAACTCCTCCTTCGTCCCGCCCCGCTCCACCCACTTGCGACGGATTTTCTCTAATTCGCGCGACTCCCAGGCGACCTGGCCGATGTCGCCGCCAGCCAGCAGCAGGCAGACATTATTCAAACGCGGCTCGGCGGTCGCCGCCAAGGCGCCGGTGATCCCGCCCAGGCTGATTCCGAAGATGCCCAGCTGCTCGGCGTCGATCTCCGGTCGACTGGCGAGCATCGCGGTCGCGCGGCGGATGTCGAGGATCGCCTGCGTCATTCCCTCGACTGTCTCCCGCGGATTGTCGGAGATCATGCGTCGGGGATTGGACGGTTCCCGCCGCTCGCCGTAATACGGCATCTTCAGAAACAACGCCGCTACTCCCCGTTCCGCGAACATGTTGGCGAACAGACGCGCCAGTGGGAAGTCGCCGCCGAGAATATGCAGCACAATCACCGCCGGCACCTTCTGCTCGCTCTTCGGACAATAATACTCGCAATGCACGGTATTGTTCGCCGCGCAGTCGGTGACGACCGGCGACGGGAATGTGACTCGAGTGATCGTCAGCCGTTGGGAAACTTCCGGCGTCGATTCCTCGCGGTACTCGAACGGGTCGGCATTCAGGCGAAAACGCTGAACGACCTCCTGGTCCGCCGGGATTGGGTGGACGAGCACCTGGCCGATGCGGACCTTGGCGGGTTGTGAATCGGCGGCGACGCATGGAACGCTCGCCGAGATCGCCAGGACTGCGATCCAACATCTCCAACTTCCGCGCCGCCGTTGCCACGATCGATTCATGGTTTCAGTTCCTTGTTTCCACCAGTGTATCCAGCGCCGCGATCGCGATCTGCCAGGGAGGCCGATCGATCTGGTAACTACTCCACCAATCCCATAGCAGTTCGCTGTCGGGCGGCTGCGGCACGCGCCAGGCGCGGAGCGCATCGCCGAGGCTATTCGCGTTCGCTCGACAGCACTCGACGTATTCCCCCGCCACCAGCGCCGCGGGAGCCATCGCCAGGGAAGCGATACGCGCCAGCCGGTGACGCGGAATCGACTCGCCGAACCGCGGCAAATCGCATTGGAGCTGGCCGAGCAGCCAGGCCAGCCGCACAATTTCGGGGATCCCGGCGACCGGATTGAAAAGCACCGCCTCGATCCGCACCGAATTGTATTGCAAATGCGCCGTTCCGGCACCGCCGGCGGCGGGATGCACCAGCACCACATCGGCCGACTCGGCGATCAACTGCGGATCGGTCAGGTCGGCAATCCGTTTGATCAATCCGGGACCGCGCGCCTCCCACTGCTCGCGCAGCGGTCCCATTCGCAACGCCAGTTCATCGAGCAGCTTCGGTGCGCCGCGTCGGGCCGCCGCCTCGATCGCTTCGATCTGTCCCGCGAGCCGCGTAATCACCTGTTCCGGCATCGGCCCTTGCGCTTTCTGGCAGGCGATGCGGGCGAGTTGCAGCTTGTTGTCGATGCCCGCCGACTGTGGCACCAGATGCTCCAAAAATCGGTCCGGGGACAGGTTGGTGGCGCTCAACTGTTCCAACAACGCCGCGATGGGCTCGACCAGCATCGCATGCCATTCGGAATCGGCGAACGGGACGCCGTCGTGGATCAGCGCCACGGCGTGAAAGCAGCTTGCCGAATGGCTGGCCATCCAACGAAGCTGTAATGGCATAGGGGACTCCGCGGCGGCGAATGGTCGAGCAACTGGGGACGAATTGTAGAACGACCGCCGCCTGAGCGCGAAGTCCAATCGCGGACAAAACTGATCTTCTGCAGACTCTCCAGGCCGCCTATAATCGGCCGCCAGAACAGGGAGGTTCTCATGAAGAGTCTATTAAAGCGAGTGATTCTGTTAGGCGTCTTTGGCGCGGTCGTCGCCGGCATCACATTCCAGATCGCGACCTCGAGCGCCGCCCGGCACGATCGGACTTCGCGAGTGGTCGCCCGCTTGATCAACGCCGATCTTGAACCGCTCCAGGCCGCGTACCATACCCGGGACCTGGCGGAGGATACGGAGTACGTCCAAGGTGCCATTACGAGTGCCAGCGAGTGCGGCGAAGAGGCTGTTCCAACCGGTTTCGAAATTCACAAAACGCCCGAACCGGCCATCGCATGGTCGGCGGAGCCGTCGCCGAATTCCGCAACTGCTGCCGCAGTCGCCTCTGCTGCCGATGCGGACGATGTAGCCGATCCATACGCCGCGACGGTCCAGGAGATCTTGCGAATCCGTGGACGAGTTGCCGCGCATGGTGCCGGCGACGTACCCACCGATCCCGACAGCCAACGTGAATTCGCGGCGGCGCTGCGCGAGGTGATTGCGCGCGAGCAACAACTGCCCTGCGCAACCGAGCCGGCGCTGCCTTCCGAGCCGGCGGTGCCGTCCGTCGGCGGCGTCAACGTGGGTATTGCCGAGCGGAGAACGGCGGACGCGGCCGAGGCTCCGCCGGCGTTCTACCCGCCGCAGCCACCGCCCGTCGCCGATTCTCGCAACCTGTTGCCGCCGTTCGTGGCGACCGTCCATACACGCCCCGAAGTCGTCGGCGCGTTGCGCCAAATTGGTCGCCAGATCGATACCCTGGCCGCCGATCTCGAAGATCAGCAGCAATTCGACGAAGCGGAGAGTCTGCGAATTCTGGTCCAGGCGGTCCGCGCGGAAGCTCGCCGCCTGGAGACCGACGCACCCAGCCGGCTCTCGCCCTCGCCGCCGCCCTCGCCGCCGCCCTCGTCGCCGCCCTCGCCGCCGCCGCCGCACGGATCAGGTCCCCCGACGCTGCTCCCCCAATGACCTTTGCCCCCAGGGAATTGGCATCGTGGGTGGACTGCGATGCAAGTCTCGCCGTTGATCCTTGGGCCGGTCTTTGAACCAGGTAATGAACCGCACCAACTGCTTGACCGCTTCCTCGTATGCTTCACGGCCTTTTTCGGCAGTCGCCAGTTCCGCTTCGCCCAGCACGCCCGTATCGGTGTAACTGCTGGTCCAGGAGATGACCGTCGCCTGACCC
>Ga0233424_10002076_pt1 | contig 15226 bp, 11 predicted proteins | sample Watercolumn_Towu_FD_181011 | JGI IMG/M metagenome (GOLD analysis project Ga0233424, IMG submission 181011) | Freshwater microbial communities from Lake Towuti, South Sulawesi, Indonesia - Watercolumn_Towuti2014_125_MG | ecosystem: Environmental > Aquatic > Freshwater > Lake | place: Indonesia...
TTTGCAATTTGCTTCGGGGAGTGTAAGAGAACAGCGACGTTCACTCGTCTACCGAGATTATGACAGACGCGACGCTCAAAGCCCAACTCCAACCCATCGCGGATTCCTATTGCCGCTTTCAACTTTGGCGCGGCCTGACCCTTTGCTGGACCTGGGCGGCCGCGGCGTGCGTGGTCCTCCTGTTGCTTTATGCCGCGACGCGTTTGTGGTTTCCCGTCGCCACGCCGCTGCTCTTGGGCGCGACGCTCATCGCCGCGGCGGTGGTCTGGACGCGTTCCCGTCGGCTCGCGCCGGCGTACCGCTGGATCGCCCGGCAAATCGAACAACAGAATCCCCGGCTGGATACCGTGCTGCTGGCCGCCGTGGAGCAACAGCCGGACGCGGCCACGGGCGATTTCAATTACCTTCAACAGCGCGTCATTCTGGAGGCTTTGGAGCAAAACCAAAAGCAACCCTGGCTGCAAAGACAGCTTGAACGGGCGTTTTTTGCGCAATGCACCCAGTTCGCGACGCTCACGTTGTTTGTGGGTCTGCTGGCCACCATGTTGCTGGTCACTCCGAAAGGCTGGACCTTCGTGGTCAGCGGGAATGAAGTGGCCGTGACGCCCGGGGACGCCAGTGTCGAGCGCGGCAGCAGCCTGGTCGTCTTGGTGCGTTTCAAGGGCAAAGTGCCCGCGGAGGCTGCGCTGGTCGTCGATTCGGCGAACGACAGCCAACGCCGAATTCCGCTGGCCAAGAACCTCGATGATCCAGTGTTTGGCGGCGCCATCCCGGAGATCAAGTCCGACGCGGGCTATTACGTCGAGTTCGGCTCGGAACGCACCGCCCGGTTCAAGGTTTCGGTTTTTGATTATCCCGAATTGAAGCGGTCGGATGCAAACCTGACCTTCCCCGAATACACCGGCCTGAGCGCCAAACGAATCGAGGACACGCGCCGCGTCAGCGCAGTCGAAGGCACGAAAGTCGATTTCACCTTCGAGATGAACAAGCCGTTGAAATCCGCCGCCCTGGTCGCCCGCGACAAAACGACCGTGCCGCTTGTGCCCGATCCCACGCGGTCGAACGTCTATTCGATGAACCTGACGCTGGAGGAGAACAAATCGTTTGAACTCCGTTTGGTCGATGCCGACGGCCGCACCAACAAAATGCCGGCGGACATCGTGATGGACGTCCTGCCCAACCGCGCTCCGGAATTGAAGATTGCCTTCCCGCGCCAGGACATGCGGGTTTCGCCCATTGAAGAGTTGCGGTTTCAGGCCACCGCCTCGGATGACTTTGGTTTGAAGGGCTATGGCCTGGCTTACACCATGGCCGGACACGAAACGAAGTTTGTTTCCCTGGGCCAGACCGCCGGAAGCAACGAAAAGAAGGAATTCAGTCACCTCGTAGCTCTGGAAGATCTCTCCGCCAAACCCGACGAGTTGATCACTTACTACGTCTGGGCAGATGACCTCGGCGCGGACGGCCAGGTGCGGCGGACGGCGAGCGACATGTTTTTCGCCGAGGTCCGGCATTTTGAAGAGATTTTTCGCGAAGGCCAGCAACAGGCCGGCGGCGCTTCGCAACAACAACAGGGCCAGCGCAGCCAATCCGAACGCCTCGCCGAACTGCAAAAGCAGATCATCAACGCGACCTGGAATCTTCAGCGCAAAGAGATCCGGTCCAAGCCTTCGGCCGGTTACAAGAAGGACGTTTCCGTGGTGCGACAGTCCCAGAAGCAGGCGCTGGATCAAGCCAAGGAGCTTCAAGCCAATTCGGAGAATCCGCAGGTCAAACCGATGGTGGATTCGGTGGTCAAGGAGATGGAGAAAGCCTTAAGCCACCTGGCCGAGGCGACAGACCAGAACAGTGTCAAACCGCTTCCGCCTGCCGTGGCGGCGGAACAGGCGGCTTATCAGGCGCTGCTCAAACTTCAGGCGCGCGAATTTCAGGTCTCACGCGGCCAGCGCGGGGGCGGCGGGGGCGGCGGCGGGGGCGGCCGGATGCAGCAGCAATTGGATCAGTTGGATTTGAAGCAATCGGAAAACCGTTACGAAACGCAACGGCAAGCGAGCCTGCAAAACCAGGCTCCGGAGCAACGCGAGCAGCTTCAGTTCTTGAACCGATTGAAAGAACTCGCCCGCCGCCAGTCCGACCTGAATCGCCGGCTCCAGGAGCTTCAGACCGCCCTGCAGGAGGCCAAGACCGAGGCCGAACGCGAAGCCGTTCGTCGCCAGCTCAAACGGTTGCGTGAAGAAGAGCAGGAGATGCTCGACGACGTGGATGAGCTTCGCCAGCGAATGGACCGCGCCCAGAACCAGAGCCAGGTCGCGGAAGCCCGCCAGCAGTTGGATCAGACCCGCAACGACATCCGGAGGACCGGCCAGGAACTGGAAAAGGAAGCCGTGTCCCAAGCGCTCGCCTCCGGCACACGCGCCCAACGCGACCTCCAGCAGCTTCAGGAAGATTTCCGCAAGAAGACCTCCAATGAATTCGCCGAAGACATGCGGCAAATGCGCACCGAGGCCCGCCAACTTGCGCAGCGGGAGGAGGAATTGGCCAAGAAGATGGAAGACATCTCCAGCGCCCGACGCAAAACCCTCAGCGATACTTCCGAACGGAACCAACTGGCGGAGCAATTGGCTCAGCAGAAATCCAGCATGACCAATTTGCTCAACAACGTCCGGCGCGTGACGGAGCAGTCCGAGGCCGCCGAACCGCTCCTCTCGAAGCAACTTTACGACACCTATCGCCGGACGGATCAGGCCAAAGCGAACCAGGCCTTGGATATGGCCGGCGAACTCCTGCGCCGCGGTTTCGTCCCTCAAGCCACCGAGGCGGAGAAACCCGCCCGCCCCGTTCTCAATCAGCTCAAGCAGGGCGTCGAGCGCGCGGCGGAAAGCGTCCTGGGCGATGAATCCGAAGCGCTCCGGTTGGCGCGCAATGAATTAGATGACCTGACCCGGCAAATCGAGGATGAGATGGCGCAGGCGAACCGCCAGGGCGGCCAAACCCCTGGACAACCAGGACAAAACTCGAACCCGTCGGACTCGCAGTCCGCCAACCGGCGAAATCAACGCGGGTCGCAAGGCGGCCAGCCGGCCGACCAAAACCAGGGCCAGGCCGGCGAGCCCAACAACCAGCAGCAAGCCTCGTCCGAAAGCGGCAGTCAGCAGGACCAACTAGCGCAAAACTCTCAAGGCCAGCGTGGCGGTCAGCAGGGCGAACGCGCGAGCCAAAGCCAACGCAGCGAGCAAGGGCAGCGGGGAAGCCAAGGCCAGCGCGGCCAGGGCCAGGGTCAGCCAGGTCAATCGGATTCAAGTCAGCAAGCCAGCGCGAACCAGGGGCAAACCGGCCAAGGAAATCAAGGACAGGACGGCCAACAAGGTCAGCAGGGCCAACGGGGTCAAGGGGGTCGCGGCAGAGGCGAAGGCCAAGGCGGCGCCGGCCAACGCCAGGCTTTGACCGCCGGGGAACCCAACCGGCAAGGGAACCCCGGCCAAAGAGGCGGCGCTCGAACGGGCGGTGGCGCAGGCGGCGGCGGAGGCGGCGAACAGACCGATGATGTGCTTCGCCAGTTCGGCGGCTGGACAGGCCCGTTGACCGGCGCGGAGTACACTCAGTGGTCGGATCGCCTTCGGAACGTCGAAGAAATGGTGGACATTCCGGATCTGCGGAATCAGCTCGCCCAGGTGCTCGACCGGGCGCGCGGCATTCGCGCCGACGTGAAACGGCACAGCAAAGATCCGCAATGGGACCTGGTTAAGGCCGAAATCGTCACGCCGTTAGTCGAAGTTCGCCAGCGCATCGTCGAAGTGCTGGCGCGCCTTGAATCGAGCGATCCGCTTGTGCCCATCGACCGCGATCCCGTTCCCAAGAAGTATTCAGATCTGGTCCGGCGTTACTATGAGACGCTTGGTAAGAGCGAGTAATGGAGATCGCCGCGATATTGTTCTCCGGACGTGAATGGCTGCTGCCGGCCGTCGGCCTGGTCGTTGTCTCGTTGCTTTTCCTCTGGTGGGGGTACCGGCAAGCCACGGCCAATCGCAACGTCCGTTTTCTTTGCGTCCTTCTCAAAACACTCGGCATCGTGGCGCTTGCGCTCTGCTTGCTGGAGCCGCTGTGGAGTGGAAAGCGCGCGCGGCCCGGCGCCAATATCTTCGTCGTCCTCGCCGACAATAGCCAGGGAATGCAAATCAAGGATCGCGGCCAGGCCCAGACGCGCGGTGAACAACTCCGCAAGCTGGTCACGGACGATCAGGCCGAATGGCAATTCCGCTTGAACCAGGACTTCGATGTCCGCCACTACGAGTTCGATTCCCGCTTGCAGCCGAGCAAAGATTTCGGCGACCTGACGTTCGATGGACGCGCCTCTTCGCTGGCCATGGCGCTGCGGACCCTGGCGGAGCGTTTTCGAGGCCGGCCCTTAGCCGGGATACTCCTGCTCAGTGATGGCAACGCGACGGATGTGGGCTCAGGACTTCCCGATCTGGCCGGGGTCCCTCCGGTATATCCGGTCGTCATGGGCATAGACAATCCGTCGCGCGACCTCTCTTGGCAAAGCGTCACGGTGAACCAAACCTCGTTTGAGGACGCTCCAGTCACGATTCAGGCGACTCTCGCCTCGGCTGGTTACACGGGAACGAATGTCGTGGCTCAGTTGTTTGACACCGATGGCAAAAAGGTCGAGGAACAGACCGAGCGGGTCCGGAGCGAGGATGAACCGGCCGGATTTCACTTTCAGATTCGCCCGGAGAAAACCGGCATTTCGTTTTTCCAATTGCGCGTGTCCGCCCGGGACGAATTGAATCAGTTTGCGCACCCGGAGAATTCGCAGGAAGCCACTCTGGCGAACAATCACCGCATGCTCGTGGTCGATCGCGGGTCCGGGCCGTATCGCATTCTTTACGTGAGCGGACGGCCGAACTGGGAATTCAAGTTCCTGAACCGGGCCCTGGCCGAAGACCCGCAAGTCCAGCTTGTGGCGCTGATCCGGGTGGCCAAGCGCGAACCCAAGTTCGATTTCCGCGGGCGCACCAGCGAATCGAGCAATCCGCTCTTCCGCGGCTTCGACAAGACTTCGGAGGAAACCGAGCGCTACGATCAACCGGTCCTGGTCCGTTTGAACGTCCGCGACGAAAGCGAGTTGCGCGCCGGATTTCCTAAGATCCCGGACGAACTCTACGCGTATCACGCGGTCATCCTCGACGACCTGGAAGCCGAGTTTTTCACCAGCGCGCAGATGAGCCTGCTGCAGAAATTTGTCTCCGAGCGGGGCGGCGGATTTCTGATGCTGGGCGGGCAAGAATCGTTTCACGAAGGCAAGTTCGACCGCACGCCGATCGGCGACATGCTGCCGGTTTATCTGGACCGCGTCCCCTTGCAGCGGACGGCCAAACAGTATCATTTGGACCTCACGCGCGAAGGCTGGCTCCAGCCGTGGACGCGGTTGCGCAGCACGGAAACGGACGAACGCACCCGGCTTCAGGGCATGCCGGCGTTCGAGGTGCTCAACCTGGCGCGGGACGTCAAGCCGGGCGCCAGCGTCATCGCCACCGTCGGAAACAACAAGGCCGGGCGATTTCCCGCCCTGGTCGTGCAACGGTTTGGACACGGCCGCGTCGCAGCCATGATGATCGGCGACCTCTGGCGGTGGGGCTTGCGCAATGAAAGCAACCAGCGCGACCTGGCGAAGTGCTGGCGGCAATTGACGCGCTGGCTGATCGCGGACGTCCCGGCGCCCATGCAGCTCGAAGTCCAGCCAAACAACGACGCGAATCAGTCGGTGCAACTCCAGGTGCGGGTCCGCGACAAGAAATTCCAGCCCCTGGACAACGCGTCGGTCACGCTGGAAATCCGGTCGGCGGCGGCCCGTTTCGCCGCCTCCAGCCCCCGTCCCGGCAGCGAGTCGTCCACGAATGACGCCCGAGTGCGCATTCCCGCCGAACCGGCATTGACCGAAGCCGGTCTTTTCCAGACGACCTACATCCCTCGGGAGACCGGCGCATATCATGCCGTCGCCATCGTGCGCGACGATTCTGGCCTGGAACTTGGTCGCGCCGAAGCCGGTTGGACGGCCGATCCGGCGGCGGAAGAATTCCGCTCGCTCAAGCCGAACCGCGCCTTGTTGGAAAAAATCGCGCAGCAAACCAAAGGCGAAGTCATCTCGCCCGCGCGATTGAACGAGTTTGCCGCGAGCTTGCCGAATCGCGCGGTTCCGATCATGGAGAACTGGACGTTCCCGTTGTGGGACACGGCGGCGATGTTCTTGTTTGCCCTGACCTGTTTCATCGCCGAATGGGGCCTGCGTCGGTTGAAGGGATTGGCATGAGAAGCAAAAAAAACCGCGCTTCACCCGGTTCACGCGGATGAAATCAGAACGAACAAAGCGACTCTTGCTTTGCCCGCTCTCCGTTGGAGCGCAGCGTTTACGCCGCTTAGCCGCGTCTATTCAATGCCATTGGGGAATCGCCCTCACCCTAACCCTCTCCCTCAGGAGAGGGGATCGTTTTCTCCCGCGTTGGGATGGGTCACGAATCAGTGACTCAACCCCAGACATTGAAATGCTTCTCCCTCTCCCTGGGGGAGAGGGCTGGGGTGAGGGCGATTGCTTCTTCATAGTGAATTGTTACGGCTTAGACACACGCCGAGACTGGGACAGCCCCGAAGGTTTGTCGGGCGCGGAAGCGGCCTCAAGGCCGCGCTCCGCATTTCGCCGTGGCGTTAAGACCTTCTCGGCGCTGGCGCTGGCCCTGTTCCTTTTCACCAGCACCGGGATTGCCTGGTCTGACTCGTCACCATCCAATGCGAATGCTCAACCCACCGTGATCCTGGTCGTGGGCGCGCCGGGAGAAGACGAATACGGCCTGCAGTTTGCCCAATGGGCGAAAACCTGGGAAAAGGTTTGCCAGGAAGCTCAGGCAAAAACTTTCGTGCTCGGTTTGGAAAAGAACGAAGCCACCGATCACGACCTGCTCAAGAAGATTCTCAGCGAGACTCCCAAGGAAGAATCGCTCGCGGAGTTGTGGCTGATCCTCCTGGGGCACGGCACGTTCGACGGCAAGGAAAGCAAATTCAACCTGCGCGGTCCGGATCTCTCCGCCGCTGAGTGCGCGGAATGGTTGAAGCCGCTCCAGCGGCCTGTCGTCGTGATCAACTGCGCTTCCTCCAGCGGGCCGTATTTGAATCAATTGGCCGGGCCGGGTCGCGTGATCATCACCTCCACCCGCAGCGGTTTTGAGCAGAATTACGCGCGCTTCGGCGAATACATGGCCAAGGCCATTTCCGATCCGGAATCGGACCTGGACAAGGACGGCCAAACTTCCGTCCTCGAAGCCTACCTGACCGCGTCGAAAGGCGTGGCCGAATTCTATAAAAACCAAGGCCGGCTCGCCACCGAGCACGCGTTGCTCGACGACAACGGGGATGGCAAAGGCACGCCGTCGGATTGGTTCCGGGGCATTCGCGCCGTCAAGAAGGCCGCCGAAGGCGCTTCGGTCGATGGCCTGCGCGCCCACCAGATTCATCTCGTGCGAAGCCAACAAGAGCGCGATTTGCCACCTGAAATCCGCGCTCAGCGCGATAAGATCGAATTGGAAATCGCCAAGCACCGCGATCTCAAAGAAAAAATGGCCGAAGAAGATTACTACCGCCAGCTTGAGCCGATGCTGATTGACCTGGCGCTGCTTTACGAAAAGGCGACGGGCAAAGGAAGGCGTTAGAGCGTTGCAGCATGAATGCAAATCGTGTCTTGCGCTTTTGGGTTTTCCTCGCCGCCTCCGCGCTCCACCTCGGCGCGGCCAGCATGAACGATATGGACCACGGGCCGTTCGTCTCGTGGACCATTCGCGGAGAGGGCGGGTCGGTGACTTACAAGGGGCTTGCCATCCGGTTGGGGACGAATGCCGCGGTCTGCTTCGACACCGAGCTGCTGCGCGTCTCCGCCGCGTGGACGGGCGGTTTTCTCGGCTGGTATCCGGAGCGCGACGGATTGGAGCGCAATCCAACCATTCAAGGCCGAATCCATTTTCGCAACGCCGCGGCGCCGGGCTGGTCGGCCACGGACAGTTTTGCCGATCCGCGTTCCGATTCGCACGGTCCGCTGCCGCGGAGCACGGGGCGTTACCGCGGCCTGTTCACGCACGGCGAGGCGGTGGTTCTCGCTTACACGGTCGGTGAGTGCGAAGTTCTCGAAAGTCCGCGCCTCGCGTTCGTGGGGACGGAGCGGTTCTTTGTCCGCACTTTGAACGTGGGCAAGACTCCGGCGTGGCTCACAGTGCGGCTGTTTGAGATCCCAGGCCGAGATTCCCGGCTGCAAAGCAACTCACGCGGTCTCCCCCAGGGAGTTTTGCAGGTGAAGTCCGAGGAAGAAATCCGATTGGTCGGTTTCAAGGGCCTGCCCCCGGGCGCAGAATGGAAAATCCTGGAGCGCCATCTTTGCCTCCGCCTCCCGCCGCTCGCGGAGCCGGCGCGTCTGCAAATCTTCTTGGGCAACGAACCCGGCATCCCGGTCCGGGAAATGGAAACCCGGCTGCGCGCGCATCTCCAAAGCGAATCCGGGCCGATCGATCTGGCGCCGCTTTGCCGCGGCGGTCCGGCGCGTTGGGGCGAACCTCTGCGCACCCAGGCCCGGCCGGGCCGCGACGATTACGGCCTGGCCGTGGACACGCTCACCGTGCCGAAGGAGAATCCCTGGAAATCGTGGCTGCGGTTTGGCGGCCTGGATTTTGTCACACCGGACCGCGCGCTGCTCGGTTCGGTCAGCGGCGATGCCTGGCTTGTTTCCGGATTGCAGGACGCCGCGGGCGAGCTGCGCTGGAAACGCTTCGCGACCGGCCTTTACCAGCCGCTCGGAATCAAGATCGTGAACGGCCAGGTGTTCGTGCTGGGCCGCGACCAGGTGACGCGGCTCCACGATCTAAACGGAGACGATGAAGCCGACCACTATGAGAACTTCAACAACGAGGTTCTGGTGGGCGAGAATTTCCACAGCTTCATGCTGAACCTGGAAACGGATTCGCGCGGCAATTTCTATTTTGCCCAGGGCGCTCCCTGGCCGCCGGAGATCCAGACGCGCCATCAGGGGCTGCTGTTCCAGCTTTCGTCCGATGGTCGGACCTTACGCCCGTTTGCCGACGGCCTGCGCGGACCGAATGGCCTCGTCATTGGCCCGGACGATCGAATGATTTACACCGACAACGAAGGCCACTGGCTCCCGACCTGCTCGGTGCAATGGGTGCGCGAAGGCGGATTCCACGGCATGAAACCCACGGCGCATTTGCACCGCGAGATGCCGCCCGATTTCGAGAAACCGATTTGCTGGATTCCGCACGACGTGGACAATTCGCCGGGCAGTCCGGTCTGGATTCAAAGCAAGCGCTGGGGACCGCTGGATGGCCGGCTGCTTCTGACGTCTTATGGAAAGGCGAACCTGTCCATCCTTTCCATGGAGAACGTGGGCGGCGCTTTGCAAGGTGGAACGGCGCGTCTGCCCTTGCGATTTGCTTCCGGGTTGATTCGGGCCCGGATGAATCCTCACGACCAGCATCTCTACGTCTGTGGAATGAGTGTATGGCAGACGGTGGGAGTAGAGCCGGGCGGATTGTATCGCGTGCGATACACGGGGCGGCCGCTCCACACGCTCCTGGAATCGCGCGTTCGGCCCAATGGCATCGAACTCGTCTTCAGTGATCCGCTCGATCCGAAGGAGGCTGGCGATCCGCAAAACTTCAGCATCGAGCAATGGAACTACCGCTGGATCCCCCGCTACGGCTCGCCGCATTACTCGGTGAAGAATCCGGAGGCTGAAGGACACGATCCGGTGCCGGTCGAAGCCGCGCGTCTCGCGGCTGACGGTCGCACGCTATTCCTTCAGACGCCGCCCGTGCAGCCGGTCATGCAGATGAAAATCGCCTGGAACATTCGCGCCGTGGACGGCACGCCGCTGCGCCAAGAGTTTTACCAGACCATCAATGCGGTTCCGAGGTGAGGGGAGTCATCGCAGTGCATCCACAGTTGACGGTGGCTTGGACTGGAACCGGTCGATTTGGAGTGCGCCGGCAGAGCGCAGCGGCGACGGCGCTTTCTTGTCGAATCCCACACGATCTGGAACCGATCGGGGAGCGCCGCCTCGGTCCACGCCAAAGCGGCGTCGCGCTCCGCTCGCCGCCGCACTCCAAAGAGTCACCGACAATTCTAGGATGCGTCGGAGTCATTCGCTGAAGACATTCGTCCATTGACCCCTGGAAGCAGGTTCACCGGTGGAGGTTCAGCGCCTCGCGCAGCAATTGCTTTCCGCGGGAAAGCCGGGACATGACGGTTCCGATCGGGATGCCCAGGTGCGCGGCGATTTCTCGGTAACTCAGATCCTCGAGGTAATAGAGCCGGAGCACGGCGCGAAACGTTTCAGGCAACTCGTCCAGCGCGCGGCGAATGGTCAGGCCGTCGAGCCGGTTGAACGGGTTGGGCGTAAAGCTCGGCAGATCCTGATCGCAATCGTCAAGCGAGTCGTGGCGGAATCTGGTTTCGCGCCGCCGCCGCTGGAGAAATTCACGAAAGAGAATGCTGAACAACCATGGCTTGAATTTCGAAGGCTTGCGCAACTGGCCGCAATTCCGCAGCGCAAGATAGAATGCTTGCTGGGTCAGGTCAGACGCCGTTTCCGGCGCGCCGCACAGCCTCAAGGCAAAGCGAAAGAGCGGTTGATAGTGCAGTTCGACCAGGCTGTCGAGTCCGGGAAACGGATGCGCTTGACGGTCGCAAGTCATCGAGTTTCTCATTCGATGATTCGTCGCGCGCGACCACCAAACCTTACACGCTGTTCAGTGCGATGAAAGGCTCGCCATCACCCCGGCCCTCTCCCCCAGGGAGAGGGAGTAACTTTTGCACGCTCGGTGGACTCATCACTGTCTAGGGAGCGTTTCCCAGTGCGGGAAAGAGCGTTCCCTCTCCTGGGGGAGAGGGAGAGGGTGAGGGCGATTCACCTTTTCAATGAATAGATACGGCTTAGATCCCGATGGTCCGACGATTGGCGAAGCATGACTCCAGGTGTCCAGGCGGGGCTATCCGTCACTTCGACTTTGGAGAGCTCTCTTGATTCGGCGTTTGGCCTCAATGGACAACGAATGAGGCCCCACGTTTTCGATTTCCTTCGCGTAGCGCGGTCCGACCCGATGAATGAATTTCAGATGCCTGGCATAGCGCTGACACCAGACGCACAGCAGAAAATGCAGACGCAGCCGGAGCCGCTGTCCGGGTGTCAGCGGCTGGTCGAGGGACTGCGAAACCAGCCGGGTCACTTCCTTGCAGGTCAGCGTGTGTCTCCAGATCCAGGCCAGCAAGCGGGTCTTCAGCGAAAGGTGGGCATTCATGAGTGATCAAACCTTCCCGCCGGCGCGCTCGAACCAATTCCCTTCCAGACAACGGCGTAACGCCATGCGGGCGCGATGCAACATCACCCAGAGATTGTTCGGAGTGATGTTGAGCAACGCGCAGATTTCCTCCGTCGAAACCTCTTCGATTTCGCGCGAGAGAAAAGCGCGGTGCACGGGGCCCGGCAGCTTTCCGGCGCACTCGTGAAACGCTTTCCAGAATTCAGCCTTGTCCAGTTCGGCCCCTGGATTCGGTTGCCAATCCACCGGTCCAAGTTCATGAATCCAGGCATCCTTGAACAGCCCCTCCTGGACAAAGCGCTCGTTTTGTTCGTCCGCGAAAAAATCGTGGTCCGTGAACGAAGTTTCGCGGCTGGCCTTCCGGTAGTAATCCGCAATTTTGTTTTTCAGGATTCCGATCAGCCAGCTCTTCGGCGAAGACTTTCCGGCGAAGCCGGCATTGGCGGTGAGGGCCGCAAGCAATGTCTCTTGAACCATGTCCTCGGCGCGCGCCTCGTCCCGCAGCTTCACCAGAGCGTAGCGGAACAGATAATCTCCGTATTCGTCCACCCAGGCTTCGGGATCGGACAGCGTGCCGGTCACGAAGTGTTTGTCCTCGGATGGCGTGAGAGGGCGAGTGCCGTTGTCGGGTTCCACTGCAAGTCTGATAGCTAAGTCCGTATCCATTGACAATGGCCGAATCGGTTCATGCCCAGTGCATCCCCAGTTGACGGTGGCCTGGACTGGAAACCGCTCGATTTGGAGTGCGCCGGCAGAGCGCAGCGGCGACGGCGCTTTCTTGTCGAATCCCTACGATCTCGGACCGATCGGGAAGCGCCGCCTGGGTCCACGCCAAAAGCGGCGTCGCGCTCCGCTTGCCGCCGCACTCCAAATAGTCACTGACGACTGATACTGGATGCACCGGTTCATGCCGGCTCAGTTCAAAATTCCGAACCCAATGCCACTGCACGATAGAACCGAATGGACGCCTGGGCCGCGGTGACATCACGAAAGGTCAGCGTGGCGTCCACCGCGGTTACAGAATCGAGCGTGTGCCACACGGCAAAGTCTGACGACGCCTCGATCCGGTACGTTCGCCCCGCCTCGCCTTGCAGCGTGAATTCCACCGTGCCATCGGGCCGACGGCTGAAGTTGCTGAGGCGTGCTGGCGTTGGCGGTGGGCGCAAAACGGCCAGCGCCGCTGGTTCGCTTCGCACGGAATTCACGGCGTTGCGGACCTGAACCGAGTAAGCCCCGCTGTGCGCCGAAGCCACGTTTTCCAGAACGAGACTGGCAGCGGTTGCGCCGGGGATCGGCTGATCCTCTTTGTACCACTGGAACTCCAGCGGCGGAGTCCCAGACGCCGTCACCGTAAATCGAGCCGTCGAACCGGGCGGGACTTTTTGCATTTGCGGTTGCTGCGTCAGCGCCACCGGTTCAAGGACCGTCAAGAAAGCGGCCAGACTCGTGGCGGACCCCAAGGAGTTTTCCACGACGACTCGGTACTCGCCGGCGTGAGCCAGTTGGACGTGCGCAATGCGGAGCGTTGCATTCGTGGCTTCGAGGATTTCAATGCCATTGAGATGCCACCGGTATCGCAACGGCGAAGTAGCGCGAGCTTCAACCGTGAGACTCGCATTTGTGCCGGCAACGGCCGTCCGTCCGGAGGGATGCAAAGTGATCATTGGGGGGATCAGGATCGTCAGAGTGGCCGTGGCGCTGGTGGTAGATCCGGCCACGTTTCGACCACGACCCCGTACTCGCCGGCGTTGGCCGGTTGAATGTTCTCGGCCGTGAGCACCGCGTTCGTGCCCCGAGGAATCTCAAGGCCGTTGAACCGCCAGCGATACGTCAGCGGCAAAGTCCCGGCAGCCTCGACCGTAAAGCTCACGTTCGCTCCTGCGACCCCGACTTTGTCCATCGGATTCGTGACGATGATTGGAGGCGCCAGGACCGTGAGAGTGGCTTTGGCGCTGCTGACCGAACCGACGGAATTGCTCACCACGACCCTGTAGCTGCCGGCGTCGTCAACGCGAACGTCGGTGAGTGTCAGCGTGAAATCTGTGGCTCCGGAGATCGGCTGGTTGTCTTTCTGCCATTGATAATTCAGGGGCGAAGAACCTTCGGCGCCCACCGTGAACGTGACTGAAGCTCCCGCCGCGGTTGATTGGCTCCGGGGTTGAAGATCGATCCGCGGCGCCACGGGCGCTGCAACAGGTGGTGGCTGAGCTGCTGCCTGAACCTGATCGATGGCGGCTCGAAAGCTGGCGATGGGATGTTGAGTGGTTCCGTAGCCATTCTGGTTGACCAGGAGTTGCCATTGTCTATGGCTGGGAGAGTTGGCCACGCCGTTGATGATCACGAAAAGCGGCTGGCCACTGCTTTGAAACCGGGACGCCAGCGCGCGGTTCACGTCGTTGGCCACCGTTTTGAAGCCCGCTTGCCGAATGAAGTTGTCGGTCTGCGCGTCCTGGCCGGCTTGAAGATTGATGCCGATATGGACGACGGGAATGCCGGCGGGATTGCCGTTCCGTTGTTCGTAATACTGCACGATGCCGGGTTCCACCTCACGGGCGGCTGCTTGGCAGTACGGTCACCACCAGGCAAACCACTCCAGAAAAACGATCTTGCCGGCGTAGTCACTGAGCCGAATTGGGTTTCCCGTGGCGCGATTGATCAAAGTGAAATCCTCGACGACGTCCCCGGGTTGATATCGCTGAGCCTGGGCGAGAGGACCGCTCGTCCAGGCGAGAAGGCTGAACAAAGCGACCCTGATCAAGATCTGGGTTCCCCTCACTCTAACCACTCCCTCAAAGAGCGGGATGAGGCCAATTTGTTTTCGTGTTCTCGTGCTCATGTTTGCAGTCTTTCAAAATTGGAACACGCAGGCGATCTGGGCGATCCCCCATGCGCGGTCCTGGTAAAGGTGCTGGAAAAACGCGGTCCCAAGGCCGAACGGCTCGTAGCGCGTGAAGTATGGGGCCACGAACAGCTTCAGCGCGGCCCGCTCCAACAAGTAACGGAAGCCGACGCCGATCTGGTAAGCTTCCACTCCCGGCGCGGCATTGGAGAAAAGTGAGTTCTCGATTTCTCCCGTATCGCGATAAAAACGCCCCGACAGGCTGAACAGACACGAGGGCGTCGCTTCGTATTCCACTGCTCCGCCGAAATAGAAAGCCTGCAATTGCGGAGCTTCCCGAGTGTATCCTCCTTGCGCGCCACCACCCAATGCTCGCCGATGGCAAGGTTGGCCGAACCCTGATAGCCGAAGCGTTTCTCCCGATTCGTCGTGTCCGTGAGGCGGAATTCGTTCAACCAACGGACGCGCCGGGTGAGAATATTCTCCGTCGTAACGCGATAAGTCGAAGTGTAGAGATTGGGCCGTCCCCGCCGGAGACCGTCGAAGTCGATTTCGTATCCGGGCGCGATTTGGTCTTCCAGAAAACCCACGTCCACCTGCAAGAAGCCCGTGGCTGGCACATATTCCCAGCGCAAGCTGGCGGAGACGTTCTGTCCGCCCGGATGCGCCTTCTCATACTCGGGCAAAGCGGAGAATTGCTGGCGGTAATACTCGTTCAGCCAGGGGCTGCGGTAGTCGGTGAAGCCGTCATAGAACCCGCCTGCCGCCAGGAGCGTGAGCGGAGCGAAAAGGCGCTGCTTGAAACTGACTTGCAGGGTGTTTCGATTCTCGCTGACCGACGTGTCGTAACCCAGAAAATCGAACGGCGCGGGGCGATATTCCAGATCGAACGTGTTGTGGGCGTAACTGAGGTTCCATTCTGTGGGACCCCGGCTCTGGCCATATCCAATCGTGCCCTGGGTCAGGAGGGCGTCCGAGGCAAACAAGGCTTCGAACTCCGCTTTGGCTTTGCGATTCC
>Ga0233424_10002077_pt1 | contig 15225 bp, 13 predicted proteins | sample Watercolumn_Towu_FD_181011 | JGI IMG/M metagenome (GOLD analysis project Ga0233424, IMG submission 181011) | Freshwater microbial communities from Lake Towuti, South Sulawesi, Indonesia - Watercolumn_Towuti2014_125_MG | ecosystem: Environmental > Aquatic > Freshwater > Lake | place: Indonesia...
AGGCCATGCAGGACACCACGGTGTTCGAGCGCAAGATCGCCCAGGAGGATAACGACGAGGCTCTGGCCAAGGTGAAGGCCGCCGGCACCACCCAGATCTACACCCTGCCCTACAAGGACCGTGTGGTCTGGCAACAGGCCCTGCTGCCGGTGCACAAGGAGTTCGAGGAGAAGATCGGCCGCGACATGATCCTCGCGGCCTACAACGTCGCCGCCCAAGTGGAGAAGGAGAAGGCCGCCCAGGCCGCCGCCCCCGCCGCCAAGGACAAGCCCGGCCCGGCCAAGGCGAAGGCCGCCGCCAAGCCCGAGAAGAAGTAAGCCAGACTAGGTCCATAGTCCGCCCCGGCCTGTGCCGGGGCGTGTTTCCCACCCAGACAGGGGAAGCACCATGTTCCACCGCATACTCGATCGCCTCGAGGAGTGGCTCATCCTGAGCTTCATGGCGGCCGCCACCCTGGTGACCTTCGTTTCCGTGGCGATGCGCTATCTGATGGGAACCGGTTTCCCCTGGGCCACGGAACTCACCATCTACCTGTTCATCTGGATGGCCAAGTTCGGCGCCGCCTACGGCGTGCGCACCGGCATCCACATCGGCGTCGACGTGCTGGTCAACTACTCCGGCCCGGGCATGAAGAAATTCCTGATCGTCACCGCCATGTGGTTGGGCATCATCTTCACCGGCGTCATCGCCTTCTTCGGCGCCCGCTGGGTGGTCTTCATCTACGGCACCGGCCAGGTGGCCCCGGACCTGGAATGGCCCATGTGGATCATTTATCTGGCCATCCCCCTCGGCTCGAGCCTGATGTGCTACCGCTTCATCCAGGCCCTGATGCTGTATCACCGCTCCGGCACGGTGCACACCCACACCGTCGAGAAGGAATTCGTGGGCGGCAAACTGGAGAAAGACGAATGACCGCCGCCATCATCATCTCCATCCTGGTGGTGCTGCTGCTCACCGGCACGCCCATCTCCATCGCCCTGGGCATGACCGTGCTGTCGTTCATGCTGGTCTTCTCGTCCTTCGACATGACCACGGTGAACATCATTTCCCAGCGCCTGTTCACCGGCCTGGAGAGCTTCGCCATCATGGCGGTGCCGTTCTTCGTGCTGGCCGGCGCCTTCCTCACCGACGGCGGCGTGGCCAAGCGCATCATCGCTTTCGCCACCAGCCTGGTGGGCTGGATGCCCGGCGGCCTGGCCATGTCGGCCATCCTGGCCTGCGCCTTCTTCGCCACCATCTCCGGCTCCAGTCCGGCCACGGTGATGGCCATCGGCTCGGTCATGCTGCCGGCCATGGTGGCGCAGGGCTACCCCAAGCGCTTCGGCGTCGGCGTGGTGGCCACGGCGGGCTCCCTGGGTATTCTCATTCCGCCTTCCATCGTCATGATCATCTACGCGGTCTCCACCTCGGAATCCGCCGGCAAGCTGTTCATGGCAGGGGTGGTGCCGGGCTTCCTGCTGGCCTTCCTGCTCATGTTCATCACCTTTTTCATCGCCAAGAAGAGGGGCTACCCGACCCTGCCCAGGGCGACTTTGAGGGAAATATGGAAGACCTTCCTGGAGGCCTTCTGGGGCCTGCTGATCATCGTCATCGTCATGGGCGGCATCTATGGTGGCATCTTTACCCCCACGGAAGCGGCGGCGGTGTCGGCGGTATACGCCTTCGTCTGCGCCACCTTCATCTACCGCACCCTCAAGCTGCGCGACGTGCCCAAGGTGCTGCTGCATGCGGCCAACACCTCGGCCATGCTGCTCTACATCATCACCAACGCCATCCTGTTCTCTTTCCTGATGACCTCGGAGCAGATTCCCCAGGCCTTGTCCGAGTGGGTGATCGCCCAGAAGCTGGAGCCCTGGATGTTCCTGGTGGTGGTGAACCTGGCGTTGATTGCCGCCGGCCAGTTCATGGAGCCCAGTTCCATCATCCTGATCCTGGCGCCCCTGCTGGTGCCCATCGCCAAGACCATGGGCATCGATCCCATCCACCTGGGGGTGGTCATGACCATCAACATGGAGATCGGCATGCTGCACCCGCCGGTGGGGCTGAACCTGTTCGTGGCCAGCCACCTGGCCAAGATGGGGCTCACGGAGGTGTCCATCGCGGCGGCGCCCTGGCTGGTGGTGATGCTGGGCTACCTCATCCTCATCACCTACGTGCCGGAGATCTCCCTCTGGCTGCCGAACATGATGTACGGCGAAACCCCCGCCGCAGTGGTCGCCCCGGCGTCCGTGCCGGCCTTCGACTGAGCCTCGACCCCGGTTCTCCAGGGCGGCCGACCCGCGAGGGCGGCCGCCTTTTTTCTTGGGCAATACTCACTATTGAACTAACCCGGGACTTCGGGCTTTGACAAGAATATAAGCAGATACTAACGTCCAGTTATACCTTCCTGCCGCCGGTCATCACGACTTCCGACGCTGCCGCGATTTGTCCGGCGGCCGCGTAATCCTCTACTTGGGGGAGTTGATCGTGAGTGCGGCACACGCCAGCAGTTCCATCCCAAGCCGAAGCGGCTTTCTCGGCGAGGTCATGGCTTCCACGCCGGGTGACAACCGGCTCGACCATTGCATCCAGTGCGGTTCCTGCGGCGGCTCCTGTCCGTCCGGGCCGGAGATGGCGCACACGCCGCGCCGGCTGTTCGCCCTGATCCGCGCCGGTGAGCGCGACGCGGTGCTGCGCAGCAATGCGCCCTGGTACTGTGTGTCCTGCTACTACTGCACGGTGCGCTGTCCCCAGGAGGTGCACATCACCGACGTGATGTACACGCTGAAGTCCATGGCCATCCGGGCCGGGTTGTTCCACGACGCGGCCCTGCCGGATTTCTCCGAGACCTTTGTGGACTACGTGGAGAAATACGGCCGCAGCTTCGAACTGGGCATCGCCACCCGCTTCAACCTGCGCCACCATCCCCTGAGCCTGGCCGGTATGGCGCCCATGGGCCTGGGCATGCTCAAGCGCGGCCGCATGGACCTGACGCCCCACCGCATCGATGGCATGGCCCAGCTCACGGCCATTCTGGAGAAGGCCAAGGCTCTGGAAGGGGGGCTGCAATGAAAGCGCTTTTCTATCCCGGCTGTTCCATGCAGAAGAACGCCCGGCCCTACCTCGATTCCCTGCTGGCGATCAGGGAGGACATCGATCTGGAACTCCAGGAGATCGAGGACTGGAACTGCTGCGGCGCCACCGAATACATGTCGGTGCACCGCATCGCCGCCCATTCCCTGGTGGGCCGCAACCTGGCCCTGGCCCGGGACCAGGCGCGGGATACCGACCTGCTCACCGCCGGGTGCAGCGCCTGTTATCTCAACCTGGCCAAGACCGACACCCAGATGCGCGAGGATGCCCGCCTGAAGGCCACGGTCAACGAGGCCCTGGCTGCCGGCGGCTTGGAATACCAGCCAGGTTCGATGAAGGTGCGCCATCTGCTGGACCTGGTCTGCCACGACATCGGCTACGAGGCGGTGAAGTCCAGGGTGGTGAAGCCCCTGCATGGCCTGAAGGTGGCCGCCTATTACGGCTGCCAGGTGGTGCGCCCGGATTACGACGGTCGCTGGGACAACCACGAGCATCCCACCTCCATGGACAAGCTCCTCGCCGCCCTGGGTGCCGAGCCGGTGGATTGGGCACTGAAGACCCAGTGCTGCGGCGGCCACATGACGGTGATCGGCCCCGAGGTGGCCTTCGGCCTGATCCGGCGCCTCATCCACGGTGCCCAGGAAGCCGGCGCCGACCTGGTGGCGACCCTGTGCCCCATGTGCCAGTTGAATCTGGATGCCTACCAGGTGGAGATGAACAAGCACTTCCACACCGACTACCGGGTGCCGGTGCTGTATTTCACCCAGTTGATGGGTCTGGCCTTCGGCAAGCAGGCCAAGGATCTGGGCATCGGCAAGGAATTCGTCGCCGCCGCCCCGGCCCTGGCCAAGATCCAGTCCGAGGCGCCCAAGGTGGCCGAGACCAAGCGCAAGCGCCGGCCCAAGCCGGGCGACGCCCTGCCCATGCCGGGAATGGAGTGAGCCATGAGGACGCCGATTTCATCCGCCACCATTACCCCCCTTTGGAAAAGGGGGGCAGGGGGGATTCATCAGCCGACGTTCCATGCCCTGCCCGCGCTAAATCCCCCCCAACCCCCCTTTTTCAAAGGGGGGAGTGCCTGTGGCGGTATGAACGAGGTTCGATATGGCATCTGACAGCAAACCCGAAACCCAGGAACGCATCGGCGTCTACGTTTGTCATTGCGGCACCAACATCGCCGGGGTCGTCGACGTGGAGTCCGTGGCCAAATTCGCCACCGAGGCGCTGAAGGACCGCGGCGTGGTGCTGGCGCGGGACTACACTTTCATGTGTTCCGTGGCTGGCCAGGAGCTCATCGAGCAGGACATCCACGCGCAGCAATTGACCCGCGTGGTGGTGGCCGCCTGCTCTCCCCACCTGCACGAGAAGACCTTCCGGGGCGTGTGCGAGCGTTCCGGTGTGAACCCCTACCTTTCCGAGTTGGCTTCGATCCGCGAGCAAGTCGCCTGGGTGCATACCGACAAGACGGCCGCCACGGCCAAGGCCAAGGCCATCGTCAGCGGCACGGTGGAGCGGGTCCTGAAGAACGATCCCCTGGAGGCCATCCGGGTGCCCATCGACGCCCAGACCCTGGTGGTGGGCGGTGGCATCGCCGGCATCCAGGCAGCCCTGGAAGTGGCGGAAGCCGGCTATGACGTTTTCCTGGTCGAGCGGGAAGCCTCCCTGGGTGGCCACATGGCCCAGTTCGACAAGACCTTCCCCACCCTGGACTGCGCCGCCTGCATCCTCACCCCCAAGATGGCGGCGGCCGGTTCGCATCCCAAGATCCACCTGTTCACCTGGAGCGAGGTGGAGAAGGTGGAAGGCTACGTGGGCAATTACACGGTGACGGTGAAGAAGAAGCCGCGCTACGTCGACGAGGAGATCTGCACCGGTTGCGGCATCTGCGTCGAGAAATGCCCCATCATGGTGGTGGACGACAAGTTCGAGGCCGGCATCGGCTACCGCAAGGCCATCTACTGGCCCTTCGCCCAGGCGGTGCCCAACCTGCCGGTGCTGGATACGGAGACCTGCACCTACTACGTGGGCGGCAAGGGCGGCTGCAAGGCGTGCGAGAAGTTCTGCCCGACGGTGCCCAACGCCATCAAGTTCGACCAGACGGAGGAGCGGGTGACCCTGCGCGTCGGCAACATTGTCTTGGCCACGGGCTGGGACCTGTTCGACGCCCGGCGCATCCCCCAGTACGGCTATGGCCGGCTTCCCAACGTCTTCACCAACCTGGAACTGGAGCGCATGTGCAATGCCGCCGGCCCCACCGGCGGCAAGGTCGTGCTGCGCGACGGGCAGACCGCGCCCAGGCGCGTCGGTATCGTCCACTGCGTCGGCAGCCGCGACCGCAATTACAACCGCCACTGCTCCGCCATCTGTTGCATGCAGAGCCTGAAGACGGCGCACCTGGTGAAGGAGCGCACCGGGGCCGAGGTCTACAACTTCTATATCGACATCCGCACGCCCGGCAAGGAATACGACGAGTTTTACCAGCGCATCCTGGATGACGGCGTGCACTTCGTCCGCGGCAAGGTGGCGGAGGTGACGGACATCCCGCTCGACCCCGCCGAGGCCAGCCGCAACGGCGCCGGCACGCTTTACATCCAGGTGGAAGATACCTTGGCGGGCATGCAACGGCGCATCCCGGTGGACATGGTGGTGCTGGCCTCGGGTCTGGAACCGCGCCGGGACAGTTCGGAAGTGGGCAAGACCTTCGGCATTGCCTGCTCCAGCAACGGCTGGTTCATCGAGAAGCACGCCAAGATGGACCCCATCGCCACCATGACCGAGGGTGTCTTCGTCGCCGGCTGCGCCGGCGGCCCCAAGGACATCCCGGCCAGCGTCTCCCAGGGCTCGGCGGCGGCGGCGCGGGTGCTGAACTACATCCGCCAGGGCGAGCTGGCCCTGGAGCCGGTGCGCGCCAGCGTGCTGGAGGAACAGTGTTCCGGCTGCCGCATCTGCAACGGCCTGTGCCCGTTCAATGCCATCTCCTTCATCGCGGAGCGCAAGGTCAGCGAGATCAACGCCGCCCTCTGCCAGGGCTGCGGCACCTGCGTGGCGGCCTGCCCGGCCGGCGCCATCCAGGGCACCGGCTTCAGCAACGAGCAGTTGTTTGCCCAGATCGAGGGCCTGTTGCGCGATTTCAGCCGCGAACCGGAGGTCGTATGAGCACGGCATCCACGCAAACCCCCTTCGAGCCCGTCATCATCGGCTTCACCTGCAACTGGTGCAGCTACCGCGCCGCCGACCTGGCCGGCACGGCGCGCATCAAGTACCCGCCCAACGTGCGCCTGATCCGGGTCATGTGCAGCGGCCGCATCGATCCCACCTTCGTGCTCAAGGCCCTGTCCGAGGGCGCCGACGGCGTGCTCATCGCCGGCTGCCATCCGGGCGAGTGCCATTACCTGGAGCAGAACTACAAGGCCCTGCGGCGGCATCGTCTGTTGCAGAAGACCCTGGCCCAGTTCGGCATCGAACCTGCGCGGGTGCGCCTGACCTGGGCCAGTGCCGCCGAGGGCGCCTTGTTCGCCGCGGAGATCGCCGCCATGGTGGACGAGGTGAGGCAACTGGGGCCCCTCAACTGGCCGGCGCGGCCGGTGCCGGTGGCCACGGCGCCCGCCGAAATTCCCAAATTGAGCGAGGTGGCGGCGTGAAGCTCCACCGGAATCCCCCCCAGCCCCCCTTTTCCAAAGGGGGGACAGGGGGGATTCATTCCTCCTCCCCATCCCAGACAAGGCATGACAAGGACACCCCATGAGCAAACCCAAATTCGCCATGTACTGGGCCGCTTCCTGCGGTGGTTGCGAGATCGCGGTGCTCAACATCGACGAGAAGGTGCTGGACCTGGATGCCAACTTCGACGTGGCCTTCTGGCCCGCGGCCATGGACGCGAAGTACAAGGACGTGGAGGCCATGGCGGACGAGTCCATCCTGGTCACCCTGTTCAACGGCAGCATCCGCACCGACGAGAACGAGCACCTGGCCAGGCTGTTGCGGAAGAAGTCGAAGATCCTGGTGGCCTTCGGCTCCTGCGCCAACGAGGGCTGCATTCCGGGTCTGGCCAACCTGAGCCCGCGCGAACAGATCTTCGAGCGGGTTTATGACGAAAATGCGGCCACGCCCAGCACAGAGAACCCGGTAGGCGTGCGGCCCCAGACCGTCAGCCAGGTGCCGGAAGGCACCCTGACCCTGCCGCCCCTGCAAGCCGTGGTGCGCACCCTGGACCAGGTGGTGGAGGTGGATTACCACGTCCCGGGTTGTCCGCCAGAATCCCACCAGATCGCCGCCATCCTGGACGTGCTCATCAAGGTGGTGAAGGGCGAGGCGGAACTGCCCCCCAAGGGCGCGGTGCTGGGTGCCGGCAATTCCACGGTGTGCGACGAATGCGCCCGCAAGCGTGACGTGAAGGTCATCGACAAGCTGTCCCGCATCCAGGAACTGCCGCCCCTTGCCACCGACCTCTGTCTGCTGGAACAGGGCCTCCTATGCGCCGGCCCGGCGACGCGCAGCGGCTGCAACTCCCGCTGCCCCAATGTCGGCGCCCCTTGCATCGGCTGCTATGGCGCCGCCCCTGGCGTGCTGGACCAGGGTGCCCGGCTGATGGCCGCCATCGCCTCGGTGGTGGACGAAAAGGAGCCGGACGCCATCGACCGGGTGCTGGACGGCCTGCCCGACCCGGCCGGCAGCTTCTACCGCTTCAGCCTGGCCCATTCCCTGTTGCGCGCCAACCGGGATGCCCTGGCGGAACAGGAGTAAGCCATGCAACGCATCAGCATCGATCCCCTGACCCGTCTCGAAGGCCACGGCAAGATCGAGATCTTCCTGGACGAGGCCGGCGACGTGGCCAACGCCTATCTGCAGGTGCCGGAACTGCGCGGCTTCGAGCGTTTCTGCGTGGGCCGCCCGGTGGAGGAGATGCCCACCCTCACCAACCGTATCTGCGGCGTCTGCCCGGAAGCCCACCACATGGCCGCTGCCAAGGCCGCCGACGCGGTCTATGGCCTGATCCCGCCCCCTGCCGGGCGCAAGTTGCGGGAGCTGCTGTACTCGGCCTTCTTCGTCGCCGACCACACCACCCACTTCTTCATCCTCGGCGGCCCGGACTTCATCATGGGCCCGGACACCCCGGTGGCGGAACGCAACATCCTGGGCGTCATCAGGAAGGTGGGCCTGGAGATCGGCGGCAAGGTGATCCAGGCGCGCAAGTACGGCCACACCACCGTGGAGATCATCGGCGGCCGCAAGGTCCATCCCTGCACCGCCGTCCCCGGCGGCATGACCAAGGCCCTCTCGGAAGCGGAACGCCGGGAGATCGAGAAGATGGGGCGCTGGGCCGTGGAGTTCGGCCAGTTCGCCTTGCAGGTGTTCCACGACCTGGTGCTGGGCAACAAGGACTACCTGGACCTGATCCTGGGCGATGCCTACACCCACAAGACCTATTACATGGGCCTGGTGGATGCCTACAACAAGGTGAATTTCTATGACGGCCGGGTGCGCGTCGTCGGACCTGATGGCAGCCATCACTGCACCTACTCGCCCAGGGACTACACCGACTGGATCGCCGAACGGGTGGAACCCTGGAGCTACCTGAAATTCCCGTACCTGAAGAAGGTGGGCTGGAAAGGCTTCGTGGATGGCGCCGATTCCGGCGTGTACATGGCCACCCCGCTCTCCCGCCTGAATGTTTCCGAGGGCATGGCCACCCCTCTGGCCCAGGCCGAATACGATAAGTTCGTCGCCACCCTGGGCAAGCCCGCCCACAGCCGCCTGGCCATCCACTGGGCGCGGCTCATCGAACTGCTCTACGCCGCCGAGCGCTGGGTGGAACTGGCCACCGATCCGGACATCACCTCCCAGGACGTGCGCGCCTTGCCGACGCAGGCGCCGACGGAAGGCGTGGGCATCGTCGAGGCGCCGCGCGGCACCCTGACCCACCACTACCGCACCGACGAGCGTGGCCTGCTCACCATGGTCAACCTGGTGGTGGGCACCACCAACAACAACGCCGCCATGGGCATGTCCATCAAGAAAGCGGCCCAGTCCTTCATCAGGGCCGGTACGGTGGTCACCGAGGGCCTGTTGAACCGCATCGAGATGGCCTACCGGGCCTACGACCCGTGCCTGGGCTGCGCCACCCATTCCCTGCCGGGCAAGATTCCACTGGAGATCAGCATCCGTGACGCGGGGGGCGAGGTGATCGAGGTGGTGCGCGGATGACCGCCACCACCCTGGTCGTCGGCCTGGGCAACCCCATCCTGGGGGACGACGGGGTGGGCTGGCGGGTGGCGGAGGCGGTGCGCGAGAAGCTGGACGACCCGGCCGTCGATGTCCTGTGCCTGTCTCTGGGGGGGCTGGCCCTGATGGAGCGCCTGGTGGGCTATCGCCGTGCGCTGATCGTGGATGCCATGGCCACCGGCGCGCTGGCCGGCACCCTGCATGGACTGGATATGGATGGGATGAACGAGCTGGGCATCCATCACACCGCCTCGGTTCACGACCTGAGCCTGGCCACGGCCATCGCCCTGGGCCGGGAACTGGGCCTCGATCTGCCCGCGGAAATCCGTGTGGTGGGCGTGGAAGCGGCGCCGGAGTTCGAGTTCGGCGAAGCACTCAGCGCTCCGGTGGGGCGGGCGGTGCCGGCCGCGACCGGCGCGGTGTTGGGCTGGCTCGAAAGCCGAGACGGCGAGCGGAAAACGGAAAAATAGTTCCCGTCCGAGCGAGGCTTATTGATTGCCATCATTTTTTATTTCCGCCCGGGCGGCTTAAAACCACAACTCCTTCATGGCCGCTTGGGAGGCAAACATGCCGCGCATCATTCTCGTCGTACTGCTGTCAATGCTGGTCCTGGGTTTTGCCCGGGCCGACGACTGTGTCGACTGCCACATGAAAACCTCGCCGGGCGTCGTCGCCGACTGGGAAGCCAGCAAGCACTCCAAGGCCACCAAGGACAAGGCCACCTGCGCCACCTGCCATGGCAAGAAGCACATGAGCAAGGATGACGCCAAGCTGGCGACCATGCCCACCGCCGATACCTGCGGTTCCTGCCACGACAAGCAGGAAGCCCAGTTCAAGAAGGGCAAGCACAACCACGCGTGGACGGCCATGCAGGCCATGCCCACCACCCACATGCTGCCCAGGCAGTTGTCCGAGGGCATGAAGGGCTGCGGCGGCTGCCACAAGATGGGCACCAAGTCCAAGGAGGAGGTCGCCAAGCTCAAGGCCGGCGGCAACCACTACGGCAACGCCAACTGCGACGCCTGTCACACCCGCCACACCTTCAGCAAGAAGGAGGCCCAGCAGCCCCAGGCCTGCCAGACTTGTCACATGGGCTTCGACCATCCCCAGTGGGAGATGTATTCCTCCTCCAAGCACGGCGTGCGCTACCTGCTGAAGCAGTCCGGCATCCTGCCCGAGACCACCGCCGCGCCCACCTGCCAGACCTGCCACATGCAGGACGGCGACCACGAGGTGCGCACCGCCTGGGGCTTCCTCGCCGTTCGCCTGCCGCTGCCGGATGATCCGCAATGGAAGGCCGACCAAGTCACCATCCTCCAGGCCCTGGGCGTGCTCGACCCGAGCGGCAAGCCCACCGGCCGACTGGACGCGGTCAAGGCCGCCGATGTGGCGCGCCTGGACCAGGCCTCCTTCGACAAGGAGCGCAACAAGATGATCAAGACCTGCACCCAGTGCCACGCCGAGCGCTTCGCGAAGGGCGAGCTGGAGAAGGGTGACAAGATCATCCGCGAGGCCGACCACCTGCTGGCCGATGCCATCCGCATCATCGCCGCCTTGTACAAGGACGGCGTCATCGACAAGCCGGCGGGCTATGCTTACGCCTTCCCCGACCTGCTCGCCTTCCATGATGCGCCACGCCCCATCGAGCACCGCCTGTTCGAGATGCACCTGAAGCACCGCATGCGCACCTTCCAGGGCACCTTCCACGCCAACCCGGACTATGCCCTGTGGTACGGCTGGAGTGAGATGCTGCGCGACCTGGCCGACATCAAGGAAATGGCGGCGGACCTGCGCGAGAAGCACAGCCACGCCAAGAAGGTGACCAAGAAATAGTTCGCGTCACCTCCGAGAATAGGCCGGGCTCGCGCCCGGCCTTTTTTGTCGCATGCATTCCGCGGACGTCCCCGGGGCTTGGGCTGCGTCCGTCTCCCCGGCTTGCCAGCGGCGGCTGTTCGTCTATGATCGTTTTCCGGACGGCCTGGACCGTCCCCACAACACCGACACACGGAACAAGAACATGCAGTCCGGCCCCCGCGAAATCGTCACCCCCTTCCGCCAGATCCCCCTGGAAGTGCCCGAGGGCATGAAGCCCAATGAGTTCTTCAACAGCACCGAGAACCTGAACGACCTGGTCCACAACAACGGCCTGCTGCAGAACCCGGAAGGTCTGTTGCTCTACCGCAAGGCCCTGGGCCACAGCAACGAGTTCGATACCTCCATCATCTACAACACCTCCCAGACCATCCTGGACCCCCTGGGCCGGCCGGTGCGCCGCACCCAGGTCCCGGAACACGTGAAGAATGTCTGGAACCGGATGAACGAGGTCATCCTCTCGTACATGCTGGAGAACTATCCGGACCCGGACAGCCACCTGGTGCTAGCCGGCGAGGCGAGCCTGGACGCCACCTGGCCCCTGACCTCGCCGGGGGTGCCCAGCATCCGCATGCTGCACAACCACTTCATCGTCTTCGACAAGGCCCGGTTGCGCGATGCGCCCATCGCCGACGCCAGCAATCCCAACCTTACCGACGGCGGCCAGCATTCCCTGTTCCAGGCCTACATGCGTGACGTCTACCGGGCCTTTTTCGACGAACTGGACCTGGAAATCCTGCGTCCCTGCGAGGCAGGTTCCTGCAAGATCGCCCTGACCGGTTATCCCCAGGGCCTGCCCAGCTGGGAGGTGACCGGCGGTGCCGCGTCTTTGAAGGAAGTGCGTTTCTGGAAAGAATACGATGCGCTGCTCAAGGGGTTCATCGACTTCTACCGCACCTTCTTCGGCCAGGTCTCCACCCGCAACGCGCCCATGGCCCGGGACATCCATTTCCCGGACCTGGTGGAGAACAAGCTGCTGTTCAACAACGATCTCCTGAAGACCGCCAAGATGGTGCGTGACCGCTGCATCAAGGACGCCAAGTACGCCAACTCCATACGCTGGCAACCCGCCTTCAAGCAGCTCATCTACCGCAACGACGCCGGCAAACTCATTGTCACCATCAGCCAGAACTCCATCGGCAACGCCATCACCGAACTGCTGGGCGTGGTGGTCAAACGCACGCCGGACGCGGAGGCCTACGGCAAGGCCGAGCCGGCTCTGATCCGGAGACTGCTGGAGATACGCCGTCGCCTGGTGGAGGCGGACCTGGGCGAGGGCATCGCCACGCCGTATTGGGGAGACAGTTAGCCTCCTGGCTGCCCTGGACGGCCGACGTACGCCGGATCCGCCATGTCAGTGTCCCCCGGATATCGGGGAAAGCCCTGGGGAAATGTTCCGCTGGTGCCCGGGTGCCAGCCTGGGCGATCATGAAAACAAGTGCAAAGAAAAAGAAGACGAAAAATGAGGGATCAATCTTTTCGATCCATAGGGGAGGGCGCTATCGGGGGGCAGGCGAGGCCGCTGAGTCTTTCCGAGCTCTCACGCCAGTCCGAGCGTCTGAATGCCCTATGGAAACAGGCCACCCGCCATGACCTGAGCGATGTGGACCGTTCCCGCGCCATATTGCGTGAAGCGGCCGTCGCCCTGGAGATGGATCTGGCGGTGCTGGGTGAATTCAACGCACACTACCAAGTCCGGCTGGCCCACGACCCGCTCGGTGTCCTGCCAGAGGGCATGGTGCTGGATGCCTCGGATACGATCTGCAGCAACGTCCACCTCTCTCGCGCGCCCCTTTTCATCGCCGACCTGGAATGCCATCCGGAACTGTGCGGCCATCACCTCGTGCGAAACGAGGGCATGCGGGCCTACGCCGGCATCCCGGTCTGGACCGGCGAGGAGGTCGAGGGCGTCCTGGCTTTCATGCGCCGCCAGGAAATGTCCGATGGCTTCGAACAGGCCGATATTGCCTATATGGAACTGGTGGCCGGCTGGCTTGGCCATCACCTTTACCAGGCGCGCCAGAAAATCCTGTTGGAACGTCATGCCCTGACCGACGCCCTGACCGGCCTGCTCAACCGCCGCGCGGCGGAGACCCGCCTGCAGGAAGAGCTGGCGCGGGCACGCCGCCACAACGAAGGCTTCGCCGTCGCCCTCGTGGACATCGATCATTTCAAGCGCGTCAACGACCGCTACGGCCATGCCATCGGCGATGAGGTGCTCAGGGTGGTCGCCCGTCGGCTGGAGAGCGGCCTGCGCGAGGAGGACTGGCTGGCGCGCTGGGGCGGCGAGGAATTCCTGTTGTTTCTGCGTGCGGCCGACCAGCAGGAATCTGTTTACGTCATGCAGCGGCTGATGGGACATGTGAAGGCCCAGCCGATTTCCACCGAGGCGGGCAATATCGCCATCACCCTCTCCGCCGGCATCGGCCTGCCGGCCAGGGAGGATCCGGATTGCCACGCCGCGATTGAAATGGCGGACTCCTGTCTATACCAAGCCAAGAGCGGCGGCCGGGACCGGGTGGAAGTCCGTGACGTGAATGCCGTGCTCTGGCCGTCGCAGATCATCAAGCGGGCCTTGCGCGACGATGGCCTGCGCATGGTCAGCCAGGTCATCGTCGACCTGGAAACCGGCGCGGCGGTGGCCGATGAGGCCCTGGCCAGGGTGCTGCTCCCCGACGGCAGGCTGGTAGCGGCGGGGGAGTTCATCGAGGCGGCGGAAGGCCTCGGCCTCATGCCCGAGATCGACCGCTACATCGCCGGCCAGGCCATGTCGCGCTGCTCGCGCAAGCTGGGCAGCGGCGTGGTGGGGCCGGACTTTGCCCACTTCGTCAACCTGTCGCCCCAGTTCCTGGCGCGTCGCGATCTGGTGGAGGAGATGCTGAGCAATGCGCAAGCCTACTGCCAGGCCTGCGGGGTGACGATGGGGCCCATCAAGCCCATCGTTTTCGAGATCACCGAGCGCCAGTTCCTGAGCAACCTGGATACCCTGGAGGCGGACCTGAAGCCCTTGCTGGACTTCGGTTTCCGCCTTGCACTGGACGATTTCGGCAGCGGTTACTCCTCCTTTCTCTACCTGGCCCGCCTGCCCATCAGCTTCCTGAAAATCGAGGGCTGGATGGTGTCCAACCTGACAAAGGAGCGGAAAATCGCGGCCATCGTCGAAAGCCTGGCTGGTTTCGCCCGGCGCGAGGGCATCGTCACCGTGGCGGAATGCATCGAGGATGCGGAAACCGCCCGAATCCTGCGGGAAATGGGTGTCCAGTTGGGGCAGGGGTGGCATTTTGGCCGCCCGGAACTTGAGGAAAGTCAGTAAAGCCCCCATCCTTCGGGAACAATCCCGTACATCGGGGTTACTATTGCTTTCCCCATAAATATATTTTCTGAAGGAACCGCCATGACCAAAGGGCTGCAATTACAAGACCCCTTCCTGAACGCGTTGCGCCAGGAACAGGTGCAGGTGTCCGTTTACCTGGTGAACGGCATCAAGCTCCAGGGTCATATCGAAAGCTTTGATCAGTATGTGGTGCTGCTCAAGAATGCCGTTACCCAGATGGTCTACAAGCACGCCATCTCCACCGTGGTGCCCGCGCGCCCGGTGATGCTGCAACGCGCCGGCGGGGACGACGCCTGATCCCTTTCCCCGTCCCGCCCATGGGGCTCCCCCGTGTTTGAAAGGCCGGATCGCGGGGAGGGGGTGGTGCTCGCTTCCCTCGATTTCGGCGATCCCGATTATTCCGAGAGCCTCAACGAACTGAAGTTGCTCGCCACCAGTGCCGGCCTGAAGGTGGTCGCTCTGGTTGAAGGCAAGCGCGCCAAGCCCGACGCCGCCTTGTTCGCAGGGTCCGGCAAAGCCGACGAGATCGGCTTGGCGGCCAAGGCGACGGGTGTCTCCCTGGTCATCTTCAACCACGAGCTGTCGCCAGTGCAGGAGCGCAATCTGGAGCGCCGCCTGCAATGCCGGGTACTGGACCGCACCGCCCTGATTCTGGATATCTTTGCGAAGCGCGCCCGCAGCAACGAGGGCAAGCTTCAGGTGGAACTGGCCCAGTTGCGCCATTA
>Ga0233424_10002079_pt1 | contig 15218 bp, 16 predicted proteins | sample Watercolumn_Towu_FD_181011 | JGI IMG/M metagenome (GOLD analysis project Ga0233424, IMG submission 181011) | Freshwater microbial communities from Lake Towuti, South Sulawesi, Indonesia - Watercolumn_Towuti2014_125_MG | ecosystem: Environmental > Aquatic > Freshwater > Lake | place: Indonesia...
CTGTACGACATGGTCAAGGCCGTGGACAAGACGATGGTGATCGGCGCCATTGAGCTGATTGAGAAGAAAGGCGGCCGATCAGGGCACTACCGGCGATGAAGGTCCTCGTCTCGATTCAACAGCCGGTCAGGCAATGGCAGATTCCGGCCGAAGGGGTAGAGGCACTACGACGCCGGTTTTCCAGCATCGAGTTCATTCACGCCACCAGCCCCGAGCAGCGAGCCGACGGCCTCAAGGATTGCGACGTCGCGTATACGTGGATCCTCAACGCCGCAGAAGCGGCGACGGCGTCGCGGTTGCGCTGGGTGCACACCTCGGCGGTCGCGGTCGAAACGATCTGCCTCGCCGACTTGTTCGCGCGCGGCATTGCCGTCAGCAACACGCGGGGCGTGCAGTCGGTGCCCATCGCGGAGCACGTCATGGCGATGGTGCTGGCCTTCGCCAAGCAACTGCCGCTCGCCCTCGACCATCAGCGCCGGGCCAACTGGGCCCAGAACGAGTTCATGGATCAGCGGCTGCCCTGGCTGCTGAAAGGCAGGACGCTCGGCCTGATCGGCGTCGGGACCATTGGCAGCGAGATCGCGTCGCGCGCTGCGGCGTTTGGCATGCGGGTCGTGGCCATGCGCCGCCGCGCCACAGCGCCAGCCCCGGGCATCGAGTGCGTGTTTGGGCCCGAGCAGCTCTCGCAGTTCCTGTCGCAGTGTCACCTGCTGGTGATCGCGGCGCCGCTGACGCCCCAGACGCACTCTTTGCTCGGCGCCGGCCAGTTTGCTCAGCTTCCGAAAGGCGCCGTCGTCATCAATGTCGGGCGCGCGAAGATCGTCGACACCGCCGCTTTGATTGACGCGCTTGAATGCGGCCACCTCGGCGGCGCAGCGCTCGACGTGTTCCCGCAGGAGCCATTGCCTGCCGATCACCGTTTGTGGGAAGCACCGAACGTGATCCTCACGCCGCACACGTCCGGATTTCGGCAGGGCCACTGGGATGACGTCGTCGAACTGTTTGCCGAGAACCTCGAGCGGTGGCAGCGCGGCGAGCCGCTCAAGTTCCAGGTGCAGCCGGACTTGGGCTACTAAGAATGAGGAAAACGGCGCACTAAAGTGCGCCCCTACGATCGCGGGGCGGCGGTTCGATGTGGATGATCGCGTCCTTGATCTGCGGGAAGCGCTGCATCAATCGATCCTTCACGACATGCGACAGCGAGTGCGCGCGATCGAGCGGCATGTTCGCGTCCATCCAGATGTGCAGGTCGAGGAAGACGAAATCGGCGGAACCCCGGGTGCGAATGTGGTGGCAGCCGATCACCTCCGCCACGCCGCTGACCACATCGCGAATCTCCTGCTCCGCAATCACGATGTGATCGGCAAGAACGCCGGTCGTCGAGTTGAAGATCTCCCAGCACGCGAAGCCGATGAATGCCGCCACCACGACTGCGGCGAGCGGGTCGAGCCAGACGTAGCCGAGCTTTACACCAACCAGCGCAACAATCACCGTCGCCGAGGTCATCAGATCGCTCACGGTGTGGTGGGCGTCAGCCAGCAGCACCTCGCTCTGCAGCCGCCGGCCGGCGGAGCGCTCGTAGACGACCACGGCAAGATTGACGAGGACGGTCCCGCCCATGACCAGGAAGGTGAGCGCCGTGATCGACGGCGCTCCGCCGGCCTGGAGCCGCTCCCACGCCGCCGACAGCACCTCTCGCAGCACCAGCAGCAGGAAGATCAGAATGCCGACCGACGCCATCGTCTCGAACTTGCGATGTCCGTACGGGTGATCGGCATCCGGCGGCGCTCCGGCGATGCGCACGCCGATGATGGCAACGATGTTCGAGGCGGTGTCGGTCAGGGAGTGGTAGCCGTCCGACAGCACCGAGACCGCGCCGGTGGCCAGGCCCAGGGCGATCTTGGCGGCGGCGACCGCCAGGTTGAGGACGAGAACCCGGTAGAGGACCGCCGAGACGTCAGTCGCGCGGTCGCGCACCGAGATCGGCTAGAAGACGCGGGCGTGGGGAACGGGCCACCAGCGGACCTGGACCTTGCCGATAATGTATTTCTTCGGCACAAAGCCCCAATGGCGGCTGTCTGAGCTGTTGTTGCGGTGATCGCCCATCACGAAGTAGTAGCCCTCCGGAATCACTTGAGGGCCCCAGTCGTCGTGGCTGCGGTACTCGGCCGGCACGAAGTCGTCGCGCACGGGCACGTCGTTGACGTAGACGCGGCCGTCGACGACGCGTACCGTGTCGCCTTCTTCAGCGATGACACGCTTGACGAACGACTTGTCCGGGTTGAGGGGGTAGTACAGCATCACGATGTCGCCGCGCTGCGGCGACATCAGGCGATAGCGGAGCTTGTTGACGATCAACCGGTCCTGATCGGCCAGCGTCGGCGCCATGCTCTGACCCTCGACCCGCGCGACCTGGAAGCCGAACGTGACGATCAGCGTGGCGTAGACGGCTGCCGAGGCCAGGGTGCGGACCCACGCGAAGAACTCATCGCGCCACACTTGGAGGCGGCGCATCATCTGCTGCGAGTCATGATCGGTCTGCATCGGCAGCGGCGCCTGGCTGGGCCGTGCAAACGGATCGGTGGTCGTCATCAGCTCGACGCTGACGGGATTTTCGTCGCCAGGGTCGGCGAACACTACAGCTTCAGATATTCCCGAAGACGCCGGGTCTGCGATCGGCTGACCGGGATCTCCGTCGCCATCGCGTCGCTCATCCTCAGGAGGTAGTTCCGACTGAACCAAGGGACGATCTCCTTGACTTTGTTGATGTTCACGAGGTGGGAGCGGTGCACGCGCCAGAACACCTCGGGATCGAGCCGCGCATGCAGCTCTTCCAGGGTCCGGTCGTTGGACGTCCCCGATACCTGATTCGTAATAATAGTAATCGAATCCTCGACGAGCGACGCATGGATGATGTCGTCGGCCTGGACGAGGACAAATCTGTCATTGACTTTGACGGCGACCTGATCGCGGCGGTCTTTCTGGCCCGTCATCATGCGGACCAGCCGGTCCAACTGGCCGGCAAGCGGCTCGTGTTCGCCCCGCCGCCTGCGCGCCCGAGCCACCGCCGTCTTGAGCCGGGCGGAGTCGACCGGTTTGAGCACGTAGTCCACCGCGTTCACTTCGAACGCTTCGATGGCGCGTTGATCGAAAGCCGTGACGAAAATCACGCTGGGGCCGGTTCCCGATTCCATCAGCCGACGCGCCACTTCGAATCCGGTCAGCCCGGGCATCTGCACGTCGAGGAACGCCACGTCCGGCCCGCGCCGTGCAATCTCGTCGAGGGCCTCGACACCGTTGGCCGCCTGGCCGACGACCTCGACGCCGCCCAGCTGGCCGAGCAGGAAACACAACTCGTCCCGCGCCAGTTGCTCGTCGTCGGCCACGACGGCGGTGAGGGCGGCGGTGGTCACGCGCTGAGCCGCCCGCCTTCGCGCTCCGGCGCGGCGGTTTCGTGAATGGTGAAGGCAAAGGGAATTTCGACACGCGCGATGGCCCCCTTGCCGGGCGATCCGATGAGCGCGAGCCGGCCCGACGCACCGTAGAGCACGCGCAGCCGTTCGTTGACGTTGCTCAGGCCAATGCCGCTGGACAACGCGTGCGGCAACCGTTCATCCGAGATACCCAGGCCATCGTCTTCGACTTCGATCACGGCGAGGTCGCGATCGCGACAGCTGCGAATCGTGATCGTGCCGGGCCCGACCTTTCTGGCGAAGCCGTGCTTGATGCAATTCTCCACCAGGGGCTGCAGCAGAAGGCTCGGCAGGACGATGTCCAAGGTATCCGGCGCGATCGACTTCTTGACCGTGAGGCGCGAGCCGAATCGGATCACTTCGATGTCGAGGTATTCGTCGATCGCTGCCAGTTCGTCGCGCAGGGTGACAAACTGCTCCTGGCTTTGCATCAGCTTGCGGAGCAGGCCCGACAGCTTCCGAATCACCGTGCGGGCAGTTTCGGGCTGCGAGCGGATCAGCGACGAGACCGAGGTCAGCGTATTGAAGAGGAAATGCGGGTTGATCTGGCTCTTGAGCGCTTCGACCTTGGCGGCGAGCAACAGTTTTTCCTGCTCCTGCAGCCGATGCTCGATGCGCGCGTTGTTCCAGATTTTGATCGGCGTCGACACCGTGAGTATCGCCCCCAGATACACCAGCATCGTCAGCAGCGGATCGGGGCTCGACAGGTGGAACAGCCGCAGGGGATAGCGGGCGCCGACCAGTTGCCGCACCAATTCAAGGGCGATCGGCGCCAGCAGCAGGATCACCTGCCATTTGACGCGCATGGCGCGCAGCATCTGCCAGACGTAGCGCGGCACGCTGAAGAGCACGAACGGCGAGAAGTTCCAGATGTCCTGCTTGGGGCAGGCCTCCCGGATGCCGCCGCCGGCGAACCCACAGCCGACGGCGAAGAACGGCGCGCCGTACTCGCCGGCCGCCAGCGCCGGCAGCGACATCGACAGGCCGACGATGGCGCCGGTATAAGGGCCGGCGATCAGGCCGGCGAGCAGCGCGCCCTCGAGTGTCAGATCCGCGGCGTCGTAATTGAGCAGCACGCGCGACGCCACACCGGCGGTGAACGGCACCGCGAGTCCCAGCGCGAACACCAGGCGGTCGGGCCAGTTGCGCTGCTCGAAAATCAGGATGTCGCGGAAGCGCCGGTACCGCGCGAGCATGGTGGCCAGCGCCGCCATGGCGGCCAGCTTGACGACCAGTGTGGTCAGCAGGAACTGGCCGGCGGAGAGGAATTTGGGTTCCTGGAGCACGATAGTTCGGTATCATTGTCAGATATGCTTGGTCCGCTCGCCAAGGGCTTTGCGCTTACGTTCAAGCACCTGTTTCGGAAACCCATTACCGTCAACTATCCGGCGCAAAAAGTGCCGATGTTCCCGCGGTATCGCGGCAAGCAAGTGCTGATGCGCGACGAGAACGGGCTCGAAAAGTGCGTGGCGTGCGGTCTGTGCGCGGTTGCGTGCCCGGCGGACGCCATTTATCTCGAGGCGGCCGAGAACGACGGCACCGTGATGGCCGGGCCGCGCTATGCGTCGACGTATCAGATCCACAAGACGCGGTGCATCTTCTGCGGCTACTGCGAAGAGGCCTGCCCGGTGTCGGCGATTTTCATGGGTAAGGACTACGAGCTCGCGGTCTATAGCAAGGACGACTTCGTGTGGGACAAGACGGAATTGCTGGTCCCCGCGGCCGCGAACGAGAAGGCCCCGGTCACGGCGCGGTGAACCCCGCGCGGCGAACGACCGTCTGAACGTACGCCTGAACGAACCGTGAAACCATTTCTCGATGCGTTAGATGAACGTGTGCTCGTCTGCGATGGCGCGATGGGCACGATGCTGTACGGCAAGGGCGTCTTCATCAACCGCTGTTTCGAATCGCTCAATCTGTCGCAACCTGGGCTGGTTGTGGACGTGCACGGTGAGTACCTCAAGGCCGGCGCCGACGTCATCGAGACCAACACCTTCGGCGCCAACCGCATGAAGTTGCGCGCCTTCGGCTTGGGCGATCAGGTTCACGCGATCAACCTGACCGGCGCCATCCTCGCGCGGGAGGCAGTCGAGAAGTCGAAGGCCGAGGCCTACGTTGCCGGCGCCATCGGCCCGCTGGGCGTCCGGGTGGAGCCGTGGGGCAGGACCGGCGTTGACGAGGCGCAAGAGTTGTTCGGCGAGCAGGCCCGGGCGCTGGTCGACGGCGAGGTCGACCTTTTCGTGCTCGAGACGTTTCGCGATCTGAACGAGATCGGCGCGGCGATTGCCGCGGTCCGCGGCATGTGCGACCTCCCGATCGTGGCGCAGATGACCACGGAAGAGGATGGCGCCAGCCTCGACGGCGCGCCACCGGAGCAGTTCGCGCCAGAGCTCATCAGACGCGGCGCCAACGTCGTCGGCGTGAACTGCAGCGTCGGACCGGCGCCGATGCTTGAAACTGTCGAGCGCATCGCCGACATCGTAGAAGTGTGGCTCTCGGCGCAGCCGAACGCGGGCAAGCCCCGGGACATCGAGGGCCGAAATCTCTACCTGTGCTCGCCGGAATACATGGCGTCGTACGCGCGGCGCTTCATCGCCTGCGGTGTGCGCCTGGTCGGCGGCTGTTGCGGGACCACGCCGGACCATATCCGGCAGATTGCCCTGGCGGCGAAGTCGCTGGCCCCGGGGCTGGCACGACACGCAGCCGGGATCGACGGCAGGTCCCAGTCGTCGGTCGTGATTGCGAGCCAGCCGCACGCGAGGCCGCCGGTCGCGCGCGAGGAGAAATCGGCGCTGGCGAAGAAGCTGGTGAACGGCGGTTTCGTGCGCGCCGTCGAGCTGGCGCCGCCGCGCGGCCACGCGCCGGCCGCCGCGCTCGAACGGGCGTCGCGTCTTGCAGCGCGGGGCGTGGATGTCGTGACGATCCCGGACGGCCTTCGCTCGGGCGCGCGCATCAGCGCACTGTCGATGGCGGTGCTGGTGCAGCAGCACGCCGCGGTGGAAGCGCTGCTGCAGTATTCGTGTCGCGATCGCAACCTGCTGGGTATCCAGTCGGATCTGCTGGGCGCCCACGCCATGGGCCTGCGCAACGTGCTGGGCATTACCGGTGACGTGCGTAATCTGGGCGACATCCCGGACGCGACCGCCGTGTTCGACGTGGATTCGATTGGGTTGACCAACGTGATCAACCGTCTGAATCACGGGCTCGACATCGGCGGCCAGCCGGTCGGCGAGCCGACTGCGTTCCACGCCGGTGTGATGGTGAACCCGTCGCGCGATCTCGATCAGGAGATCCGGCGGCTGGAGTTCAAGGTGGAGGCCGGCGCCGAGTTCGCGGTGACCAGGCCGGTGTTCGACGTGGCGGCGTTCGAGCGGTTCCTGGTGCGCGTGACGGCGATGAAGCTGCCCATCATCGTGGGCATCTGGCCCTTCGAGAGCGCCGTGAATGCCGAGTTCATGGCCAACGAAGTGCCCGGCGTGACGGTTCCAGATGCGCTCGTCGAGCGGATGCGGAAGACCAGCAGCGCTGACGCGGCCGTGACCGAGGGTGTGGCCATTGCCAGAGAAATAGTGATGGCCGTGAAAGACATGGCGGCCGGCGTGCAAGTCGCCACGCCATCGGGCCGTCTGGATGCGGCCCTCGATGTGCTTGACGTGGTATAGTCCGGTTCCGACTCAGCGCGCGAGCACGCAAATATGGCCCTTTTCGAGTATCAGACCCAGCGTTCCGGCACGGCTGCGACGAAAGCGCTCTCGATCACGAACGTCGGCACCGACTTCGTCGAGCGCGTCTACCAGAACATCGCGAAGGTCTACGACTACACCTACGGGCCCACGCTGCATCCCGGCCGCATCGAGGCCATCGAGAAGATGCGGATCCGCCCGGGGACCCAGGTGCTGGAAGTCGGCGTCGGCACCGGTATCAATCTCGGCATGTACGCGCGCACCGCGAGAATCACCGGCATCGATCTCTCCAGCCGCATGCTCGAGAAAGCAAAGAAGCGCATTGCCGCAAAAGGGCTCGACAACTGCAACGTGCTGGAGATGGACGCGACGAAGATGACCTTCGCCGACAACGCCTACGACGTCGTCTACGCGCCGTACGTCATCAGCGTGGTGGCCGATCCGGTCGCGGTCGCACGCGAGATGTATCGCGTCTGCCGTCCCGGCGGCCGCGTCGTCATCCTGAACCACTTCAAGAGCGCCAACCCCTTGCTGTCGAGGTTCGAAACCGCGATCTCGCCGATGACGGTCCACATCGGCTTTGCCGCCGACCTCGATCTGCCGGGTTTCCTCGAGCAGGCGGACCTGTCTCCGGTGTCGATCGAGAAGGTGAACGTCCCGAAAATCTGGACGCTGATTACCGTGGTCAAGGACTGAGTCTAGGGGCGCTCCAGCGCCCGAAGTTGATCCTCGCGCAGCACGACGAACAATCCAGACCCCTCAGCGACGATCCGTCCTGAGGGGTCTGCTATTTGTGACCGGACGTGGACCTTGCGGCCTTCAACGCGATCGATCCGCGCTTCAATCGTCGTCTCGCTCTCGAGCGGCAGCATGGCGAGGAAGGAAATCGTGATCGTGGCCGCGACGCTCTTGTAGTCGCTCATCCAGGCGGCGGCGCCCATTGCCTCATCCAGTGCGGCGGCCATGGCGCCGCCGTGCACGTGGCCCGGCGGCCCCATCGTCTTCGTGCCGAACCACGCTTTCGCGTACAGCGTCCGCTCGCCCGGTTTGCGGAAGTACGCGAGCCGGACGTGATTGCTTTCGGCGAGAAAAGTGCCCTCGGGAGAAGGAAACGGCTCGAACGGTTCCCACCCCGGCTCTGGTGCGAGTGCGGGCGTCGTCATGGCAGCAGGTCCAGAAGGATGTCGGCGGCCACTTCGGCACCGTGAGTCGCCGGCCTGAGGGTGCGCGCCGGCTGATCCAGCAGGGCATCCAGGTGGTACTGCCAACGGCCGGCGAATAGATCGGCGTGGTCGATGTAACGGCACCTCAGCAACGACGGCATGGCATCGACCAGCACCTGGTACTCACGAAAGTCTCCGCGCGACGTATAGAGCAGTGCGGTGTCGTTGGCGGCGCACTCCGAGATGATGCCGTAACCCGGCTTGGTCACCACGACGTCTACCGCTTTAATGAGATCCACGTAGCGATAGCCACGGTCATACATCGCCGGTTCGTCGATCGCTCCTGGCAGCAGGACATGGTAACCGGGGAGCGCTCGGAGGGCCTCGACGTTCAACCCGTCGAGTCCGTAGCCGCCAAACGAGGCGAGCACGACGCGCGTGTCTGGGGGAATGCCAAGCGCCCGGCGGATCTCGTCCGGCTCGCGGCCGGATCGTCGCGCGACGAGCGGGATGTCGCGGACCTGAGGCATGGTCTGGAAGCCACCCCACATCGGCAGACGCAACGCCAGGGTGGTATCGCGGTACATGTCGCCAATCCGGCGCGCCACGTTGTGCCCGGCGGCGTAATGCTCGTAGATCCAGTCCCAGGTGAAATTGGCGATGGCGATCGCGGGGAGCATGGCGGCTCTGCCCGCGGCGATGCCGAGGGCAGGCACATCGGCAATCGTCAGTGCGACCCGGTGCTCGCGCAGAAAGCGGAGCTCCTCCGCCACGCGGTGCTCGAACGAGGCCATGAACGCTTCCGCCCGCGCGATCGAGGCGGTCGCGTCAAGAGTCAGGCTGTCGATCTGAATGACGCCGGTATCGACTTCGATTGGCGCCAACTGTGCGCCGGCTCGCGCCGTACGCTCCACGAGCCATGGCGCCACAGACGAGCGGATGACGACACGGAGACCGGGCCGCCGGTCGATGAGCGCGTTGACGATCTCGATGGAGCGGGAGGCGTGGCCGAAGCCGTGGCCGCTGACGTAGAACGCGATCGTTGTCAGCCGCGCCAGCCTTTGGTGGGCTTCGTGAAACGGGCCGGCAACCTCGATCGATCGATCGGGGCAGCGGGCGGCGCGTTGGCTTCGGCCTCGGTATCGTCATCCTTCGGCAGCCCGTCGAGTTGATCGGTGAAGAGCAACGAGTGATGTGGAGGCACCTCGAATTTCTTGCCGCAGGTCTTGCAGATCACTTCATCGTCGAGCCGCAGCAGGTGATCGCGCAGCTTGTCGTACTTGGCGCGGTCGTCGCCGCCTTGCGGTTGCCGGTCCTTCCGTTTGGTGCGCCGCATCCAGCGGATGGCGTACTCGTTGGTCCGCTTGCAGCGCGGGCACGGATACCTGGCTGGGCGGGTTTCGGGCTTGTCCTGGAAGTACGCTTTCTCGTCGAAGGCCACGCATCAATCCTATCTGAACGCTTGTCTGTACGCCCGTCGTTACCACACGCCGGGAACCAGCCGCCACCGCACTTGTTTCTGGTAGACGCGATACTTGTCGCCGAAGGCATCGACGAGCGATCGTTCTTCCAGCGGAATGGCGGCGACGAGATACAGGGTGCTGATCAGCGCGAACTGCAGCCGGCTCGTAGTCAGGACCGGCGTCGCAAACACCATCAACACCCAGCCCAGGTAGATGGGATGACGAACCACGCCGAAGGGGCCGTTGACGCGGAACTCGACCGACTGCGCCGGATCGGGTTGCGTAAGGCCCGCCAGTTCCCGCACCCCGACGACGCGAGCGGCAGCCAGGGTGAGCGCGACGCCGAACAGCTGCGTGAGGTAGAGCATGAGGCCCGGCCCCCGGACCTGCCACACGATACCGGGCAGCGGCTGCCACCGCAGACATACGGCCAGAAACAGCAGGCTCGCAATCCAGACGTAGATGCTTCGTTCGAGTTCGGCAGGCGCGTGTCGAGCGATCCAGGCCTTGGCGCCGGCGCGTGCCATGCCGCTGTGGTGCAACGCAAACACCGTGAAGAGCACGACGTTGCTCACCGCGTCGCGCACCACCGAGCCGTCGTTGGGCGCCGGCGTGCCCAACCGGAACAGGTAGATCAGCGGCATTGAAAGCAGCGACAATAGAAAAAGCAGCGCGCCTCCGTACCGGAAGAGCTTCATCGCGGAAGTTATTATAGGAACCTTGAAACAGCCTGGCGTTGCCATCACCGGGATCGGCGTCATATCGGCCTTCGGCGCCGGACGAGAAGCCTTCTGGAACGCGATTTCGCGCGGCCAGAGCGGCACGCGCGCCATCACCGACTTCGACGCGTCCACCTATCCCTGTCAGGTGGCGGCGCCGGTGCCGGCCCTGGACATGTCGTCGGCCATGGTGCTCGAGGGCGAGCTCGGCCCCAGGGACACGCGCGCCGATCCCAAACGCTACTCGCGGGCGGCGCGGTTCGGCGTGCTCGCGGCGCGCGAAGCGTGGAACGACGCGGGGCTATCGTTCTCCGAGCCGAAGGCCGGCGTCATCATCGGCAGCGGCGGCGGCGGCATCGACGTCGGCGAGCGCCAGTACCAGGATTTTTTCCAGCACAACGGCCAGCATGTCACGCCGTATGCCATTGCCGTCGGCATCTGCGGCATGGTGTCGAGTGAGATCTCGATTGCGCTCGGGCTGCGCGGCATCAGCCACGTGTTGTCGACCGGCTGCACCAGTTCCACCGACGCGCTTGGCTACGCCGCCATGCTGCTGCGTCATGGCGAGTGCGACGTGCTGCTGTCGGGCGGCACGGATGGCTGCGTGCTGCCCGGGATGATCTTCGGGTTCTCGCGCATGCGCGCGGTCTCGACCCACTTCAACGATCGGCCCGCCGAGGCCTCCAGGCCGTTCGATCGCTGCCGCGACGGGTTCGTGCTCGGCGAAGGCGCGTGGATGCTGGCGCTCGAGCTCGAGGAGCGCGCCCGCGGCCGCGGCGCGCGGATCTACGCGACCATCGAGGGCTACGCGTCGACCTGCGACGCCTACCACCGCGTGCAGATGGATCCCGACGGCGAGCAGATCGTGCGGTGCATGCACGAGGCGATCGCCAGATCGGGCCGCGCGCCGGAAGAGATCGGCTACATCAACTACCATGGCACCTCGACGCAGCTGAACGACGCGATTGAATCGCGCTGCACCCGTCTGGCATTCGGACCGCTGGCCGACAGGATTCCGGGCTCGTCGACCAAGTCGATGATCGGCCACCCGCAGGGCGCGAGCGGTTCGGCCGGCGTGGTCGCGACGGCGCTCGCGTTGTCGCGCGGCTTCCTGCCGCCGACCATCAACCTGACACAACCCGATCCACAGTGCGATCTCGACTTCATCCCGCATGTGGGCCGCGAAGCGTCCGTCGAGGCGGCACTCTGCAATTGCCTGGGCTTCGGATCGAAGAACAGCGCGCTGGTGCTTGGCAGATCAGATGGATGACGTCGCGATCGCCGGCGCCGGCCCGGCCGGCGCCCTTGCGGCGACCATTCTGGCGCGCGCCGGTCTACGGGTCCGAATCTTCGATCGGGCACGCTTTCCGCGTCACAAACTCTGCGGCGACACCCTGAATCCGGGCGCCCTGGACGTGCTGCGGCGGCACGACGACGTCTCGACGCTGCTCGCGCAGAGCGATCCGATCGACGGCATGATCCTGACCGGCCCGGGTGGCGTCCGTGTGACAGGTGTGTACGGCGCCGGCGCCTCGGGTCGATCGATCACCCGCAAGGCCCTTGATGCGTGGCTGCTCGATCGGGCGATCCGAGCGGGCGCGCAATTCGAAGAGCACGTGGCGGTTCGCGACGTGGTGAGCACGAATGGACGCGTCGGCGGTGTCGTGGTCGGCCACGGCAACCGGCATCCGGCCGGCCTGGTGATTGCGGCCGATGGCCGCCGATCGGCGATTGCCATCGGCCGCGGGCTGTCCCGCCAGCCGCCGTGGCCGCGGCGGTGGGCCCTGGGCAGTTACTTCGACGGCGTCACCGGGCTGTCGTCGTTCGGCGAGATGCACGTGCGACGAGGGCACTATATCGGCGTCGCGCCTGTGCCGGGCGGGCTGGCCAATGCCTGCCTGGTCCTGCCGTATGGCCACCCCCCGGAGTCACGCGGCCGTGTGTCGCTGTCTCAGCCCGGCGAGGCACTCGCCTCGTACCTTCGATCGGATCCGGAGCTCTCAGCCCGGTTCGCCAGGGCGCGTCCGGTCGATGCGCCGGTGATGCTTGGACCGATGGCAGTGGAGGCTGCGGCATCGGGTGAGCCGGGTCTGCTGCTGGCCGGCGATGCTGCGGGCTTCATCGATCCAATGACTGGCGATGGCCTGCGCTTCGCGTTGCGTGGGGCCGAGCTCGCCGCGGCCGTGGTGCTGGAGACGCGCGCGGGGTCGCTGCCGCTGAATTGCGCGCATGTCGAGCTCGCCGAACGCCGCCGCCAGGCGTTCCACAACAAGTGGCGCTTCAACCGGACCATGCGGTTGCTGGTCGCGTCGCCGGCCGGTGTGACAGCGGCGGCCGCCATCGCGACGCTCTTGCCTTCGATGTTCGAGCGCATCATTCAGTACGCTGGTGATTGTGGCCCGGCTGAAGCCGGACCCTCACAAGATCTGGAACAACAAGATCAGCGGGACAATTCGGTGAGGGGCCGCCTTTAGGCGGGCCAGTCCACATGCCTCCAGCCGTGGCGATTGCTGCGCTGACGACGATCGCCATGTTGTTGATCATGGCCGGTGAGGCGGTGCTGTCGGCGTTCAACGAGAAGATGTTACGGGCACGCGGGGCGATCGAGCCGCCCAACGATGTGATCGGCGTGATGCGGATTGCCTACCCGGGTGCGTTCATCGTCATGGGCCTTGAAGGCGTGTTGAGCGGGCCGGCGCCGCCCAACGTGCTGGTGGGCGGTCTCGCGCTGCTTGGCTTCGCCAAGGCGCTGAAGGCCTGGGCCATCTCGGCGCTCGGGTCCAGGTGGAGCTACCGCGTACTGGTGGTGCCGGGCGAGCCGCTGGTGAGCTCGGGTCCGTATCGTCTTCTACCGCATCCCAATTACCTTGCCGTCGCCGGCGAGATCGTCAGCGTCGCGCTGATCGTCTGGGCGCCGATCACCGGGACGCTCGCGCTGATCGGATTCGGCCGGCTGATGATCGCCCGCATCCGCGTCGAAGATCGAGCGCTGGGGCGGATAAAATGACCACCGTGAAACTGCCCAAATGGGCGACGGCGTTGGACGTCCTGGCCATCGTGATGGCGGCGGTGTCGATCTCGGTCCTATTGACCGGCGGTTTCCGCGTCTGGTTCTTCAAACTCGAATTGTCGGTGACAGGGTGGTGGCGGCCGGCGCTGTGGAGCGCCATCGCCGTCGCCATTCGTCACGCCCTGGTGCGCCATCGCCCGTTGCCGCAGCATGTCGCTGGTGGCGTTCGCGCCTGGTGGCGGCATCCTGACACGCAGCTGGCCTGGCCGGTGCTGGTCACCACCCGGTGCGGCGTGTTCCTGGTCGGCTTCCTGGCGGTGCTGATGATCGGCTACCCGGACGAGAGCCCGATGCGCTGGCGCATTTACGCCAATCATTTCCTCGATCTGCCGGCGCGATGGGACGCCGGGTGGTACCTGGGCATCGCGATGCAGGGCTACAAGTTCGATCCGTGGGTGGGCACGACGGTGCAGCAGAACATCGCGTTCTTCCCGGCCTTCCCGATGGCGATGCGCTATCTGTCGGCCGTCCTTGGACATCAGCTGCTGTGGACTGGTGTCGGGATTTCGCTGGTTGCGTTTTTCTTGTCGCAAGTCTATTTCCTGCGGTTGGCGCGGCTCGAGCTCGGCGACGAAGATGCCGCGGCGGCGGGGATGACGTTGTTGGCGGCGTATCCGTTCGCGGTCTTTTTCAGCGTGCCCTACACCGAGAGCCTGTTCCTGTTGACGTTGCTCGGCGCCGTCTACCACTTCCGCCGCGGCGGCCTGGCCAAGGCCGCGATCTGGGGATTCATCTGCGGGTTGACGCGGCCGAACGGGTTCCTGCTGTCGATCGTGATCGGTCTCATGGCGCTGTCGCCGTTCGTGGACCGCACGCGGCGGCGGCTCGTGTGGCCGGCCGAGACGCCGATTGCGGCAGTCGCCGGCCAGGGGTTCGCCGCCGCGGCGCCGATCTTCGGTGTGCTGGCGTACTCGGCGTTTGTGTGGCAATTGACCGGCCACCCCTTTACGTGGACCGCGCAGAACGCCGCGTGGGGCCGTGTCTATCGCAGTATCGACGCGCTCGTCGCCGAACCCGCCGCGTTCATTTTCGAACACGGTGTCTATGAGTTCGCGGTCAATCAGCCCATCAACATTGTCTATTGGGTGGTGGTCTTGTTCGCGTTTGCGGCGGTCTGGCCGGTCTACCGGCGGCTGGGCTTGCCCTACGCGGCCCTGATTCTCCTCACGGTGGTACCGCCGATGCTGGTTGGTGGTCTCTTGTCGATCGGCAGAATTACGTCCGTGCTGTTTCCGGTGTTCATGTGGCTGGGGGCCGCCGTGCCGGCCCGTCACCGGACGGCGTGGATCGGCTTGTTCGCGTTGTTCCAGGGATTCGTCGCCGTGATGTTCTTCACCTGGCGGCCGTTGTACTGACGGGGACGTCTGAACCGTCAGGTATAGGGTGTTCGGGGCCTTGAGGTTTGGAACGCATCAAAACCACAGAACCTCAGAGCCACAAAACCTCTATACTCCGATCAAATGGCGCGGCGACTCACGTTCCTCATGCTCGCGGTGGCTCTGACCGCCGTCGGCCTGACCACGCGGGTGACGGCCGAGCAGCAAAACGCGGCTGCGGCGCGTGGCAACGCCGAGAAGTCGTACCGTGGCGGCCGGTTCGACGAGGTGGCGACCATCGCCCAGGCGTTTCCAAAGGACGAGGTCATCG
>Ga0233424_10002080_pt1 | contig 15214 bp, 13 predicted proteins | sample Watercolumn_Towu_FD_181011 | JGI IMG/M metagenome (GOLD analysis project Ga0233424, IMG submission 181011) | Freshwater microbial communities from Lake Towuti, South Sulawesi, Indonesia - Watercolumn_Towuti2014_125_MG | ecosystem: Environmental > Aquatic > Freshwater > Lake | place: Indonesia...
CACACACGTCGGGGCATTGGTTATTCGACCGCCAATCACCATTGCCACGGCGTCGGCCAGGGGCACCCGGATGCACTGGATGCGTTCCGTACCTTCGGGATTTCCCGTTGCCGTGGAGATGCCCTCGGCGAGGAAGAGCTGCGTGGGTGACACGACGTTCGCAGTGAACGGATCGACCACGCCCAGCGAGGTCCAGGTGTCAGCGGACAGCCCGAGTTCTTCGCGCAGCTCGCGCCGTGCCGCGTCGAGCGGCGTTTCGCCGGCGTCGATGCCGCCCGAAACGCCTTCGAGCGTCACGCGGCCGACGGCATAATGAAATTCTTCGGTGAGATGGACATGATGCTCGGCGTCGCATGCGACCACGCAAACGCCGGGCTTGATGTGCACAATGCTGTGAATCCCCGGATGGCCGTCAGGACGAATTACATCGTCAATCTGCACGGCAATCCAGGGATCGCGGTAGACTTCGCGCGTCTGCACGACTTGCCAGGGACCGCGCTGTGTCATTGGGTTCACGCCTTCGCGCACAGATCAAAGCGGTCGAGGTTCATCACCTTGCCCCATGCCGCCGCGAAATCGCGTGCGAACTTCGCCTGAGCGTCGTCGCAGCCATACACCTCGGCAATGGCGCGGAGCTGTGAGTTCGAGCCGAAGACGAGGTCCGCGCCGCTGCCGGTCCACTTGACTTCACCCGACTTGCGATCGCGCCCTTCGTAGAAGTGCTCGCACATCGCCGACTTCTTCCACTCCGTGTTCATGTCGAGGAGGTTGACGAAAAAGTCGTTGGTGAGCGAGCCGACGCGCTTGGTGAAGACGCCGAGCTGGGACTGGCCGAAGTTGGCGCCGAGAACGCGCAACCCGCCGACCAGCACGTTCATCTCCGGCGCGGTCAGGTTGAGGAAGTGAGCCTTCTCGACGAGCAGCGCCTCGGCCGGGCGCGTGACCCCTTTGCGGAAGTAGTTGCGGAATCCGTCCGAGACCGGCTCGAGCACCTTGAACGACTCGACATCGGTCATCTCCTGCGATGCGTCGGTGCGTCCCGGCGCGAAGGGGACCTTGACGTCGTGCCCGGCCTTTTTCGCCGCGGCTTCGACGGCGGCACAACCGCCCAGCACGATCAGGTCCGCGAGCGAGACTTTCTTCTTGCCCGACGCGCTGTTGAAGCCCTTCTGGACTTCCGTGAGCGCTTGCAGCACCTTCGCCAGTTCGGCCGGCTGGTTGACTTCCCAGTCCTTCTGCGGCGCCAGGCGAATGCGTGCGCCGTTGGCACCGCCGCGCTTGTCGGTGCCGCGGAAGCTCGATGCCGCGGCCCAGGCGGTCGTCACGAGTTGCGAGACGGTCGGCCCTGACGCAAGAATCTTTGCTTTGAGCTGAGCGATGTCCTGGTCGCCGATCAGCTCATGATCGACCTTCGGGACCGGGTCCTGCCACAGCTGCGGCGCGGGCACTTCCGGGCCGAGCAGCCGCGAGACCGGACCCATGTCGCGATGGGTGAGCTTGTACCACGCCTTGGCGAAGGCCTCGGCAAACTCGGCAGGGTTCTTGTGGAAGCGCTTCGCGATCGGCGCGTAAATCGGATCCATCCTCAGTGCGAGGTCCGTTGTGAACATCATCGGCGCGTGCTTCTTTTTGGCATCGTGCGCGTCGGGCACGGTCCCCTGCGCCTTCGAGTCCTTGGGCGTCCATTGATTCGCGCCGCCGGCGCCCTTGGTCAGGACCCAGTCGTAGCCGAACAGGTTTTCGAAGTAGCCGTTGTCCCACTTGATGGGGTTCGACGTCCACGCGCCTTCGAGTCCGCTGGTGATGGTATGGGCGCCCTTGCCGGTCTCGAAAGTGTTCCGCCAGCCGAAACCTTGCTCTTCATGGCCGCAAGCTTCCGGTTCGGGGCCGCAGAATTGTGCCGCGGAAGCCGCGCCGTGCGCCTTGCCGAAGGTATGTCCGCCGGCGATCAGCGCCACGGTTTCCTCGTCGTTCATGGCCATGCGGCGGAAGGTTTCACGAATGTCGCGGGCGGCGGCGAGAGGGTCGGGATTGCCGTTGGGGCCTTCGGGGTTGACGTAGATAAGGCCCATCTGCACGGCGCCGAGCGGATCCTGGAGCACGCGATCACCGCTGTAGCGCTCGTCGCCGAGCCACGTTTTCTCCGGTCCCCAATAATCGTCGATCGGCGGTTCATAGACGTCTTCACGCCCGCCGGCGAAACCGAACGTTTTGAAGCCCATCGATTCCAAGGCGCAGTTGCCGACCAGGACCATCAGATCGGCCCACGAAAGCATGCGGCCGTATTTCTGCTTGACGGGCCAGAGCAAGCGCCGGGCCTTGTCGAGACTGACGTTGTCGGGCCAGCTGTTGAGCGGAGCGAAGCGGATCGTCCCGGAGCCCGCGCCGCCGCGGCCATCGTTGATGCGATAGGTGCCGGCGCTGTGCCAGGCGAGCCGGATCATCAACGGCCCGTAATGTCCATAATCGGCCGGCCACCAGTCCTGCGATGTCGTCAGCACCTTCACGATGTCCTTCTTGACGGCAGCCAGATCGAGCTTCTTGAACTCCTCGGCATAGTTGAATTCCTCGCCCATCGGATCGGACGAGGGGTGATTCTGGTGAAGCACGCCGAGATTCAGCTGGTTCGGCCACCAGTCGCGATTCGTCGGGCCCTGCGGCGTTCGGGCGTGGGCAGCGCCATTGCTCATCACGGGACATTTGGTTTCAGTCGCCATATTTCCTCCAATCGAGATTTGCTTTTGGTGTCAGCAGCTTTTCTACAACTTGGACGCCTGACAACCAGAGTTCGCGCTTCGAGATACAAGACGCGTGGCGGCAAGTTTTCAACTTGCCGATTCCTTGAGAACACCGGCAGGTTGGAAACTTGCCGCCACGAAATCCGGCGTTTCGTAGCAAGCATCATCACGGTTCGCAGGATTGGCCCGATTCGCCGATGCGGACGATGCGGATCGTGGGGTAGCCGTCGCCGCCTTCGATGGGGTGGCGGGCGAGCACGGCGGCGAGCGTGCCCGGTTGGACGGCGCCCGCGGTGAAGGCGGCGCGAACGGCGAGGGCCAGCCGATCGTCGCCGGACTTGGCTGGCGGCGCGTGGACCGCGGTGACGCCCCAGACGACGCTGAGCTGGCGCACGGCGGCCGCATCGGTAGCGACCGCAATGACGCCCGGCTTCGGCCGATGGCGCGCGACGAGGCGAGCGGTGCGGCCTGTGATGGTCGGCGTAATGATGGCGCTGACGTCGGTGGTGCGGACCAGGTCGCAGACGCAATGCGTGATGTGATCGATCAACTCGCCGCGCGGCACGCCGAGATGGCGCGGGCCGTCGTATTGCTGGTGCGATTCCGCTTCGCAGAGCACGTTCGCCATGCACGTCAGCGTCTCGACCGGGTAGTCGCCAACCGCCGTTTCGCCGGACAACATCACCGCGTCCGTGCCGTCGTAGACGGCGTTGGCGACGTCGCTCACCTCGGCGCGCGTCGGCCGTGGATTCTTCCGCATCGAATCGAGCATGTCCGTTGCCGTGATGACCGGTTTCCCCGCAAGGCGCGCCTGTTGAATCAACTGCTTCTGGACGTGCGGCACGCGCTCGAGGGCGATCTCGACGCCGAGGTCGCCTCGCGCCACCATGATCCCGTCGAACGCGGCGATGATCTCGGCCGATTTCTTGACCGCTTCGGGACGTTCGACCTTGGCGATGATCGGCAACGCCTTGCCGTGGCTGCGAATGGCGTCGCGCAAGTCCTGAGCAGCGGAGGCATCGCGCACGAACGATAGCGCCAGCCAATCGGCGCCGGCTTCGAGCGCGACCCCGATCGCATCGCGATCGCGCTGCGTCAGCGCAGGGATGTTTATTTCCGTATCGGGCAGGTTGATGCCCTTGTTCGGCAGCAACGTGCCTCCCGCGTCGATGCGCAGCGTCACGAGGTCCGCCGTAACCCCGACAACCTGGCCTCGCAGCCGGCCGTCATCGAGCAACACGCGGTGTCCCGCCATGACTCTCGCCAGCGTTTCCGGCTCGGTCAGGCGAATGTCCGCACACGCGGCCGGCGTCAGACCGATGCTCACCGTGCGCCCAACCGGCAGGTCGATCGAAGCATCGATCGCGGCGCGCAGCTTCGGACCGGGAAGGTCCGCGAGCACGGCCACGTGGCGCCCGCGCGCGTCCGCAAGCCGGCGAAGGTGGCGAATGCGCACGCCGGGCTCCTCGGCCGCCCCGTGCGAGAAGTTGATGCGAGCGACATCGAGACCGGCGTCGAGCAGTTTTTCGAGCACGCCCGGCCGATCGGTCGCGGGGCCGAGCGTGGCGACAATCCGTGTGCGTCGTTGCATGGTTGTTGTTACAATGACGAGGTTCTCGTTGCAGGGATACCTTATGAAATTGTTGATTCCCCTGCTCGCCATCGGCATCGCGGCCGGCTCGGCGGTTGTTCTCTCGGGCGAGAAGAACGACGCCCCGGGCTGGCATCGCGACTGGCGCACGGCTCAGCGCATCGCCATGAAGGCCGACAAGCCGATCTTTGCCGTTCTCGCATGCCTGCACTGAAGCGACGAGAAAGGCTTCGACGAGCAGGTCGTTCGTTACCATGCTGAGATCCGCACCCTTGCGCAGGAGTTCGTGCTGCTGCGCATCGCCAACATGCGCGGGGTCGATCTCTCCGTCTTCGACGTCGATTACGACCTGACGTGGAACGCGATCTTCCTGCGCCCAAGCGGCGAGGCGCTCGGACGCTTCGGCGGCCGCGACGCCGCCGACTCGCAGAAATACCTGACGATCCCGGCACTCAAGGCGAGCATGCAGGCAGCCCTCGACCGCTATCGCCGCGACAAACCTGGGCCGGCGCCGGGCAAGGCGGTGCTCGCGGAGGATTACCCCGGGGCGGCGAAATGGCCCGTCGATTCGTGCATCCACTGCCATCACGTCTACGAACTGCGCCGCGATCAGATGCAGCGCGACAAGCGCTGGTCGCTCGATCAGGTCTGGGTCTATCCGGAGCCGGAAAACATCGGCCTGTCGCTCGATCCCGAGCAGGGCAATCGCGTGTTGAGCGTCCTGCCCGACTCGCCGGCAGCGAAGGCGGGAATCGCTGCCGATGACGTTCTGCGCAGCATCGGCGCCGCGCCGATCGCGTCCGCCGCCGACGTGCAGTATGCGCTGCACCAGGGGACGAAAGCAGGAGAGCTGTCCATCGCCTGGAGAACGGGGAAGGACCACAAGAAAGCCATCCTCCAGCTAGGCGAGGGCTGGCGCAAGACCGACGTGTCGTGGCGCTGGTCGCTCAAGACGATGTCGCCCAACCCGAGCATCATCGGCAGCGACCTGGACGACGAAGCCCGCAAGCGCTTCGCCCTCGATCCGCGCCAGCTCGCTTTCCGCCAGACCGCCTTCCTCACCCCCGCCGCCCGCCACGCCGGCCTGCAAACCAACGACATCATCGTCGGCATCGACGGCAAGAGGCTGATGATGAACGCCTACCAGTTCGAAGCCCACATCCGCCTCAACTACCACGTCGGCCATGAAGTCGCCTTCGACGTCCTCCGCGGCAAGGGCGAGGTGAAGGTGAAATTGAGACTGCCGGAGTGAAACCTGGAGGTTACCGCCACGCGATACAAGCTACGGGTTTGCATTCCCGGCAAGAGCCGTCAATTCTTCCAACACGGCCGCCTGCGGCGTCGGCGTGCGCTGATCGATCACATAGACCCACCCCTCGCCTTGCCGCTTCGCCTCCGCAATCAACCCGGGCAAGTCAGGGCCGCGCCGGGCGATGACCGCATGCATGAATTCGACGAACGCCCGGTTCCTCGCAAAGACGTCGGGCGTAATCGCCTCGCCCACCTCGAGCGGCCCCGTGAGAACGCCAATGATCGCTTCCGCCGGCAGCCCGCGCTGGAAAGCGATTTCGTGGCTCAGACAGGTGGCGTAGAGTTTCGTGCCTTCCGGAGTGTCCACGCGACAGACGTTGATTGGGAGATCGGTCATGAAGAACCCTCCGGCTGCGCTTGATGCCCGGCCGAGATTCATTCCTCATCAAGCTGGCTGAGTCGTTCATCGATGTAGGCGAAGAAGTCTCGCGGGCCGGAGATCTCCCAGACCTCGTGATCCCAGTCAACCGTGGTGAACTTGCCATCCTGGCGAAGGAAACACTGCCCGTTGCCCGCTCCATCGGGATGGAATTCGAGGAGATCGCAAAACTTGTACCCGTCAGGATACGCCTTTTTTTTTTGGCATATCGGATCCATCATCTCGGCCATCACAGCGATGTGCTCGCTGCTGAGTATCGGGCCGAAGCCATCGTGAACGGCATACAGGCGTGCAAGGTCGCCTGGGATTGGCCAATTGAATTTGGCGAGACACGCATTGACTTGTGGGCTGGGGTTGGGTGGACCGCCGGTGTAAATGACGTAATACGGGCGGTGATCATAAAGCGTCATATCAAGGAAGTAATGTAGCAACCAAGTTGATTCCTTTTTCTCGGCATAGAGGCAACCGCATCTCTCGGATAACGCCTCCAAGAGGGCGGGAATCTCCCTGTTGATTGAAGCAAAGACATGTTCTATTGCCGCGGTGAGTTCCAACCCGTTCAGATGTGCCCAAGGACAACCGTTGGGAAAGCGCCCAAGCGGGAAGTAGTTGATGCTGTTGCGTTCCTCGAAGATCAAGCGGATCGCATCGAAGCCGTACTGGTCGACAAGTTTCCTTTCGAGGTCGGTCGTCCGCACGAACTCGGGCCCGAATTCCTTTGCAGGATCGCGCTTCAGTTGATTGCGATATTCGTTCTTGAGGTGTTCGAGCATCGTAATTTGCTGCAAAGCTGTTTCGCTCGGCTTCGGGGCTCCCACGGAAAATCGCTGTCGAGCGGGAATCCCGCGTCAGGTGCAGGTTAACGGATTCGGAAACCCATCGTCAACTGTTTTCGCGGCCTGCTCATGGTGTTCACAGTGCTCAAACGCAATGGCCCCCTTCCTTAATATCCCTTTGGCGGGTTCGTGACCTCATTCTCGCTGGATACAATACGGCAAACTGTTTCCCTTTCGCTTCCGAGGGCCATCCATGAGACCACACCGCCTTCTCGCGGCCTTGACATCGATTGCGCTCATCGCATGCTACAGCCCTCGCTGGCGCTTCGGGTTGGTGTGGCAAAGTCAGTAGCGGTTTACCCTTTGCCTTTGCCGCCTGAATCGGGTACGCTCATACCCATCCAAGATTCTCCATCCTGTGTCGCCAATCGCGGCGACGCCTTACCTCTCCTCAAGGAGCATCTTCATGAATCGGCGCGAATTCCTGAAAGACCTGAGCGCCGGCGTGGTCGCGGCGGGCATTGGCACGCAGCTTGCCAGCGACCTCGGCCTCTCCACTGCCTTCGCGGAAACCGGGTCCGATCGCCTCAACTTCTGAAATGCCGAGGCCCTCGTCAGCCTCATGCAGGAGACGCCGGCCGCACGCCTGATCCCGCAAGTCGTCGAACGCATGCAAAACGGCACCTCGCTGCGCGACGTCGTTGCCGCGGCGGCGCTCGCCAACGCACGCACCTTCGGCGGCGAGGACTATGTCGGCTTCCACACGATGATGGCCATCGCGCCTTCCTATTACATGGCCCAAGAGCTCCCCGAGAATCGCCGGGCCTTGCCGGTCCTCAAGGTGCTCTTCCGCAACGCGACGCGCATCCAGGAGCAAGGCGGCACGGCGCGCGAGGTGCTTCGGCCCGTCGAGCCGGCCGAGACGCCCCGCAACAGCGTGCCCGGCGAGGTGCTGCGTGACGCCGTCCGCCGCGACGGAACGAACGTGCGCGAGCCGGAGCGCCTCTTCGCGGGTATGTCGTCCACGGCCGACGATGCGCTGAACAACGCGCTCTACGTCATGCAGGACGGCGCTGATGTCCATCGCACCGTGCTGCCGTACCGTGCATGGGACCTCATGAACATCATCGGCCGCGACCATGCTCACACGCTGCTGCGGCAATCGGTCCGCTTCTGCGCCAAGGCCGAGCAGCCGCGCCAGATCCAGTATTACGGCAACATGCGGACGGCGCTGCCGCGCGTCCTCGATCAGCATCGGCTGGTCGGCCGCGAACTGGGCAATCGCCGGCCCGAGGATCGCTGGATCGAGGAGCTGAGCGACACCATCTTCCGCGGCACCCCCGAGCGAGCGGCCGACGCGGTCGGCGCGGCCCTGGCGGAAGGCTTTGACCCGGCAGCCATCGGCGAGGCGATCTCGCTGGCGGCGAACGAATTGATCCTGCGCGATAACGGCCGGCCCAACGACGAAGGCCCGAACAAGCCGCGCGGCAGCGTTCACGGCGACTCGATCGGCGTGCATGCCTGCGACTCCGCCAACGCCTGGCGCAACCTGTCGCGCGTCGCCAACCAGCGCAACAAGGTCGTCTGCCTCATCCTCGGCGCCTGGCAGGCCGCCCGCGATCGCGGCGACCGCGGCGGCAACTTCACCACCTGGGAACGCTATCCGCGCGAGGACGCCCGCGAATCAGTCCGCACCGTCGAGCCCACCCGCATCCTCGAAGCCCTCGACGACGCCATCCGCAACCGCAACCAGACCCGCGCGGCCGCTCTCGTGCAACGCTACAGCACGACCGACCAGCCGGTCCGTTCCCTGTGGGACGTGCTGCTGCGTTATGCCATCAGCGAGGACGGCGCGCTCCACCACGAGAAGTTCTACCGCACCAGCATGGAAGAGTTCGCGTCTGTGCGTGCGACGTTCAAGTGGCGCTACCTGATCGCCCTGGCCCGCGTCACCGCTTCCGGCCATGGCTACCCCGCGCCGGGCCATGCGGACGCGTGCCGGTTGCTTGGGGTGTAGGAGAATTGCAGATTTCAGATTGCAGATTGAAAGGCTCGCCAACTCGTGTGGCGGGCCTTTTTTGCCACAAGAAGCTGAAGGAGTGCCGGGAAAAGGTAGGATTGTGAACGACCGGTTAGCCGCGACGCGAAGGTACTCCGTAGCGGAGCGCGGCGCTTGCGGCCTCCCGCGCTCCGCTACGGAGTACCTTCGCGTCGCGGCTAACCGGTCGTTCAATGGGCCATCAAGGGCGATAATCAAAATGGCGACGCCCTCACCCTATAGAACCATGACTCCGATATCTGCCATGTGTCGAAACGTCGAATCATAGAACTGCGGATCGCGCGTTGGATCCCCAACGTCACCTTCCGGGACAACAATGATCATTCCCTGACGTGCCCGCGTCAACAGGACGCGGTAAGCATTTTTCAGATAGGTCTTGCGTTCGTGCTTGCGTATACGATTCCAGCGATCACCGCAGAAAGACCAATGCTCCCAACCCGCCGAGGTATGTCGGAAATCGCCGTCCCACGTCACGCAAGCCCAATCTAGCTCAAGCCCCTGAACGTGAAACTCCGTTGCTACGTCTTCGAGGTAATAGGAGGAACGCACGTCATTCTTGCCATCTAGGAACCAATGAATGGGGTCCATCGGAGTTCGCACGTCAATGGCGTATGGCTTGAGACGCTGGGCTTCTGAAGAGGCCACGATTCCGAACCGTTCCGAGCCGCGCGCCTTGTTTCGAACCCATTCTTTCGCAGTTTGAAGGTTCCTCGTCACCGCGATTGGATACCGGTCGCCAATTTCGCGGAGAGTTTGTCGGGCTTCTGCGGGCTCGAGATCGAGAATCTGTTTGACGAGCATGGAAACGGTCTCGGCGCGGAAGGAGCGCATCGACACCCCAAGGTGCAGTTCATCGCGAAAACCCACGTTTGGCCGGCCCACCAATCGATCCAGAGCGTGTCCTGCAGCATACTCGCTATCGATAAGCCTGGAAGAAATGTAAATGTGCCAGTTTGGAAAGCCGCGTAGTAACGACTCGATCCATTCGCTGATACCCGCTTCTCCTGTGTTGATCTCTTGTCCACCACCTACCAAGCAGACGATAACACACCAATCCGGATGTCGATCAAGGCACGAAATCAAGAACTCTGGTTCTGACTTGTCGAAATTTGGCACCTTCTTTTTTCGGCGCATGAATGCAGAAGTTTGCTCCATATTCCACGCCCGTTGTGCTTCATCGAATAAGGCAACATGTTCGATTGGAGGCTTTTCGGAATCGATCAGGCATTCGTCGCGGAAGTGATGGACGTTCTGAATGAAGAGCTTTACCTCGCTCATCGCGTCGACCTTTCTCGCCTTTCGACCATGCTCTTTCTCTCGTCGAACCTTATCACGCGCAAGGGCTTCGCGAAGTATGGCCACCAAAGGACCATTTCCGGAAAGAAAGACGCTATGAAGTTCGCTCGCCTTGTTGATGTGAGTGGTGGCTATGTTGAGTCCGACAAGCGTCTTACCGGCCCCTGGGACGCCAGTAACAAAGCAAAGGGCCTTTGTCGAATTGACTCTGGCATCTCTGATGATGCTGGCAATAGCGTCCGACGTGAGTGACAGATTCACGGCACTGGCATCACTGCGCGATATTTCTGCTACAGAGTGACCGTTGTAAAGGGAGGTTGCTGCTTCGATGATTGTTGGCGTTGGGCAATAACGCCCTGACTCCCATTGAGCAAACGAGATAAGACCTCCGCCATGTTTCTCAAGTACTTTCGAGATTACCGCAGAGAGTCCGACCGTGTTTGTCCTGATCGGGAAAAGAGTTCGATCGCGATAAGCAGCCACCTCAATTGGCAATTCAAGCCCCTCGGCCTCCGTTGCGATTAGGATGGGTGAGATCGGCAGGTCATGGCTGGTTTCGTGAAAGTTCTTGAGATCGAGTGCATAATCACAAACCTGGTCGATAGCCGAAGACGTGAAGTCGCTCGCGTTCACTTTGAATTCAAGCACAAATAGGACGTTCTTGATGATGAGTACGACATCGATCCGGCGACCCAAACGTGGAATTGAGAATTCAAAATAGATTTTTCCCGCGTCGCGGTATGGGAGGAGTGTAGTTTGGAGGATATCAATTTGCCGAACCCAGGCGTCTCGCTGAGTCATTTCAAGTGGATACTCGTTGCTGGCAAGTAATGCCCCCAGTACGGTATCCTGCTCCTTTCCGAGAAACGTGGCGATAGTGTCACTGTAATAGGAGCGCTTCATGCATTTTTTCTATGTTACCATGATCGCCGCGGCAGGGGTCCCTGTCCGCGGCTAGGAATGACACGGGCGTCCTTCTGTCTTACCTGGACATCGCGCAACAGTTGCTGGAACGAAATATGGGGCGGGCGGCGAATCTCCGCACCTGCTTTCTGGACTACATTCGGATGAAGGGCGATCGACTCGGCACTACATTGAGCCAGCGGCGCGACCGCATTCGTGAGATGGCCAAACTCCTCAATCTACGCGGAGGCGTCACCTTGCTTGACTGTCTCGGAACGGCAGAATTGGTGTCAATCCTCGATGAAGAGCTGACTCGAGACGATTCAACTTAGTGAATGCAATATTTAAGTGTGCCAGTCCTGATCACGAGCCGGTGATCGCCGGGCGGCGGACGTGATCGTCAGGATGCCTTGCGCAGTCGTGGCTCCTCGGCTCGCAGCAGGCGGCGGCGGTCGGGTTCGGTGGCGGCGTGGAGCGAGGTGTAGAACGTGCGGTGGGCATCGGTGAGGTCGATGCCGCGGCGCGACATCACGGTCTGGGCGGTCGCGAGCATCTGGTCGAGCGTGAAGAATTGCCGCAGGCTGCCGTTGATCCACGAGGCGTAGGAGGGAATGTGTTTGGGCGGGAATCGGCCGGCGGGGAGGAGGTTGCAGAAGGCGCCGACGTTCGTGCCGGTATTGATCAGGGTGCCGAGTGCCGTCTTGGTGTGGTCGCCGAGGAAGCAGCCGACCTTGGTCATGCCGGTGCGGACGAGGTGGCCGTCCACGACGACGCTGACTTCGCCGTAGTCGTTGCGGAGGTCGCTGTTGTGCGTGCCGGCGCCGAGGTTCACCCACGAGCCGACGTAGGCGTGGCCGAGAAAGCCTTCGTGATACTTGTTGGAGTAGCCGTGCAGGATGCTGGCTTCGACCTCGCCGCCGACCCGGCATTGCGGACCGATCGATGTGCCGGCCCGAATCTTGGCGCCGACGACCTGCGAGTGCGCGCCGATGTGGCACGGTCCTTCGAGCCTGGTGAAGGCGGTGACGAAGGCGCCGTCGTCGATGACGATCGGCCCGTGCGTCGTGTCGGCGAGCACCATCGGCTCGATCTTCGCAGACGGAGCGATGCGCAACAGCGCCGCGGGCCCCGCGACGATCGGCGTCGTTCGCTCGACGGCGTCGCACGGCGCAACCTGCCCCCTCACCCCCTCTCCCCCGGAGGGGCGAGGGGAGTAATAATCGCGGCGGATTTCGTCGGCGTTGCGTTCGACCACGTCCCACAGGTAAGACAGCATGCGCCCGCCCGCCGGACCGCGCGGCAGCACGCGGCGCATCACTTCGTCCACCGAGGCGAAGCGAGCATCGTCGCCGCGCAAGAGGACGTACGCCACCTCTTCACCCACCAGACCGACGCTCGACCGGGGCGGCATTTCGAAAACCTCCGCCGGCGGCAGCCATCGGCCGTTGACCAGGACCACCACCGTGTCGCGCGAGTCGCACGCTTCGTTGACGGCGATGCCGGGGTTCTCGACGCGATAGACCTCTTCGAGCGCCGGCCGCATCCAGGCGCTCCAGCTCATGGCCGTGAAGTAGCGGCGCTGCTTCTGCGCGAGCGTGGTCAGTCCGCAGCGCAGCTCGAAGACGGGACGCGTCAGGCAAATCGGCTCGAACGCTTCGGGACGTTCTTCGAAGTGGCAGAGATGCATGCGGGAATCCTTTCCTGCGTGGGTGGGGGAGATCATACCACGCGCTGGCGGCGGACCGCCACGGCAACTCGATGAGAATTCAAGCTGCCCAAAGAGCCGCGCAGGAAGTGAGCGGCTGAATGCGTCCGCTTACCCGTGCGCGGCTCTTGCGCAGCTTGCGCGGCTTACACGTTCTGCGCCTTCCAGCCCCCCTGGATGAAGCGGACCATGAAGAAGATGCCACGGACGAGGATGTCGGCGACCATGGCGAGCCAGCAGCCGTACAGGCCCATGCCGAGGCCTGTAAGCGGGCCCCACTCCCAGGAGAAGAGATGCCATGGCAGGATAAGAGAAAATTCGTTCAGTGAAAGATAGTAGGCAAGCGGGATGCGGACGACGAAGAAGCCGATCCACGTGAAGATCACGGGCACGCGCGTGTCGCCGGCGCCGCGCAGCGATTGCGTGAAGATGATGGTCGATGCCAGGGGCGGCATGGCGAAGGCCACCAGCTGCAACACCGGCACGCCCGCTTCGATGATCGGCGTTTGATCCTCGCGCGGGCAAAACAGAGCAAACATTTCCGGCGCGAAGATGTAGAAAATCGCGCCCATCGTGCTCATCACCACGCAGCCGAGCCCGCACGCCATCCAGGCGGCGCGGGAGGCTTCCTCCGGCCGTTTGGCGCCGAGGTTCTGGCCGACCAGCGTCATCGCCGCAGTCCCGAAGGCAGCGCCGGACAGATAGCCGAGCCCCTCCCACACCAGCGCGATGCCGTGCGCGCTCGACGCGACGTTGCCGAATTCGTTGACGATGCTGAGGAACCAAAATTGTCCGGCGACGACCGACAGGCTATCGAACCCCGCCGGGATGCTGATGCGCAAGAGCCGATACATCAGGTCGAAGCGCGGCACGAACAGTTTCGCCTCGAGTTGCAGTCCGAATCGGCCGCGGATGAGCACGCCGAGTACGACCAGTCCGCCCAGGACGTTGCTGAGCGCGGTGCCCAGGGCAATGCCGAGGAAGCCGAGATTGGGCAACCCGGCAACGCCCCAGCCGAAACCCCAGGCGAGCGGGAGGTTGATGAGTGCGACGCCGGCCATGACCCAGAGTCCGGTGCGTGTGTCCCCCGCGCCGACGAGGCACGCGATGCCGGCAACTTCGATGGTTTGAAATACGAGCAAGCCGAACAGGATCAGCGCGTAGTTGGCGGCATAGTCGGCGGCGTCGCCGCGGAGATTGAGGACTTCCACCATCCAGCGCACGCCGCCCAGGAAGGCCCACAGCGTCGCCGCCAATCCGAGCAGGACCGCGAGGAGCAGCGCTTGATGCGTCACCTCGACGGCGAGCCTGCGTTCGCCCGCGCCGATGCAGCGCGCCACCAGCGCGGTGCTGCCCACGGTGACGAGCACGTTGTAGCAAGTGATGAACCACGCCAGGTAGTGCGCCGTCGTTTGTGCGGCCTGGATGGCGGCCTGATCGGCAACGTCCAGATGCCCCGCGAGAAAGCGATCGGACAGGTTGACGATGAAATAGAGTCCCTGCTGCGCGAGCACCGGCATGGCCAGCGCCGCCACGAGACGCCAGCTCGGCAGCGGCAACTCCGCTTCCTCAGTGGGTGCCCTGGCGGGCGCCGTAGTCGTGATCGCTTCCTCGCTCATTGCCGGTACTGTTCCGAATCGGTCCGCGAATTCATGCGTCAACAACAGACCATCTTATCGATTCGTTGTGGTGACCGCGGTAGCACAGACATTTCTGTCTGTGCGATGATAGTCCAACAAGTGGCGCCTCCCACCAACGAGATGTACGGCGAGCCGAGAGATGTAAGGCGAGCCGAGTTCCGTAAGGAGCCGAGTGAATGGGCGTCACGCATCATCGCCCGGCCGCTTACGCGGCTCGGCTCGCCAAAACTCGACTCAGGCGCGAGGAAGCCGTAGTGGCGGAGTGTAGGGACGCCCGCGGCGCTTTTCTACCCGTCATCCAGCTTGCGCGAGGATCGGGAGCGCGGCCTTATGGCGGCGCTTGCGAGGCGGACCGTCGAAGCCGGCGTCCTGCGGATGGAACAGGCTCAAGCGCCGCTCGGCACGCTCCACGAGAATGGCGACCTTTTCGGGCGTGCCTGGAATCGCGTTCGTCGGCGCCTCGGGCAGCGGTCGAATGCTGTAGTAGTTTCCGGGGCCGCGCCGGCCAAACTTGCTCGTCGCCGGATACATAGCCCGAACGCCCGGAGCGTAATAGCAAGTCCGGCACAGCCGGCGCGGGCGGCCAATCGGTCGGCATTGACAATGTTGACAGCTCATCGGCGATTCCTCGGTTCGGTGGAAAGTGATTACTGACAGGCGCACGCCAGCGAGCGAGCCGATTGCCGTAAGGCCAGCGTCACCTCGGCAAGCAATTCGCGGCGCATGGTCGGACGTGGGACCGCATCGAACCACTGCAGAAAAAAGCGACAGGCGGCCGGCTCGTCGAACGCAGCGTCGGCAGCCTCACAGACGCGG
>Ga0233424_10002082_pt1 | contig 15203 bp, 10 predicted proteins | sample Watercolumn_Towu_FD_181011 | JGI IMG/M metagenome (GOLD analysis project Ga0233424, IMG submission 181011) | Freshwater microbial communities from Lake Towuti, South Sulawesi, Indonesia - Watercolumn_Towuti2014_125_MG | ecosystem: Environmental > Aquatic > Freshwater > Lake | place: Indonesia...
TAAAAACTGTAAAGCCGGCCACAGCACTATTTACCAGTCAAAGAATATTGGCTAAAACAGCTGATAGTAGCCGAATTTATCTGATTAAAGATAATAAAAAACACCACGTTTCTTCTCCTGTGGTATTTAAAACGAAAGGCTGGAAATGGAATTTTGTAATGACGGTATTAAAATCTTGGTTAGATAAATTTGAGTCCGGTCCGGCAGTATAACTCCGAGGTGGTCTAATGGTAGGACAGCAGACTCTGAATCTGCTTATCTTGGTTCGAATCCAAGCCTCGGAACAATTAAATTTTCTTCACTTCCAAAAATAAAAACAAAGGGAATTCTTTTCTCGCTTTATTTTCGGCATCAAAACGCGGCCCTTTGGTAGGTTCGCGGTGCGAAATCCATTCTTCCAATTTAGCCACCGCTAAACCGTTTTTAGCCAACATTTTAAAGTACCATTGTAGTGATCTGTGAAACGAAACTGTTTTTTCTGATTTCTTTTTTCCTGGGTTCATATCTATTTCGGTTTGGAATTCAGATAGATACGCATCCATACGGCGGTACTGCGTCCACGCTTTATCATCCCAACCCCAACTGGAAACTTTGGGCGCTCTAAAGGCTGGATGATTGAGAACCAAAAACATACTCCCATCTTCTTTTAAAACTCTAGCGCACTCTGCCAAAACACCATCCACATTTTTTATATTCTGCAAAGCAAGGATTATGGTGATTTTATCAACCGATTTATTTGCACAAAAATGAATATTGTCTGCTGGAGCTACGTGGTACTCTATCCCCTTTGCCGAATGATCCTTGGCAATATCTATAAGCTCGCTAGCAATGTCGGAAGCAACTACTTTAGCGCCTGCTTGAGCAAAAATACGGGCAAAAAAGCCCTGGCCACAGGCCAAATCCAAAACAACCTGGTTTTTACCTAGATTCATAGACCTGACAAGATTTGGCAAAATAACTTTCTGCTGGAAGGAATCATTGTCTTTTTCTAGCAAACTGTCATACCAATTAGCTACTTTTCCCCAAGAAGTTTGTTTTTTCATGCTATTAGTTTAGTTTAAATACGCTTAACAGTCAAACTGCCAAGCTTGCAAAATAGGGCAAAAAATGATAATATTTCGGTATGTCAAATATTATAGACGGCAAAGCTATTGCCACAAAAATTGAAAGCGAAATCACCGACCAGGTAATCTCTATAAAAAAACGAGGTATTACTCCTAAACTGGCCGTTGTTTTGGTTGGCGAAGACAAGCCTTCTCGTATATATATAAAAAGAAAAAAAGAAGCTGCTCAGCGGGTAGGAATTGATTTTACTTTACACGAAATGCCAGAAAATATTTCTAAAGAAAACCTGATACAGGCGATAAACAAGATACAAGATGAAGATCCGCAACTAACTGGCTTAATTATTCAGCTGCCCCTACCAGAACGTCTTTATGTGCCAGAAGTTCTCAATGCTATCCATACCGATATTGATGTAGATTGCCTTACTGATTCCAATATCGGTAAACTGGTCATGAAAACTAATCACATAGAACCCCCTACTCCTTGGGCTGTAGTAAAAACTTTAAAAGAAATTAATTTTGATTTAACTGGAAAAAATGTGGTAATTATCGGCGCTGGCGCGCTAGTAGGTAAACCACTGGCTATAATGCTAGTAAATGAGCTGGCAAGCGTTACTACCTGTAATAGCCGAACAAAAGATATAAAAAAGAAATGTTTAGAAGCAGATGTAATTGTTTGCGCAGTTGGCAAAAATAATTTACTTACTGCAGATATGGTAAAAAAGGGCGCGGTGGTTATAGATACCGGCATAGTCTATACTGACGGCAAAATGCATGGTGATGTTGACTTTGAACCAGTTTCCAAAAAAACAAGCTTCATTACCCCCACTCCTGGTGGTATTGGCCCCATTACTGTGGCCAAACTTCTTCTCAATACCGTGATTTGCGCAGAAAAGAAAAACAAGATAGTATAAATAATAGCAGTATTCTTCAAACTACAAACAAGGGGGGGTAGTCGTGGCAACAGACAACTTGCCTTGTCGAAAAAAAGGCTGTGACGGGGAGTTAGTTCTTATTGCCATGCGGGCTTGCAACCAGCATTGGAGGTGTCAAAAATGCCAAACAAACCATTATTTATCGCATGAGTCTATAGCTTTTTTCAGAAAAGAAGGATACTGGTGGTAAATCATGAAAGCTACTCACCACCCTCCTCAGCTTATGGATTGTGAAAAGTGTAAAATTATGACCGTTCATGATTTTGTCCTAGAGACAAATGAAAAATCGGAAAAAATTCGCACTTGGATCTGTCATGAGTGCAAGAATCGCAAGGTGCTCGGAAAATTCGAGCCCAATTAAAAAGAGTTGACGGTCTCTACAAAACCGTCAACCCCATTTATATATTAAGCGTAAGGCAGTTCAGATGGCGGTATTTCTTCTTCCTCAACAGGTTCTGGTAATTCCTCTTTTATTTTCTTTCGCAACGGACTTTCAGTCATTTCTTCTATAGGTAAATTAATAGGCGGCTCAGCTCTCTTGCTGGCTGTTTTTTGTAATAGAGGGGTTTTAACTAGTGGTAATGGGAAATGCCAAAGAGTTGCCAATTCTTCGATATTTAAAATATACGGATTGCTACCAATTTTCATCTTTCTCTTTTTAAAGGCAGTGAAAAACTTTTTCTTTATTTCTTTAATACGATAATCTTTGAAGGCATAATGCGCGGTAGTGGCTGCTACAGGAATAATAGAATTGCGTCCATGATAATTAAACTGATTTAAAGACCCAATAAAACCATCCAAACAACGGCTGGGATTAAATACCTCTTTTGGAGCCGCATACAAAACACGACATTTAGTTTTAAATCCGATTTTAGCAATCTTTTCTTCTATTGCCGCTACCGTATCTCTAACTCCTGGGGTAAGGTCAGAAAGCGAGCCGGCCTTTTCTTCGGAGTGAGAAGCCTCTGGTGGCGGGCGAAGAGCGTTTAAAACTTCGTCTATTAAACTATTTAAAAGTTTAAACAAAAAGAATTGTTCTGAATTATGTTTTTTGTTTTCAATAATTTTTTTGACCAGCTCTATACCCTTAGCTTTCCATTTACTAGAGGTCGGTTCAATGATAATTTGAAACCAAAGATTTTCTCCGGGACCAATACGAGTAAAGTTTTCTAAAATAGAGGCCATCGGATCATGAAAATGAACATCTGGAGAAACATTGTGCTCAAATTCAGAATAGGTTCGGATTGGGTAAGGATCTGGCGCAGACAAACCAAATTCTAAACCGAACATTTCATGAGTGTCATTGGGATATTTGCTAGGAATATTGCCGACATAATCCTCTACTTCGGTAATTTCGGCCATTGGATACTGGGCATAAATAGCTGCTTCTACCAAATCTCTATACGTAGCTTCGGTGTAAATTAAAAATTGAATATAGCCTTCCAGACTGATAATTTCTAAACTAAACCAGCGCTGCTTTGCTCCCTGCCAATATTTTTGGCCAAAATTTGGTTCGGAAAGCGCTCCGCTAAAATGGGCAAAAATCTGTTCCACTGCTTTCGGACTCTGGATAGTATCTGGTGGTACATCAACGGCCAAAATTATCCATTCCCAATCGCTAGTATTTTTAGTTTGTCGCACATTTAACCAAAGTTCGGCTCCCATGAAAAAAAATATCAAAGACAGAACTGCCCAACCAGCAATAGCAAAAAGAACCCGGATCATTTCTCCAGTAGGCAGGGCAATAATTGTACTCCAAAGAGAAAAATCAATTACAAGTCCGAATGGTAAGCCCGTAACCGGCATATCTAGTAATTATTTTTTAAGAATACTAAATACTCCTCCGTAAATTATCAGAACACCGAATATTGTCCACCACCAACCAAACTGACTGGAAATCCAACCGCTATAATAAGCGAAAGCGCAAATAAGAGTGGCACAAAGGGCCACCATATGTCTAATTGCATTATCGGACATAAATATTTATTAAATCTAAATACTTAACTTTATTATATCACATCTAAGCCAAAAACAAAACCAGCTCTGGTAGCGGGTTTTGTGAGTGTAAACAAAGTTTTAAGCCTTTTTGCCGAAGTGCCAATTTTGAGCCAAGACTAGTAATGGACTGGCAATAAACACAGAGGAATAAGCGCCGCTGGCAATACCAATAATTAGCGCTAAAGCAAAATTGTGAACTGTGGAACCACCCAAGAAGTATAGAGCGAAAAGAGGCAATAGAGTAATAAAAGTAGTATTAAGAGATCTCATTAAAGTTTGATTTAAGCCCATATTAACCATTTCAGCAAAATTTTGCGCACTATGATGAGTAAGGTTTTCTCTAATTCTGTCATAGACTACGATAGTGTCGGTAACTGAATAACCCAATACTGTAAGCAAAGCCACCACAAACCCAATATCTACCTCTACGCCTTTAAAATGACCTAGAAGGGCAAATATACCGACCACCAACATAATATCGTGGATAAGGGCAACAATAACCAAAAAACCATACTTCCAGCTGGCTACAGGACGGGATACACCGCGAAAAGCATAGGCCACATAAATAATAATACCAAGATTCACCAGAACAATCGCCCAAATAGCCCTCTCTCGCAGCTGAGTGCTGATAGCAGAGCCAATGGTCTGAAAATTTTCTTCATGTATTTGATTATCACTTGATTCAAATTCGGCTCTTAAATTACTAAGAATAAATTGATGTTGATCCTCATTCAAAAATTCAGTGCGGATAATATAACCATTGTCTCCTAATTTTTGAACTACGGCATTCTTCTGATGCAAATCCCCGAGAACTTTTTGCATCTGCTCTATGTTTGGAACATTTTTGCTAAAAGTAAGCTCCATTAAAGAACCGCCGGTGAAATCAATACCTAGTTTTAATCCTAAAGTAACAAATAAAATAATGCAGGTTATAACTGTAAGAGCGCTGATAACTATCCAAACTTTTGTATATTTAATAAATGGGATATTGATCATATGATTTTACTTAGCTTGTGATTCAACTGATTTTTTCTGGTGTCCCAAAAATGCCCAGTTGCCGTTCTCTTTAAACCATGGCAGTACCAAACGCATTATGGTGCGAGTAACAATAATGGCGGTAAACATACTTACCAAAACACCGATAGCTAGGGTAACGGCAAAACCTTTCACAAAACCAGTTCCAAACCAAATCAGACACGCACAACTAATTAACGCGCTAACATTGCTGTCGCGAATTGATGGCCAAGCTCGCACAAAAGCTTCCTCCATGCCAGAACGCAAAGTTTTTCCTGATTTTAATTCTTCTTTTAGACGCTCAAACACTAATATATTAGCATCTACCGCTACGCCAATAGAAAGAATGAAACCAGCAATACCAGAAAGTGTAAGGGTTACGCCGATTAATTTAAATATGGCCAAAGCTACTGATGCATATATAACCAAAGCTACACCAGCCAAAATTCCAGGCAGTCTATAATACAAAATCATGAATATAATAACAGCAATTAAACCAGCCAACCCAGCTTTGAAGCTTTTAGCCAAAGAGTCAGCACCCAAAGTAGCCCCAACTTTTTGTTGGCTGATAAGATCCACTGGCACAGGTAAAGCACCGGAATTTAAACGTTGAGATAATAATTTAGCGTCTTGCAAAGAAAAACTGCCAGAAATAACAGCACTGCCGTTTAAGATAGGCTCGTTTACTACCGGAACACTAATAGGAGAACCATCTAAAAATATAGCAATTGGTTTGCCTACGCTGCGTTTGGTGATATCAGCAAACATTTGGGTACCCTCATCACCAAATTGCAAAGATACCTGAACCTGGCCAGTGCGACTGTCTTGAGTTACTAGAGTTTTCTTCAGTTGTTTACCGGACAAACCGGTAGTCTTCCACTGTTCAGCTGGTGGCACAATATCTATAGGCTGTTTTACTTTTATAAATATTCTAGCAATTTGATAAATCTTTTTAGTACCAGAAGCGGATTGTTGTTCCGTGTCTTGAACGGAAATTCTTTTGATAATATTTAAACCATCAAAACTTTTTATTAACTCCTTGCTTACTTCCCCATCAGCGTGATCGCTCGCCCATTTATAAAATTCAGGAAAAATAGAATCGTCAATCAAGCCTAGTACACCAGCATTGGCTTTACTTCTTTCTTCTTCAGAGTATTCGGCTACCCCGGCGGCAAACTCCATACCTCCATTTATTGCCAACAGAGCTGCCTGAGCTTTGGTTTGAGCTTTGGCGTTAAAATCATTCATTTCTTTTGTTTCCTCGGCTGTAAGCGGCCGAAGCGGTTTATCATCTTCTTCTTTAAACTCCAAAATAGGTGTTTCACCAATCATTTTTATGGCCGTATTTACATCAGTAATACCAGGCAACTCTACAATTATTCTGTAATCATTATTTACTTTGGTTGTCTGCACTAAAGGCTCAGACACACCTAAACCACCACGAACACGACGCTCAATAACATCTCTTACACCCTCCACAGAAGCAGTTCGATCGCTATCTGGGATAGATTCAACATTGGCTTGATAAATAAGGTGAGCTCCACCTTGGAGATCTAGACCCAAATTAAAGCCGGAAGCTGGAAAATTTGGCAAACCAACATTGGCTTTTTTATTTACCCAATCTATGCCTTTGTTGGCATAAATGGGAAATACCAACAACAAACAAAAAACGGTTAATAAAAAGATAGAAAAAACTCGCCATTTTAATTGTTCTCTAGATATAGATTTGGTTTGGTGTCTTACGGCCATACAGATAATGAATTATGAAGTAAGAATTAAGAATAATGGGCCAGAATAATTTGCTCTAATCTTAATGTATTTATCTGTTTTTGGCAAGAGGGTAAAATATATCAATAATATTGACTGATCTTGGTTGATTAATTATAATTCCATACAAGAAAGGAAGGCGTTCCTATGAAAGTTTCAGTACATCTTTACAAGCAATCACAAGCTGTCGTGATAGAGAAAGCAAGTAATGCCTACCAAAAAGGTAGACTATATTGCGTATCTGTAAAGATTGACGAAAAAAAGAGAACGGTTTATAAATTTCCTCTGAAGCATATCTTCAGAATCACCGAGGAAGATACTGACTAAGACAACAAATAATAAAAGCTCTTTCAGAGCCCAGGTCTCCGGACAAGGGCTTTTTTATTCCCCCACATATTCAAACCGAGGCACTATCTTTCCATCTATTTCTACATTTTCTGTAAATACATTTAGTGGTCGTACCCACAGGTTATATTCGCTTTTATAAAGCGGCCGATAAATTACTACATCTTCCAAGGTAGCTTCGATTTTGCCAACACCGATTACTTCATAGTCTTTGCCTTTGTAATGTCTGTATTTTCCTGGTTTTAACATATTGACTTTTTGGTTAAATTTTATTATGCTTACATTCTATCACAAAAAAGGAATGGACATGTTAAAGCGCCTGATTTCCTGGTTTCGTTCTTTATACAAATACCAAGAAAACATTGTTGAAAAAGTCCATGACTATTTCATGCCAGAAACAAAGGATTAGACAATGAAACAAACACCTAATTTGGAGCTTCATTATGGAACAGCGGTTTGGGTAAACCCTACAACCGAACTTGTTCGGAGGGAAGAATGTTTGTGTTGGAATTGCGATAATCTAAAGCTTAGCCAACCGGAGGATAATTGTATTATTGCAGAGAAGCTTTACCAAATTTGTAAAAGCGAAAATTTGGCGCTAACAATCACGCGATGCCCAGCATGGAAAGCAAAGAAGGATTAAATCGTGAAAAAAAACGCCAAAATAGTTTTTCACCATGATGATCCACCTTGCAATATTCGCTTGGATGAAAATGGTGATTGTCCGGAATGCAAACTGCGTGACGGAAAAACCAAAGTACATCCGGACTTCCAAAGCAAACGGCTTTGGTACTATTGCCCCACTTGCGACTGCCCTTTAAAAGGGCGTAAATGCATTAAATGTAAGCAAACTTTCAATATACCGCAACCCTAGCCATTTATACTTGGTTAGGGATTTTTTTATGCGCCATGGCATCTCTTAAACTTCTTTCCACTTCCGCAAGGACATAGATCATTTCTGCCAACTACTTTTCCTTCGCTGTATTTTTCTTTACTACCCGCAGATACTTGTTCGCCACCGCTTGTCTTGGCAGCGCCGCTAAGATTTAGTTTATTATTATTCATTACCGATGGAGCCAACTGGATACCGAGATTGACTTTATAAATAAGATAAACAACTTCTTTTTGAATAAAATTCATGAGCTCATTGAACATGCGATAAGTTTCTTTTTTGTATTCTACTAGTGGATCGTGCTGACCATAACCACGCAGACCAATACCTGTACGCAAATAATCTACGGCCACCAAATGTTCCACCCATAAATTATCTATGGCGCGCAATAATACTTGCTTCTCTATTTCTAGCAACATTTCTTGGTCTGGAACAGCTTTTTCTAACAGAGTTTCGTATTTTTCATTAGCTAATTTGACCAAATGTTCAATAATTGTAGTGCGCAAAGTAGCATCATCCAACTTCTCTCCTCTGGCTCCACTAGATAATTCTTCAATTTCTTTCTTTTCAAAATCAGATAATGGAAAAATAGTAGTGGTAGTTTGAATAATTTCTTTTATGTCCCACTGTTTTCTGTCTTCAGTGTTGGTGTGAAAAGAGATTACTTGTTCTATTTCTTGTTCCACCATATCCAAAATCATTTCGCGCATGGTTTTGGCATCTGTTGGCGCAGTTTTGCTCTTTTCATTTTCAAAAGCATCCAAAATTTCTCGGCGTTTGCTGTAAATAACTTCACGGTGGCGATTGAGCACATCGTCGTATTCCAATAAGTGTTTACGGGTATCAAAGTGGATGCCTTCCACTTTTTTCTGAGCAGATTCTATAATACGAGTAATCATTCCCTGCTCTATTGGCATATCATCTGGAACTTTTAAAGTTTCCATAACTTTGAGAATACGATCACCAGCAAAAATACGCATCAAATCGTCGTCGGTAGAAAGATAAAATTGCGATTCACCCGGATCTCCTTGGCGACCACTGCGACCCCGCAACTGATTATCTATGCGGCGACTTTCATGGCGTTCAGTACCAATAACGTGGAGACCACCAGCAACACGAACTTTTTCGGCTTCGGCAAAATCTGGCGGATTTCCGCCTAAAATAATATCCACGCCACGACCAGCCATGTTGGTAGCCAAAGTAACGGCGCCAGCGCGCCCAGCTTGGGCGATAATCTCACCTTCCCGTTCATGATTTTTAGCATTTAAAATTTCGTGTTTTATCCCCTCTCGTTCCAGATACAAACTAAGCTGTTCATTTTTATCTACAGCAACAGTACCAATCAACACTGGTTGGCCTTTTTCTTGCAGTTCTTTTACTTTCAAAGCAATCGCCTTGTATTTGGCAGCTTCGGTTTTGTAAATTCTGTCTGGATAGTTTTTTCTTTTCGCTACTTTGTTTGGCGGAATTACCACTACTTCTAATTTGTAAATTTTTCCAAATTCTTCGGCTTCAGTAACTGCTGTACCGGTCATGCCGGACAATTTGGTATAAAGACGGAAATAATTTTGGAAGGTAATAGTGGCCATGGTGCGGCTTTCATGCTGAATTTTTACGCCTTCCTGGGCTTCTATGGCTTGATGCAAGCCTTCGCTATAGCGACGACCCGGCATTTTACGGCCAGTAAACTCGTCAACGATTATTACTTCGCCATTTTCTACGATATAATCGCGGTCTTTTTTAAAAAGCGCGTAAGCGCGCAGAGCTTGTTCTACGTGGTGCACTGTTCTAATTCCGCCTTCGGCATAAATATTATCTATGCCTAACCACTTTTCCATTTTGTTTATGCCGGCTTCGGTAAGCGTGGAAGAACGCATTTTTTCATCTACATTATAATCTTCATTTTCTTTTAATCTTTTTACTAAATCGGCAAATTTATAATAAATATCAGCCGCCTCTTCGGCTGGAGCGGAAATAATTAATGGCGTACGAGCTTCATCAATTAAAATAGAGTCAACTTCATCCACAATGGCAAAGAAAAATGGACGTTGGGCCATTTCGTGTTTGTTTTGCACCATGTTGTCACGCAAATAATCAAAACCAAATTCGTTGTTGGTGCCATAAGTAATATCACAGCGATAAGCTTCGGGGCGAGCGCAAGTTTCTAGGTATTCTGTTTCTACCTTGAACATGCCTTTGACATCGCGCTCTTTGTCTACAGCACTGCCTTCAGACACATCTTCTTCGGGTTTGATTCTTTTTTCAGCATTGTATTTATAAGAAACTAATTGCTGCTGAATAATACCAACGCTTAACCCCAAAGCATCATAAATTTGACCCATCCATACCGCATCGCGCTTAGCTAAATAATCATTTACTGTAACTACATGCACGCCTTTGCCAGCCAAAGCATTTAAATAAATAGGCAATGTGCCTACTAAAGTTTTGCCTTCTCCAGTACCCATTTCAGCAATACTACCCCGATGCAGGACTACTCCACCGATAAGCTGGGAATCAAAATGACGCATCCCAGTCAGGCGTTTGGAGGTTTCGCGCACCACGGCAAATGCTTCGGGTAAAATATCATCCAAAGTTTCGCCTTTGGCCAAACGGCCTTTAAATTCATCTGTTTTGGCGCGCAAATCAGCCATGCTTAATTTGACCATGTCTGGTTCAAGGGAGTTAATTTTATCAATTGTGGGCTGGATACTCTGTAATACTTTGGCGTTGGGATCACCAAAAATCTTGGTTAAAAATGACATATATTTTGGTAATTTTAAACAAAAATTAGCCTTTTTTAGGCTAACTTAGTTTAGCATAGCTAAAGCAAATAATCAAGGCTTCTAGAGGTAGCTTTTTATCCTTTCTGCTTCTCTTTCTACTACATCACCATCGTACTCACCGGAATGAGCAGTGACACCTTCATAAATAGGGCGTTTTTGATCTAAATGCAGGTTAAAAATTACAGACTCCCCTTCTGTTTGAATATACACATGAAAACGCGGATAAAAATCACGATGAATACGTTTGGCATAGCTGGTTTTACCCAGGCGACGGTCTGCAATCTTGCCATAACCACAGCGACGAATAAATTTTTCCGGATCAGGAGCTTGAATTTTGGAAACTTTTATCAACATAAAACCTGTCTATCCTATTAAAATTGTCGAAGAAGAGTATTTATTTTATCTCTTTAAGATTTAATTGTTTATAATCCCCCTCCCTTTATCAACTTCGTTATATACAATACTAGAAACTTGGGATATAAATGAAGCAAGCTTGTCAAAATCCGCGCCGCGGGTCATAACACACAAAAGATAAGGTTTGTTTGGGTAATAAATAATCCCGCAATCATGAAGCTGTTTGGCGCCAGTGGTGACTATTTGACGTTCGCCAAATTTATGAGAAATTTTAATTGTAGAAGAAGACACACCGGCAACCAGACCTTTATTAAACATTGTTTCTGACAAAAGACGCAGAGCTTTTTCGGAATATTCTTTATTTAAGAATGTGCTATTGTACAAAATTCTAAAAAACGATGAATATGTTCTGGCAGAAATAGCATAATCTGTATTGTTCGACAAAGGAATGCCCAAGTCTTCATAACTAGCTAAAAGGGTATCTGTGCTTACTATATAACTTAGAGCATTAGAGGCATTATTGTCAGAGTACTTAATCATATACGTCAAAGCCTCGTCTACTGTATACTCCTGATTACTTTGAAGTTCTTTTTCGGCCTTAAAATATTCAATATTTCTGGATTCCCCTTGCCAAATAAATCTGCTATTTAGCAGTGTGCCATCCCCTACTGCCTGTTTGAGCAAACTAAGCATAAGCGGAACTTTTAACAGACTGGCTGGAAGAAATTTCTCTTTTTCTTTTATACCAAACCAAGGACCATTATTTAAGTCACGAAAATATATTGCCGCATCATAAACACCTTGAGATTTTTGCTGATCAATAAAATCAATAACTTTTGCCTTCATTTCATTGATTGTTTTGTTGGAAACATTACCAATTTCCGCGCAATCAAGGAGCGGGCTTATAAACGCCCACTCGTTTCGAATATCGCCATCGCGCTCATTTTTTACTGAATTTAGATCTTCGGCAATAGTGGTTTTTACCTTCTCCATTTTACCGAAAATAAATCCTATAACAAGAATTAGCAAGGTAAACCCGACCCCAAAATATTTATTCTTTATAAGACTCACAACAATTTAGAAAAGTTTAACATAAAAATCCCCTCTTCCGCAAGTTCTCTTTGGGGATATTTTATCTATAAATCTATGCTAATTACGGGGTGGGTTCGGTAGAACTACTGCCAGAATCTGGTGGAGGCGTTGTGGGAGGCGTCGTGGAGCTTGGAGTCTCTGAATCAGAGGGAGGCGTGCTGCTTGCTGGAGGTGTGCCAGAACCAGGATCGGTGGTAGTTGGTGGTGTGGAACTACTATCAACTGGGGGGCTATCGGCTGGCGGTGGAGTTACTTGAGTATTATCTGGCGTGCTGGTAGTAGTAGTTGGACTAGTAGTTACCGCGCCGAATAATTTTGGATTTTTTATTGCCAAAGCTAACCAGTCAAATCGGATATCAAATGGGGCTGTCTTGTTGAGCACTATGGCAAATCCTTTGGTGGTAGCTCGAGAAACTATATATCTAATATCCCCGCCAAACACCGCATCTTCTCTGGCTTGAGTGCTTGAGACATCTTGAATTACAACCAGAGATCCGTCTGGGGTAGTAGTGGTGGTAGTTGCGTCTGCAAAAGACATAGTAGCTTGAATAACTGGTTTTTCTATATACTCATTATCAAATGTTACCACAACTTCTTTGGTACCGCTGGCAACCATAGCATAACCACCAGAATCTGAGTTTAGGTATGGTCGGCCAAAGAATACCATATCGCTCATCAGAGTGGTGGTGCCCGATACTGAACCAATAAGGTCGGTTCGCAAACCTTCTTTGAAGGTTACGGTGTGCTCAAACTGCAAACCAGTGCTTTGCATAACCATCGCAAAATCAAGTGATGTAGAGGTGGTAGTTGAAGATGAAGATAATAGTCCTAATAATTGTTGTTGAGTGCTGGTAAGCGAAGCACCGATTGTTAATATAGAATTTTCCAAAACATCTACGCGAGCAATGGTGGTGCTGACAGAAGCTTGTAAATCAGCCAAACCAGGAATCAAACCATTAATCTTGGAAGCAGTAATTTCGCCAGCAAAGACTGCGTTGCCATAACCATCAATTGTACCCACAGTAGTAGAATTTACAGCGGAAGTAAATATTGTCTTGCGGTCGGCAGATATATTGAACTGCAAATCACTGTTAGCAAAGGATGAGATGTTGCCAGCAACAAGATTTTTCGTAGTAACTTTTGGTGAAACAACTTCTAAACCGGCAATTAATTTATCAGCATTTACTACAGACACATTGTTACTTACAGTTGAAGTACCAATTGCTAATTGAGAAGAAGCTAGATAGGAAAGAAGCGATTCACTGTCTGTAATAGTTGAACTTGTTGCTTGGGAATTGCCTCCTAAGAAACCAGCTTTATTTATAGCCACAACTACTGCACCTTCATTTTCACCGTAGTAAGCTGTAACTGCCTGGCCAATCACGGCGCCAGCTTTGGTCGCTTTCATAGCCACACCAGGGATAGGGGAAGATGTAAGGTAATCACCAACAAAAATTGGACCATTAATGGTGGAGACACGGATATTGGTTCGACCGTGAGTGGCTACACGCACACCGCTGACAGTGGAATTATCCAATGTCAAACCAAGATTTGAGGCTGTCACACCGATCATCCTAGTATCATAACCGAGGTAAGACGAAGTCACCCCGCCATCAGATGCTAACGAATCGAGTGAAACCAGCGTGCCTTCTGGCCAATCTGTGACCGAAGATGAGTAAACTTCACCCAGACTGGATAAACTACTCAAATCCAAAGTTGTGGTAGTTGCTTCTGGTTCTGATGTTGTAGATGGCGTACTATTATCAAACGCTACTTCGCCAAGAGCATTATCGTCTTGCCAAACACGCCAATAGTCAATGTCTAAATGAGCAGCGGAGTTGGTAGTAAAGTTAAACAAGGCCGCACCGACTGTCATGAAATTTAAATTTGAAAATGACCCCGGAGTAGTGGTAACAGTACCACAATCATTTTCTACCACACCATCGGCAGTATTGCTATCTACCAAGAAACGAACAGCGGTGGAACTGACAAATTCGATGCGAAGATAGTTAAACGCGGTCGTGGAAGCGATGGTAAATGGATCAGCGACTCCACATGTTGTAGAAACAATGTTAGAACCGCTCTTAATCATACCGACCCATGAAGTTGAATCACATGGAGTTCCCGGATTGCCGGCTATATATGGCTGGTTGGCTGCAGATTTACAATTAGTAAAGTATACACCATCGGGAGAAGATGAAGGCGCAAACATTGCTGTATTAGAAGCAGACGCGGCCATAAATCCAATCCAATAACGAACAGATGAAGAACCAACAACACTAGGACGGACTTTTGTAACGAGTAATGGCAAAGTGTTTGTGGTCCACAACCAATTACCGCCCCCGCCGCCACTAGCACCGTTCAAGCCACCGCCCAAGTATTCCATGATACCTGTAGATGTTGCAGCAGCACCATTTGCGGCTGTCAGACGTTCTACACCATTTACAGCACTCAAAGATTGAGCAATAACAGTACCGCGTGTACCTGTAGGCGCAGAGGTAGCGTCTTTATATACCAGAATTGATGAAGTTGCCACTGACCAAGCACCATTACCAGTGACACAGGTAGCAGTATAGAAACCATAATCACCGCGCGACATCGTCGTAGAGGCAGTACAGTTTGTACGTCTATATATATTAAATTCTTCTCCAAAGTATGAGTTGCGATTTATAAACGCACCGGCAGTTATCGCGGCACCAAAACTGACATTTATGTCTCTTATTGCAACCAAACTGCTAGTGTTGGAGCCACTGCGATTTATGCTTAAAATAGAGCTGGTTGGGATAGTAATGGTGGAAGTTGCGTTTTGGAAGTTTAAGAAACTGATAGTTCCGGTAGTAGCAGTTAAGGTGTTGATGTTGGCGAGGTTGGAGACATTTAAGTTTGTGGTTGTAGCTCCAATTCCAGCAACAGTAAGACCGCCATCAATAGTGGTGGTGACATTTGTTGAACCAATGTG